>ENA-OPCT01000752-OPCT01000752.1-human-gut-metagenome-genome-assembly--contig:-NODE-752-length-15945-cov-3.437697_pt1 | contig 15945 bp, 10 predicted proteins | sample MGYA00241572_ERZ501495 | MGnify/ENA primary metagenome ERZ501495 (study PRJEB25962, sample SAMEA2042580) | human gut metagenome | biome: human gut; feature: human-associated habitat; material: faeces... | reverse complement strand
TTGGGAACATCTGATTTCAAATTAGTATCTTTGAACCATTGGGAACATCTGATTTCAAATTAGTATCTTTGAACCATTGGGAACATCTGATTTCAAATTAGTATCTTTGAACCATTGGGAACATCTGATTTTACATTTTATACTGATTTTCAATGGTATACATTAAATGCTAGAATAGAAAAATGAGAACTGTTTCCACCAATAAATCCCGCATTCAAACGGGATTTATTATTTCTAAAACAATTCCAATTGCTGGCCTGGCGTATTAATATTCTGTACTTTCTTTCCATAAAATAATTCTATCGCACCAAATTGCTTGTCTGTAATACATATTATTCCCACTTGTCCAAATTCCGGAAGAAAGGATTTAACTCTCTTTATATGTACCATCGCATTTTCACTACTGGCACAGTGACGAACATAAATAGAAAATTGAAACATTGTAAAACCGTCCTTTTGCAGATTCTTCCTAAAATCGGCATAAGCCTTCTTGTCTTTCTTCGTTTCTGTAGGCAAATCAAAAAGTACAAGTATCCACATAACACGATATTCACTTAACCGATCCATTATCTATCAGGATATATAATTCGACGAGATTCTCCACTAAAACATTTATATAATGAAGCTGTGGTCTGACTGACCGCTATCATTAAAGGACTCCTTTTTCTTCCAATTTTAACTTCTATTGCAGGAATACCAAGTAATTCGGTTTTCAATTGCTTATTCAATTCCTGAATATTTTTATAGGTTTTAACAAGGTAGAATACGAGTTCATCTACATACGGACGATAAGGTTCCATTATATCATCAGCTAAACAATATGCATTATATCTGTTATGATGATGTATACCCAATGTCGGCAATAAGCCACTGGTTACTAACCCTCGCGCCACCACAGCACGAAGTATTGCATATCCATAATTTAACAGATTATTAGGAGGTATTCCCTCTCGGTCCCGAGTAAAGCCATCTATATCACGAAATAACGTTTTCCAATAATAGGCTGCTGCTCTTGCTTCCAAATTATCCGAATCTCCACTTCGAACATCATTCGCCCAAACACGCATACACTTTATTTCTTCTCCCGTGCAATCTTTCAAAACGGAAGCTTGATTATTAATTTTTGCCTGAATAGTTTGCTGCCAAAGTTGCTTTTTCAAAGGCAATGAAGCATCTAATTGTTGGCGAAAGCGCTCATTCTGGGTAGTATTTCCATATAAAGGGAGCATTAAACCTACCGGCATGCTTTTACCATCGCATGTTATCACCGCACAATTATTCTCCAACAAAGCCTCTAAAACTCCCGAAGTAATAGTTATTTGTTTATGATCTAAAACAATCACTCCCAAATCCTCTATAGCCCTTGTTACCTCCGATTGTTTTTTAAATGCTTCAGAAAAAGATTCGCACTTTTCTACTTCCGGTAATTTAATAACCAACTGTGCATTCCTCAAAGAAAGATAAACCGGATTGCCAAAATAAAGTGTTTTCTTTATCATATTCTTAAAGATCAGTTTTCACCCAATTAACTTATATATAAAAGAAATAGAACTTTCTCTATAGATTTAAAACAGATTCATTCAAGAATCTTATGACTAATACTCTCCTACAAATACAATTTGTCCGATATGATTCACTCGAACTTTTACAATTTTATCTAGATTATTTAAAGAGGATAATCTCTTCCAGGTTATTCCATGTAATTCTTTTTTATCATCAACGATTGTTTCAAGATGATGTCTAAATACATAATCTTTTGATGTTAATTTCTGCACTCTAAATAAATTAGGGCTAATAAGAGCGTAGTTTTCCGCATCCGTCAAATCAATTTCACTCGGATTAAATCCTATTTCTTCATTAGGAAAAACAAAATATTCATTTTGCTTCATAGAAAACAAAAAGTTCCATCCTTCACTACTCTTATACGCTTTATCAATTATAGGAAGTCCAAGAGCTACACGGCTTGTTGCTTCATAGAAAGAAACGACTTTTTCTTGTAAATTACCCTTTCCGTCCCGATAAATTGCCACGTGATGATTATTTCCCGTGTTAACAAAATCCACTGGCTGTTTCCTTCCTGTAGATTCCAACATATATTGACCTCGATGATCCTTTTTATCATGAAGCGGCGTAACACTACTTGCTCCTGTGATAGTTACCCGTTTAATAACTATACCTTTCTCTTTATTTAACCAGACAGGATTCTCATCTAAATTACCAAATGCTTTTTTAGCATCCCCCCCAAATTCTTTCAAACGCTCTTGCAAAATTTGTCTTATTCTCCCATCTACAATTTTATCTATCTTCAGATCAGGATCAATAGCTTTACGAACCGTATAAATTGTCTCTTGCTCCACCGTCTTTACTTTTACCGGAACCCGCCAGGTACGTAGCTCATCCAAATAAATAGGATTTTTCTCCAAACTATTTTTACCCGTAAAGGCTCTTTTAGGATCACCATTCCATTCAAAAAGACGCTTTAACAATGCTTCCCTATATTTTTGATTAGCAACTTTAGCTATTCGTTCAACGGTAAATCCTGCACCTATTTTCTCTTCTTTGGTAACATACCGTTTCATACTGCCATAAATGGTTTCATTATGTAGTTGACCACGAGGAGTTAACTGGACCTTTTTCTTAAATCCATTTTTGAGCTTTATCTTGTTGGTATTCTGCGTTACTACTTTATTTTTAGCTTTTATAGATACTAAGGTATTTTCCAAATGGTATTTTGCTTCCATTCTAAATATATCAAGTGGCATAGGAGGCACAAATCGCAACTTCCCATGCTTATCTCGATAGAGCTCCTTCTGCTCTATTCCATAAATACTACTTGATTTATCACTTTTTGCATTAAGGTTATTCAAATATTGTATAAAACTCTCCTTTGTAAAGGCAATTGTTAATGCATCCATAGCATGGTGACGATGATCGTTGCGTTTGGTCCACTCTTTAATGCGGTATAGCTTGCGTCCATCTTTATCTTCCAGCACTTCTGTTAAACCTAATTTATCATACTTTTCCCAATTTAATTCTTGCATCACATCTACCAACTGCCAATCTTCACGCAAACGATCTGTAATCAATCCTGTAGTAGGAAGCACAAATTTTACAACATCTTCAAGTATTTCACAAGCCTTTCTCGCAATGTACTGAGTAGTGCGTAAATCTCGTTTAATGAAATCATCAGGAATATCTGTTGATCTCATGAGTAAATTATTACGCTTTGTTTTACTGATTGCATTAGTTTTATATAAATTTTCAATGCGAATCTTATAATCCTCAATATCCTTTACACCGTACTTATTTAATACATAATCATAAGCAGTCTGATTACTTTTTTCAATATTTACACTTCTACTTTCAAGTGTTTTATTCGAAAACGAATCATTAAATAATCTTGCCTGAGGAATAATATGCTCTATATCAAATTCCTTACTAAACAATTTTTCTTGAGGTATATAAGTATTAGAATAGAGTGTTTTATAACCATTATCCTTTAATTCCAAATATAGCTTATAGCGAATTATATCATTACGACTTACATTGCTTATGCCAAATTCTTTTTGAAGGATCTCACGGTATTTTTCATGTTCGGCCCTTGCCTTATTAATGGAGTTCATCATTTCCTCACGTTCTTTTGCACTTTTTTTCAGTTCACGTGCCAACTCAAGGCGGATTTCATCTGGTTTTCCATACGTATCAATAACCGAATTAACTAAATTAATCATCTGATTTAGAATTTTCTCCACAACAGGATTCCGCAAGCTATTTCTAGGAAGGATATCTAAATGATCTTTATAAACTTTATCTTCCAGCTCCTCTCTAGTTTGGGAACGTTTGGAGTGATTATAACCGACATTCTTACATGCTGAGCTAAATTCTGTACCCTTTTTTATTAAAGGCAATATCTTCCGTATTGCTTTTGCGCTTAGATTCCCATAATCGGGCTGAAATGTAATATTTGCCAATCTTTTTGCATATTCTCTTTCCAAGCCGGTCAGTTCTTCAATTTTTGCCAATAAGCTATCAATTCCCGTATTCGATTTATCTCCTTCATAAGAATATAACAAGTGCCATAACAAATACATTGGTTGCTTATCAAAGTCATGTCCTTCTATACTTGAATCGAAATTCAACATATCTGTACGATATCCTAAGCCCGTAAATATATCTGTCACGATTTTGATCACATCATGAGCTGACATTTTAGAGAAATCGTATTCTTTATGACCGGTCATGGCTATAATATCTTGATATGCCTTGAACAACAAAGACTGAGTCCGATTTCCTTCAATTTCTTTGAAGTTCAAATCCAACTCTTTATAATTTTTAAATAGACATTTAAGAACATCTAATTTGGACAATTTATCTTTGACACTCAATTCAAAAAACAAAATATCCTTTTCTTCCTGTTCTAAATATCTGCAAGCACCGGTTGACTTTTCTGTCACCTTAATATTATTAAGAATCTGCCAAATCTTAAATTCTTGAAATAAAGGAGATGATTTAGGACAAACCCTACTCCCTATCGTTTTCATTTTCATCTTGCCATCTACCTCTATCTCTATTTGGCTGTTCTCCAGTTCACAATAACCAATCAAGCCCTTTTGACTTTTAAGTGGTCGCTGATAAAAAATGATAATATCACGTACTTCTTTTTTTAGTTCTGGAGTAAGCTCTGAATGATATTTGGCTTGTGTTTCCCAAATAGCCTCAAATTCATCCATATAATCCTGACGATAATATACTTGATTCTTTAAACTATAATGAGGATCTTTAATTAATCCATTCATCAAAGCTTGTCCTACGGTTTGTTTATTAAAAACCAAATCTTTACTCCTATCACTAATAGAGCCTAAGTAACCACTTGAATTATTTATTAGACCATTTATTTCACAAATAACAAATGCAACTTCTTCAATTGTCAACTGTTTACTTAACGCTTCAACACGCCACCGATAAGCTTGCAATCGTTTATCTTTTCCTTTATTGTCGGCCGTATATATTTGATATTTTCCCAAAAATATTTTACTTGAGTTCTGCTTACTTTTCCCTTTCAATTGTTCTTTAAAGTCATCTGTCAATATATCAGCATAAAACTGACGCTGGTACTTCCATATCCTATCTAATTCACTCTGTAAATCCGAACGGTAAAAGTCGGGAATGTATTTTTTCCCTTCGTTGAGAAGAGACAAAACAAATTGACCTGGAGTAATATTTTCATCATAAAGTTGCTTGGCAATAGTCATTCCGTCTATCAATTGCCCCTCATCTGCCGACTTTGCTTTACGACTGCTTTTATAACCTCTTTTTTTATTTATCATCAACAACACACGTGCGAATTCCTCCAAAGAGATTTCATCGGTAACAGCTTTTGCTCGTAACCGGTAAGTTTCAAAAGTTGTTCTATTTCCACTCTCACATAAAAAAGTAGTTTCCTGTATAATACCATTTGACAACAAACAATTTATTAAATTTTTACGACGCAATTTATAGCGTTGCAAATTACGACGCATACATCTTTTAAGCCTCCTGTAAGCATTTGTTGTAATGCTTTTACCCTGCTCAAAATTTTTTTGCTCATCCACAGTTAAAGGATTTACCCGTACTCCTAATCTAATTATAGACGACTGCTCTTCCTTATTTTCTGCCTCATCAACTAAAGCCCACCCAATACTATTTGTACCTAAATCAAGACCTAAAATTCTTTTCATAGTATGATTCATTGAATTATTTTCCCAAAACTACAAATAATATTTAAAAATATTGTATCTATTATTTTATTTTTTTAGCTTTGCCACACTAATTTGAAGCAAATCACAATAAGGATTATTCCGTTGTGAAAACACTTAGGTTGCCCTCGTCCTTTATCGGGGGCTTTTTCATATATCACACAGATAATAAATAATACAGAAACCCACCATAAGTATGGGAAAAGCCAGCAACACAATACAGGTAACGCATCCGAATGTCCGTAATCATTCGGCAAGTTTGTATAGTGATCCTCACCAAAAATGGAAACCTTCAGATGAGAACATTTATTTCAATAAAAAGAAATGATTCCCCGCTACAATTTATGGCTTTCCGTTACTTTTTATATAGCAAACTTTTATCTTTATTACACTCTATACAAAACTTATATCCCTAGCATGTGGACTATATATCTTACGAATGTAAACTATACAGCCCACTATTGAAAACTATATAGCTCACATTCGTAAAATATAAAAAATTAAGGATAGAAATAATCTTTACACTGCCTAGAAAAGGTTTTGCCAAGGAGCAGAAAGGAACTTATAGGAATAACATTCGATGCACAGTATACTTTCATTTTATATACCTAAACTACTTTCTGTCCGCTCTGTAAAGTCAACATTTCCACCGGAACAGCTCCACGTATCTTCTCTATCAACATAGAAAGAACGGAATATCGAATAAAATCCGTTCGGGTAACGATATGAATCTGCCGTGTGGGTCGGGGTATTGCAAAAGGACGCACTAATTTCTTCTGTTCTTCATTAAGCTGCAATAGCGCCAAACCGGGAATAAACGTCATTCCCTGACCACTTTCTACCATCCGCATAAAAGTTTCCATACTGCCTAACTTATAGGCTATTTGACACGATTGGGCTGACTTCAACTGACAAAAACGCATTAATTGATCGCGAAAACAATGCCCCTCGTCCAATAACCATAGTTTTTCTCCGCTAATCTCGGAAGAGCGAATCATTTCTTTCTTATATAAAGGATCTCTTTGTGACACATATCCGTAGAACGATTCGTAATAAAGAGGTACAGAGTTGAACTCTTTGCCTTCCGCCGATCCGGCTATGACAGCTGCCTCCACACTTCCCTCCTGCAAAGCTGCCAGACAATCTTTAGTCTTCATTTCCATTACCCGGATATCCAACATGGAATACTCTTCCATTAGCTCCGGAAAGAAACGCGGGAGCAAATAAGGAGCGATCGTTGGCAGCACGGCAATGCGGAAAACCCCACTCATCGATTTACTTTCTTCTTTTACCAGATCTTTAAGAAGCGAAGCCTGATGCACAGTGTTCCTTGCCTGCTCTATAATTTTCTTCCCTATTGGAGTAGGTTGTACGGGTTGAAAAGACCTGTCGAATATTCTGGTACCCAATTCTTCTTCCAACTTTTGTATCATCATACTCAAGGTAGGCTGGGTTACATTACAAAACTCCGCAGCTTTAGCAAAATGGCGGAGTTCGTCAACAGCAAGTATATATTCCAGTTGTTGTAGATTCATCATTTCTCTGCTTAATAGATTTTGTCTATACAAAGATAGAAATTATCAGTTTGACACGTATTACTTTCTACTATATCTTTGCATCAAACAAACGAAAAAACAATAACCAATTAAAACAATAGCATTATGAGAACTTTAAATTACATCAAGTTAGATTCAGTAGCAACAGCAAAGGTAGTAGATTCATTGCAACAATTATTAGCTGACTACCAAGTATTTTATGCTAACCTACGGGGATTCCACTGGAATATCAAAGGACATGGTTTCTTTATATTGCACAGCAAATTTGAGGAGTTATACGACAATGCAGCCGAAAAGGTTGACGAAGTGGCGGAACGCATTCTGATGTTGGGCGGCGTACCCAAAAATAAATATAGCGATTACCTGAAAACATCTAATATCGAAGAAGTGGAAGGCGTTAGTTGTGGAGACGAAGCACTGAATAACATTCTGGAAACTTATAGCCATTTCATTACAGAAGAGCGCAAAATCTTGGCTATCGCCTCCCAAGCAGGTGACGAAGCGACTGTAGCTTTGATGAGCGATTATTTGAAAGAACAAGAAAAGATGGTTTGGATGTTATGTGCATACTCGTCTAAATAATACCAGGTATCTTTAACCTAAAACCCTTCAACATCGACTAACTGACTTAATACTTTCACACGGGTCTTAATAACATAAACAATCCTTAAGACCCGTGTTTTTTTCTCACCATGCTTACATATAAGCTTATGCATTTGCATATACTCACTCTTTTTACATCAAGTATTATTTATATTTTCGAAATAATGCTATATGCAATATCCTTATAAGCCATGTAACATCTTTGCATACACTTATATCTATTCTAAGAAATAGCGAAAGGTCCTCTCCATTACACTAAAAATACAACGAATACTCAAAATTACACAAAATATACCGAATATTCCACTTTATTAAATCTTCCTGCCTATATCTTTACGGCGTTTTTTATTAACCCTAATATCTATTACAAATGAAAACTATTCAATTCAGGACACATCATTTCCATGATGTGTGGCAGTGTATTAATAAACGGCTACTACTTGTAGGAAGTTTATTAATCGCTTCTCCTTATCTTCTCCAGGCCGAAGCACCAAAGAGCCCACGGGGGGGGGGAATTTTCGCAGGTTCAATCGGTAAAACAAGACAAAACTGTAAAAGGAAAAATCCTCGATGAAAAGGGAGAAATTCTAATCGGAGTAACCGTAAAAGTGGCCGGAGCTCCGGATGGAACTATCACCGATTTTGAAGGAAATTTTTCTTTAAAGGTTGCAGAAAACGCGACACTGGAAATCTCGTATGTAGGATACAAAACACAAAAGATTTCCATAGCAAACCAAACAGACTTCGTTATTACTATGGAACCGGATAACCAAGTAATGAACGAAGTGGTGGTAGTAGGCTACGGTAGTATGAAACAGAAAAATGTAACCGGTTCCATCACCACTATTTCGGCCAAAGATCTGGAAGACTTACCAGTGGCTACCATCACAGAAGCCTTGCAAGGCGAAATCAATGGATTACATATTGAATTGGGTTCACCCCGCCCAGGTGGAGGTATTGATAATCAAGTATATATCCGCCAGGCACGCAGTCTCAATGGATTAGGTAAGGACTCCCCTAATAACAACCCCCTTGTAATTATCGATGATGTAATGCAACTTACTGAAAAAGGGTATCCTGATTTATCAGCTCTGAATACGTTGGATCCTAGTGAAGTGGAAAGTATTACCGTACTGCGCGATGCTAGTGCAGCGATTTACGGTTCACGTGCTGCCAATGGAGCCATCCTTATCAAAACAAAACGGGGAAAATCGGGTGTTCCCCGCATTACTTATTCGGGCAAATTTGCCCTCAATGATGCGGTAAGTCATTCCAAAGTACTAAAAGGTTCTGACTATGGGCGTTTTTATAATTCAGTAGTACGCAATGCCGGAAAAGTGAAAGCTGAAGAAATAGATAAATTTTTCAGCGAGGAAGAAATCATTGCTATGGACGACTTGCATTATGACTGGCTCGACAAAGCTAATTGGAAAGCCGCCTTCCAACAAACCCACACGCTAAATGTGAGCGGCGGTACTGAACGGGCTACTTACTACGCAGGAGTTAGTTACTTCGATCAAAGCGCCAACTTGAGTAAACAAGATTATCGTCGCATGACTTACCGCGCAGGACTCGATATCAAACTAACTTCCGACGTGAAACTAAGCGCTTCCATCTCGGGCAACGAAAGTAAGAAAAACACCATTTGGACCAAAGGAGCTCGCTTCAAAATGTATGGAGGAAGCAGTTCTTCGCCCACAGCCGACTATAACGTATTACATCATATGCCAGACTATATACCATGGAGCATAACATTAAAAAACGAGAATGGCGAGGAAGAGGAAGTATGGCTAGGTCCTTATACTGCCCCATACAGCAAGATTGCAAATCCTAAGAAATCGTCAGTATCTTCATGGAACTACTTCGGGCTGACAGAAAACGACTCATATACCACTGACGAACAAGACGGTTGGACGGCCAATATTTCTCTTACTTACGAAGTACCTTTCATCAAAGGACTATCATTGCGTGCAAATTACAGTACGTCACACAATTCAATCGATTCGCAACAATTCGCTTTTCCATACGAAATCGCTTATATCAACAAACAACCAGTAGTGGGACAGCACTTACCAAACAATATCCCACTAGAAAACTATTCGACCAAAATATTTAAAGATGACGCACAGGTAAATTTTCAGGGTTCTTTGTCGCAAAACCGCCAAATAAACTTTTATGTAAATTATGATCGCGACTTCGGTCAACATCATATAGCAGCCATGTTTTCTATTGAACGTAGTGAAGCGAAAAGCAAAAGTCACGTACTAACCTACCGCGACAACATCCCAGATGACTTTCACGATATCTTTACTGGGGACTCTCGTGATGGATCGATGAAAGATTTTTTAGCTAAAGACATGGCCAACAAAGCAAAAAACCGTTCGGGAGCCCTCTCTTATTTGGGACGTATATCATATAGTTACGCCGACCGCTACATGTTACAGTTTCTCTTCCGCACAGATGCTTCCGTAAAATTTGCTCCCGAAAACTATTGGGGATTTTTCCCAAGCGTATCAGCAGGATGGGTAACATCCGAAGAAAATTGGTTCAAGGAAAAACTCCCTTGGTTCGAATTCTTAAAGGTACGCGTATCGTGGGGACTTACCGGACGCGATGACGTAAAAGGTAACTGGCAGTGGAAACAAACATACACTACCCAAAACAATCCTGGTTCGCAATTCGGTCCGAACGGAGGTATCTCCAGTTCGGGTCTACTACCAGGAGTCGCATCTCCGAACCGTAACCTAAAATGGAGCAAGAGTCATAAGATGAACCTTGGTTTCGACATGACTTTCTTACGAGGACGTTTAAGTGCAACGTGGGATATGTATTATGATATCAATGATGATATTATTAATGCCAAATTAGCTGAGCAACCTGGTATCCCCGTATATGCTGGAGGTAGCTACGCCCAGCAAAATTTCGGCCGTATAGATAATTATGGAACCGAACTTTCGCTCCATTGGCGCGATAAAATAGGCGAAGTAAGTTACAGCATAGGTATGAATTTCGGTTTAGATGGCAACAAAGTGAGGAAATGGATACCGGGACTGAACAAAAACAAGTATCCTTCCAACACCTCCGACCTTGAAGAAGGAGGTTCCACTTACCGAGCCACATGGGGATTCCTCACATGGAAAGGCACCTCAAAAGGTGACGGAATCATTCGTACCGAAGCTGACCGCGATGCTTATTGGAATTATCTTACTGATTTGGCCACTGCAGCGGGTACCATCCCCAAATACTTGGGAAAAAGCACAAAAGAAGAAATTCCTTTAGGAGCGTTGGCATACCAGGACTTGGGCGGCGAAATGAAAGATAATGTACAGCAAGGGCCTAACGGACAAATCAACAAGGAACAAGACTGGGCTCAATTATGTGGTAAACATGACGACCACGAATTCTCTACCAAACTTGGAATCCGTTGGAAAGACCTTACAGTCAATGCCAATTTAAGCACTTCATGGGGTGGCGTACGGATGATAGACCGCAAAAAGATGGATGTGAAAAGCGACGCTACTCTTGTTTGGTCACCCGATGCTTTTTGGAAAGACATGTTCGACCCGGAAACTAACCCGGATGGCATCTATCCCAACTATGGCGTAGAAACTAAATTAGGCGGATCTGTATTCGAAAACTCCGACTTTTGGAAACTAAATACATTCCGTTGCTATATACGTAACCTTACCATCGCCTATTCGCTACCCAAGGCATGGGTGGCCCCACTAAAAATGCAGTCTGTAAGGCTCAACCTGACAGGAAACAACCTGTTCGACTTGTATAACCCTTACCCTAATCATTATCGAAACATGTATAACGACGGAGCTACCGACTATCCTAGCCTGCGTACTTGGTCGTTCGGCATCAACGTATCATTTTAACAAATTTGTTTAATCGTAATTTATCATGAAAAAGAAAAATATATTTTATATAGCACTCCTGGCCTTAGGATTCTCCACAGTTGGATGTAGCGACTCTTTCCTCGACATGGCGCAAGACGGTGTTTACGACAGACTAGATACGGAAACCAAAGCCACTTGGTATATCAACGCTCTTTATGAACTGATGTATAAAGGTTTCAACACCCCGAACAAAACAGTTGTATACCAAAGCACCTCGTTCGACAATTTAACCGAGGAGGCATGGGGCATCAGCGCAAAAACTAACCCAGGAACAATGTACTATACTATTACCGAATTGGGAAACAGCTCCTTTATGGCTTCTTATTTCGGCACCAGTTTAGCTGCCGGAAAAAAATCGCCAGCCTCAGGCTACCATCAGATACGCTATTGCAATAACTTATTAGAAGAACTGGATAACAATGCGTCATCGTTTAATAAAGATTACATTAAGAAAGCTAAGGGACAAGCTTATTTCCTCCGAGCCACACAAATGTTCGACTTAGTACGTATCTACGGACCCGTACCTATCGTCACCACCGTACTTAACGCTGAAGCCTCGGACACCGGACTACCCCGTTCTTCCGTCACACAGTGTGTGGAACAAATTGTAAAAGACCTGAATACTGCCGCCGAAATGCTTCCTGATTATTGGTCAGGTGACGACTACGGGCGTGTAACCCGCGGTGCAGCATTAGCCTTAAAAAGCCGCGTACTGCTTACTTATGCCAGTCCCATATTCAACCGTAATTGGAACAATCCCGACAACATCCGTTGGAAGAAAGCGTTAAAAGCCGCCCAAGATGCACAGGCTGCCATGCCTGACAAAGGACTCGACGGCATCAGTTCAGCAAAGGAATGGGAAAATATGCTATGCAAGTCAAGTAACACGGAAGACAACAAAGAAACTATTTTCCTTCGGCTCAACCATCAGGGAAAAGAAAGTGGTGCTACTTATAATGGTTGGGAACAGTCGGCACGCCTCACCTCACAAGGTGGAAGTGGCGGAATCAAAGTACCAATAGAATTAATTGATAAATTTCCCAATGCCGATGGTACTTTAGTGAAGGAAGCCGATAAACTAGCCAATGGCAACATGCACTTTATGGAAAACCGCGACCCGCGTTTCTATCGCACTTTCGCTTTTAACGGTATGATTTGGGGATACAAGGAACTCCCTAACGATACCGTATGGGCTTACCGATGGATAAAATCACTTGTTCCTGATGAAAATGCTGAAACACCAAATACCTATTTAGCCACTTATGGGTATAGCGAAGAAAACAATGTGCCTAGTCCGGTATTTATCCGAAAAATGACAAATATACAAGCGGCAAAAGAAGAATTCGAATACAGCGGAATCAACGTATACGAATACCGTTACGCTGAACTGGCATTGAACTTAGCTGAATGCTATGCTGCAACAGGACAAGTGGAGTTATGCAAACAGGAACTAGGTAAGCTCCGCGCCAGAGTAGGCATTCCCAAAGGGAACCAAAACTATGGCCTCGACAGTTACATTAATAGCCGTGAATCAGCTATTGCTGGTTGTCTGCACGAACGGCTCATCGAATTGGCTTACGAAGGAAAACGCTATTGGGATATTTGGCGCTGGTTACTCTATGATGGAGGACAAGGCTATTGTGGCAACGGCGAAAGGATGTATTTAAGCGATGAAAACACTTGTGAAATATTAGGTCTCACTCCTTTAATAGGAACATGTCGCACATCGCGTTATATTGATGTAAAAAGTGAACTCTACATCCCCGGAAACAATGACGATAACTTGACAGCTGACCCATTATTAAACGCAAGAGAAACAATAGGGGCAGATCCAGATTCCCCAGATTTCCAGAAGGAATTAAAAAAAGTTGCCGAATTCTGGGAGCAAAACTTTCAACTGAAAGAGCCTCCGACTCCTGGTGACAAAGATAGCAACAACAATCCAGTTCTTCTGAGTTGGAAATCCAATTATTACATTAGTGGTATCAACAATACAGCCCTTACTAAGAACCCATGGCTGGGACAAACTATAGGATGGGGCGATACAAATGGTTCTCCTGGAACAATCAATTTCCAAGATGACGAAGTTTTATCGGTAGACTAACAGACTTAAATACATACAAAATGCTGTTGTTGGGGAGGGGAGATACATATCCCCTCCCTCAACAACAGATTAAAGAGTCATTAAAATGTATATTGATTAAATGCCATAAAAACAATATTAATTTTAATTGTCTACTCTCTACAATTAAAGTCACATTCTTTTATTTATAAAGTAGTGCTTTGTTCTGTAATTTATATAGAGGGAAATGAGTGTGAATTGTATAACGAAAGCATTACCAAAAGAATACAAACAAATTAGGCGAGCCCAAAAAGCGTGAAAAGCAATAAATCCATGTTCAATCTTTGTGGCAAACCATTGACTGTTAAAACATGACAAGTAAATGAATTACATCAAAAAATCTATTTGCATCACCACAGATAAGCTGTCCGAAATGGAAAAACAAGTTATCCTCCTGATAGAAACCGGAAACATAAATAGACCCATCCGAACATATGAAAGACCAAGTATCATAGAGTCGTTTTAAAAAAAAGTGATCCAACGCAATTCTACACATAAATCACTCTAACTAACCAAGTGACTTCTACATCAAGAAAGAGAATAGTGTAAAAAGGATAAAGTATATACTATTAATAGCCAAATTAAAACAGTTAAGGACATTCAGAAAATAGACAGACTCAAGTTGCGTGACATAAATTTGCTGAGGAAAATGGAGAAGTCTTACGGTTTCTCCGGAAACATCATGCGTCGATGGAACAAAATGGATCCACGAAGAAGTGAATCGACTATAAAAATGGCAGGTGAAAGGATAAACTGTAATCATTTACACATGCCATTCTATTTTTTTAGAACGTTTTCTGAATATCCTCAGTTAAAGCAAATATTAGAAAAATCAACAGATACCAAACCTTAACTTTTACCACGAATCAACAATCACACCTCCACCCAACACTACATCGTCTTTATAAAATGCAGCGGCTTGTCCAACAGCAACAGAAGTAAGAGGTTCATGAAGCTTTACATGCAACAAGCGATCCGGAGTAAGTATTACTGTACACCGATTGGCCTGTTTACGATAACGTATTTTCACGATAATATCATCGTGCCCAAACAACAAAAAAGGATTCGTCACATTCCAATCCTTTAACAATATCTCGTGCTTTTTCAATGATGTCAAAGGAGCTATTACCACCTTATTTTCTTCTGGAAGAATCTCCTTGACAAATACAGCACGGTTCAAATGCTGCAATCCTAATCCATGACGCTGACCAATAGTGTAAAACGGGAAACCTTCGTGGCGACCAACAATTCGTCCATCCTCATCATAAAAGTAACCGGGTGTAATCATCGGTAAACGCTTATGACTTGTTCCCTTTGGCAAAGCAAGGGAAGCAGCCCTTGAATTATCTGTCAGGAACGATTCACGACATAACGGTACGGATGGTTGAGAAAGCAAATTAATCCTTTCGAGAGGCTGTTTCTCCGGAACTGAGAGATCTGATGTAGCCGAATGCTGAACAATCCGTTCATTTCCATTCACTATTTTCTTTAAGAAACTACGATAATCCATTGGACAGAAGCAAACGCCCACACTGTCTTTTTTCCGAGCAACTTTATAAAAGCCACGTTCGGCTGCCATCTGCCGGACTTCTGCTTTTGTCTTGTTTCCCATCGGCAGTAACATCCGCTGAAGAATTTCTTGGGGCAATCCCCATAAAAAGAAAGATTGGTCCTTATCTTTATCTTCCCCACAGGTAATATGGTAAAAACCGTCAATCTGACGTTTATTCACATAATGTCCTGTAGACAAATAATAAATATTTCGCTCATCCGCCACCTGTTTAAGCAAAGGCCACTTTAAATAATTGTTACAAAGTATACAAGGAACAGGTGTACGAGCATGCAGATACTCAGAAACAAAATAATCGATAATAGCAGTTTGAAACAAATCACGCGCATCATACACAAGATGTTCTATTCCCAGATGATTAGCCAAAGTACGGGCATCGTCCAAATATTCCGTTGAATTATCCAGTTCGTAAAAACGAAAAGTAATACCGGTCACTTCGTAACCGGCTTCTTGCAGC
>ENA-OPCT01000750-OPCT01000750.1-human-gut-metagenome-genome-assembly--contig:-NODE-750-length-15975-cov-5.779460_pt1 | contig 15975 bp, 12 predicted proteins | sample MGYA00241572_ERZ501495 | MGnify/ENA primary metagenome ERZ501495 (study PRJEB25962, sample SAMEA2042580) | human gut metagenome | biome: human gut; feature: human-associated habitat; material: faeces... | reverse complement strand
GGAGCCGCTGTTTGCGGGCTTTACGGCGCAGGAGCAGCAGACGCTGCAGGACTATCTGCGCCGCATGGATGCAAACCTCCTGCGGGAGCTGAACAAGGAGTAAGAATATGACCTATCTGGTAGCATTCATCGTCTGCTTTATTGCGGGCATCGGCGCGGGACTGGGCACAGGCTTTGCGGGTATGAGCGCCGCGGCAGTCATCAGCCCGATGCTCATTACTTTTTTGGGGATGGACCCCTATATGGCCGTGGGCATTGCGCTGGCCAGCGACGTGCTGGCGAGTGCGATCTCTGCCTACACCTACGGCAAAAACGGCAACCTGGACATTAAAAACGGCGCGGTCATGATGGCGTCGGTGCTCTGCTTCACGCTGGTGGGCAGCTATGTGGCCAGCCTCGTGCCCGGCACAACGATGGGCGGTTTCTCAACGTTCATGACGCTGCTGCTGGGCGTCAAGTTCATCGTGCGGCCCGTCATGACGACCAAGAGCGCGATGAACGCCGTCAGCGCACAGAAGCGGTTCGCGCAGTCGCTGCTCTGCGGCGCGGGCGTGGGCTTTATCTGCGGATTCGTCGGCGCGGGCGGCGGTATGATGATGCTGCTGCTCCTGACGTCGGTGCTGGGCTATGAACTAAAAACCGCCGTCGGTACGAGCGTTTTTATCATGGCATTCACAGCGTTCACCGGCTCGGTCAGCCACTTTGCCATCGGTGGCGTGCCCGATCTGTTCTGTCTTGTCTGCTGCGTTCTCAGCACGCTGCTGTGGGCTCGCATCGCCGCAAAGTTTGCCAACAAGGCCGAGCCTGCCACCCTGAACCGCGCCACCGGCGTGGTGCTGGTGATTCTGGGCGCAGTGATTATGGCGGTGAATTATCTGTAAGATTGCCTTTGTCCCATAAAGCACAAAAATCCATCTCATGCTTCTCGCTTGGGATGGATTTTTCTTTCCTGTTATTTTTGTAGCAACAGTACCCGCAGGGTGAACCACTCGTTCTCCCAATGCAGGGTCAAGGTGCCGCCATGGTTTTCGGCGGCGGCGCGCACGCTCTTTAAATCGTACCCACCATGGGCGCTGCGTTTGGGCAGACCGTCGGCGGCCAGCTCTACCGGGCTGGCGCAGTAGTTTTCAAACCGCAGCATCACAAAACCGTTCTGTGCATAAATTGCCACGCGGATGAGCCGTTTTTCCGGGTCAGGCTCGGCGGAAACGCTCTCGGTGGCGTTATCCAGCGCCGTTCCGACGATCGTGCATATTTCCCCTGTCGAGAGGGAATCCAACAGCTTGCCGTCGGCTACGCAGGTCATATTGATGCCGTGTTGCTGGCAGTACAGGCTTTTCGCGGTCAGCAGCGTGTCCAAAACCGGGTTGCCGGTCTTGTTCTCGGCCTCATACTTGCGGATGCCGCTCTCCATCTCGGCCAGGGCCGCGTCCTGTTTGGCCTGATCGCGCTCGGCACGGATGGCCGCAATCTGCATTTTCAGTTCGTGGTATCGCCGGTTGATAAGGCGGATGTTTTCTTTGCTCTGTTTGTACTGCTCGTACTGGCGGCGCAGGACATTGTCCATGGCGGTCAGCTCGCTGTGCAGGGCATTCTCCCGCAGCTGCTCATGCTGGACGCTCAAAATCAGCACGCCTGCAAAGTCCACCAGCGTGCGGATGTAGTAGACGCTCATGTCCACCTCGCGGTCGCCCAAGAACAGCAGGTTGCTCACCGCGAAGACCATCGCCGCCATGACGACGGCCACGAGGCCCGCTTTTCCGCTGATGACGATATGGCCCTTGGGACTTTTGTGCTTATGCTCCAGCACCCAGATGCAGCCGAAAACGCCGCCATAGACCACCACCAGAAGCAGCAGTGACAGGCCGTCGGCCCCGCTGCGCTGAGGCCAGAGGAAGCAGTGCAGCTGCCACTCGGCGCTGGCCGCCAGCTCTGCCAGAACGAAGGCCCGGGCGCAGACATAGCCCGCTTCCAGCAGGGAGATGGTGCGGGTGACCCAGAGGTATAAATACTGTATCCCCACAGCTGCCGCCATGCAGGGGATCCACCACGCCAGCGGAACGCTGCCCGTGGCCTGCAAAAAGACGCTCAAGGCCAGCGCCCATGCCGCACTGGCAGCGATGGTGGCCGTTTTGCCGAAGCGGATGCCCAGCGGCAGGGCGTAGATGCCCACGGCCAGACACTCGGCCAGCGCCGTATACAGGCGCGGGATGTTGGGCAGTGCCGTCATGCACCCTCACCCCCGATGTGGTCGGCCAGCGCCGCGAGGAAGGCTTTCCGCCGGGGGCGGCTGACCTGCAATTCGTAGGGTCCCACCTGCACCATCCCCTGCTGCACGCTCTTCACCTGTGCCAGATTGACAAGGTAGCCGCTGTTGCAGCGGGCAAAAGGCCGCTCGGCCAGCTTTTCCTCAAAGGCTTTCAGGGTGCCTGCCGCCACGAAATCGCCCTCTTCGGTATAAAAATGGACGCGGTGTCCCTCGCTTTCCAGATAATAGATGAGGGACGAATCCAGCCGCCGCATCCCGCCCTCCACCGGCAGGGCCAGATAATGCCGTGCGCGGCGGCGCAGCTGTTCTTCGGCCTTGCGCAGCTGCTGCGAAAATGCAAAATAAGGCACCGGCTTGAGCACATAGTCCAGCGCGCCCACGGCGTACCCGCCGATGGCGTACTGCGCCATATTCGTGATGAAAACAATGATAACATCCTTGTCCAGCTCCCGCACTCGCCGGGCCGTCTCCATACCGTCCAGATGCTTCATCTCCACGTCCAGAAACAGGATGTCGTACACCGGGCGGTAATCATCCAGCAGCTCCATGCCGTCGGCGAACTCCGTCACCGCGAACTCGGTGCCGTACTGCCGGGTGTGCCGCTGCACATAGCCCTGAAGCTGCGCCCGCACCTCTGCCTCGTCCTCGACCAGAGCAATGCGTATCATTGCCGCACCTCCTTTTTCCGCAATTTTTCTAGTTTTTATTGTAACACGAAATAGGGCGTGTGGCAAATAGGAGAATAAAACAGCAGCCCCGCTTCATCTGCCGCGAGGCTGCTGTTCTGTGATTGGAAAATTTCAGGCTCAGTTCGTCTTGACGGCCACAAGGATACGGATCTTCCTGCCGCCGGAGCAGCCGAAGTTGTCGTACCAGCCGATGAGCTTATAATCCTCGGTGTTGATCTTGGGCAGCGAGGTGGCGAAATACTGGCCGTTCGACCACAGATACACCTGCATATCGTCGGCGGTCTCATAGCGCTTGTCGCCGCTCATGACCGAAGCTGCGCCCAGCTTATCGATGACTACCGGCGAGAGCTGGAGCATCCGGTTGATGGCCTTGCCGTCGGCAGAACGGCCGATGGCAATGCCGCCTGCGATAACGGGGTACTTGGTGGCGGTGCTGTAGGCCACCTGTTTGCCGCCAGAGTAGCAGACATAGGTCGCACCCTCGCCCAGATAGTTGAGGAAGTCGCCCAGCGTACCGCCCACGCTGTCGCCGGTGCGGCGGAGCACATAGCTGAACAGCTGGTCCGTCTTGCCGGTAAGGGTGTTCCAGGTAGAGCTGACGACACTGCCGTCGATGAGGCCGTAGAGCACATCGCTGGTGCTGGGGACAAGGATGTTCTTCACATCCTGGAAGGTTTCCTCATCGGTCTTGTCCACCTTGGTGGTGGTCGTGGTGGTCCCAGCGGGGAGGCCCGCCGCCTCTCTTGCGGCGTCCTGTGCCTTGTCGCTGATCTTTTTGTCGATCTTCTTGGCGGCTTCGTCCGTCAGGCGGCGGACAGAATCCAGCGCAGCGTACTCCCACAGGTCACCGGTCACATCGTCGAGGATGACCCGGTCGATCTGGCCTGCGGAATTGGTGGTGTAGTAGCGGACGTCGCTTTCGCTCAGAGTTACCCCCGATAGGCGGCTGGGGCGAACTGCCCCAGCCACACCCTCCGACGTCGTATCAATGATCTGCACGTTGTCTGCAAACGGGGTGTCGCCCAGCGCGGTGCCGTCGGCGCTGACGGTGCCGCTGGTCGAGCGGGGCGAGATGGACTGGACGCTTTCGCCGTCACCGTCCACGCTGATCTCCACCAGCTTGCCGGCCGGGAAATTGAGCTTATTGTCCACATTGACGGTGCGGGCGGTGCCGTCGGTACACATGACCGAGACAGCCTGCTGCACCTCAGCGCTGTTCGTCTCCACGAGGGTGCGGGATGAGGACTGGACCACGCCGTAGAACACAGCGTCTGCCGCGTCGCCGGTGAGGACAGAGACAGCTGCATCGTTCATGCCCAGCAGCAGAGTGACCACCTGGCCCACGCCGCCGCCGGACAGGGAGGACAGCTGATAGGCCACAGAGGGCGAAGCGATGGCGTAGGTGACGCCGGCCACGGTCACAGAGGTCGGAGCACTGGCCGAGGGCGAGACAGCCGTCACGCGGCCTGCGGCGCGCTTGTTGTAGAGCCAGACGGTGCGGGCGCTCTCGTTATAATAGTAGACATCATAGGGAGAGAGGGCCGCAGAGGTGGTGACTTCGTCGTTGCGGTAGATGGCCGCCGGGGCGAAAGGCAGGACGGTGGAAGCATCTGCCACGAAGGGACCCTTGACGTTGTCCAGCAGGACAGAAGAGATGTCCACCTGGCCGTTGCTCACGGCAAAGCCCAGGGTAGAAGCGTAGACCTGACCGCTGCCGTTCATAGCGGTGAGGGCGTTGTAGAAGAGCATGGTACCCTGCTCGAGGGTCAGAGTCTCGCCCTGACGGGCATTGATCTCATTGCGCAGGCCCAGTGCGCTGGCCTTGCTGAGCTGAGCTGTGGGGAAGGTACCGCCCAGCTTTGCCACATCATAGCCCAGCAGGCGCAGCGCCATGGTGCAGGCTTCTTCCAGCGTGACAGTGTTGTCCGGACGGAAGCTGCCGTCGGAGTAGCCGGTCATCCAGCCGTTCTGGACGGCAGTGCGGATGTAGACCGCATAGGGAGAGTCGCTGTCTACATCGCTGTAGAGGCGGCCGGTGCGGCCCTGTGCCGTGGTGGTATCGCGGTAAGCAGAGAATGCGGTGAGGAGGCGGGCCGCCTGCCCACGAGTGAGGGGCGCACCCAGAGAACCGGCCTGCTCGGCGGTCAGACCGCCCAGTGCCGTCGCCGTCTGGACTGCCGCGTTGGAGCCGACCGCAGAAGCGGGCAGCACCAGCATGGAAACAGCCACGCAGACAGCCAGCAGGAATGCGAGGAATCGTTTTTTCATGGTAAACTCCTTAATCATATCTGAGTGCTTCGATGGGGTTCAGGCTGGCGGCACGGCGGGCCGGCAGGAAGCCGAACAGGACACCGATGCCGCAGGAGATGCCCACGGCGATGGCTGCTGCGTCCGCCGAGGGGGTGACATTCAGGGTAATATCCGTCAGGATATACGGAAGGATCTGGTTGATAATGGCCGACACGACGTAGCCCAGCACGATGCCGAGGCAGCCGCCCAGCGCCGACGTGACGCCGGCCTCCACGACGAACTGGGTCAGGATGGTGCTCTCCTGTGCGCCCAGTGCCTTGCGGATACCGATCTCACGGGTGCGTTCGGTGACGGACACCAGCATGATGTTCATGATGCCGATGCCGCCGACCAGCAGCGAGATGCCTGCAATGGCCGTCAGGACGCCCACCATGACGTTGATCATGGAGGACATCTGCTTCATGGCTGCACTCAGGCTCATGACGTAGACATAGTCGTCCTTGCTGACCAGCTTCTTGAGCCGCGACTGCAAAAACTCCTGTGCCTCATCCGAGTGGTCCGCGTCCTGCAGGACCACATAGTACTGGCTGACGCTGCTGGTGTTGTTGACGCTCATCAGGGTGGTATAGGGAACGAGAACAACGTCGTCGTTGCCGCCCTCGTACTGAGATGCGGGTTTGGAGCGGCCTTCCAGCACGCCCACGATGCGGTACTCGCTGGCGCCTACCTTGAGGGTGCTGCCGAGACCGTTGCCGCCGAAGATCCTGCGGTCCACATAGTCGCCGATGACACAGATATTCTTGTTGTCTATCAAATCGGTGTACTGGATGCCGCGGCCCTTGGCCACCTTGTAGTTGTTGATGGTCATGTAATCTTCGTTGACGCCGCTGATGTAGGTGCGGCGGTACTTCTCGCCCGCCACCCGCAGCGTGTCGCCGACACTGGCAATCGGCGAAAGGCCCTTATAATACTCGGGCTTTTCATTGATGATCCTGTACACATCGTTCACTTCCACTGAGCGGGTGCTGGCGGTCATGACGTTGACGCTCAGAATATCGCTGCCCATGTCGGAGTAGAAGTCCTGCATCATGTGAGTCATGCCGTTGCCGAGGCCGACGATGACGATGACGGCCATGACGCCGATGATGATGCCCAGCATGGTGAGGAAGGTGCGGACTTTGTTGCTCAAGACGTTCTGGACGGCCTGTTTGAAGGTCTCCTTTATCATGCCTGCGTCCCCTCCTCTCCGGCTTTCGGCTCTGCCATCATGAAGTTCGGCTGAACGACTGCCTCGGGTGCGTGGGCATCGCCATCGTAGACGACGCGGCCATCTTCGAGGCGGATGATGCGCTCGGCCTGCACAGCAATGGAGTTGTCATGGGTGATGAGGACGACCGTATTGCCCTGCTTGTGCAGATCCTGCAGCATTCCCAGAACTTCGCGGCTGGTGTGGGAGTCCAATGCACCGGTGGGCTCGTCGGCCAGGATGACCGCCGGGCCGCGGGCCAGCGCACGGGCAATGGACACACGCTGCTGCTGACCGCCGGAAAGCTGGTTGGGCAGGTTTTTGAGCTTATTGCCCAGACCCACCCGCTCAAGGGCAGCCTTTGCCGTCGCGTGGCGCTGTGCGGCGGGGATGCCCGCATACACAAGGGGAACTTCCACATTCTCCAGAAGCGTCAGCTTCGGCAGCAGGTTGTACTGCTGGAAGATGAAGCCCAGCTTCTCGTTTCGGATGCTTGCCAGCTCGCGTCGGCTCATCTTGCCGACATCCCTGCCGTCCAGCAGATAAGTGCCTTCGGTAGGCACATCCAGACAGCCGATGATGTTCATACAAGTGGATTTACCAGAGCCGGACTGGCCGACGATGGCCACGAACTCGCCTTTGTTGATTTTGAAAGAGACGTGGTCGGCGGCCTTTACGAGGGTGTCGCCCATCTGGTAATACTTGCAGACCCCATCAAATTCTATCAGCGTGCTCATTCGTCATCTCCTTCGGCGGAGGCCATCATGTTGCTGTAGAAGTCGGTCGCACTGACGCTGGAGTTGTCGTAAGCGATGGTATCGCCCTCCTGCAGGCCGCTCTTCACTTCGATGTAATCGTCATCGCTGATGCCGGTGGTCACCTTGACGTAGACGTAGCCGTCGGGAGCGGTCATGGAAGTCTCAGCATTGGCAGCGCTGGGCGAATCCTTGGTCACCAGCACATAGCTGCCCCGGACGAGGGCGGCGTTGGGCAGGGCCAGAACATTCTTGACGCTGGCGGTGGTGATCTTCGCAGTGGCGTTCATTCCGGGCAGCAGCTCGCCCATGTCGTCGATGCGGACGGTGACGGGGTAGCTGGTGGAGCCGTTGGCGGTAGTGCCTGCCACGAGGATACTGCTGATGACACCCTTGTAAGTCTCACCCGGGACGGCGTCGGCGGTGATGTCCACCTCCTGGCCGACCTCGAGGGAGCGGATCTTCAGCTCGTCCACGTTGAGCTTCATTTCCAGATAGCTCATATCGTAGATGGTGCAGAGGTTCTGCATGGCGGTGTCGTTGGCGCTGAGCTTGTCGCCGGCCTTGACTTTCTTATCCACGATGGTGCCGCTGATCGGGGCGTCGATGGTATAGTGGCTGATGGTCTTCTCGGCAGAAGACATCTGCAGCTCGGCAGCGCGCAGGCTGTCAGCGGCGTTCCTGGTCTGCTTGTCCAGATCTTTGCCGGTAATGCGGAGGATGACGTCATCCTGACGGACGGTGCTGCCCTCCTTGACGCAGAGTTCAGACACGGTACCAGAGGCAGTTGCCACGACAGTCTCCTCACGCTGGTAAGTAAAGTGTGCAGAGTTGAGGGAGCTGACGCCGTTCACCTGTGCCACAGCGGCCTGTGCGGTGGTCAGGCTGCCCGCGTTGGGAACAGCGATGGTGACGGTGCAGGTCATCAGGCTGGCGTCGCCGGCAGGGTCTGCACCGGAAACGGAGCGGATGGTGCCGTTCAGCGTCTCAAAAGTGGTGTCCGGCATGACCTGTGCGGCCTGACCGGCGACAAAGCTCTGAGCCTCTGCGGCAGGGAAATCCACGGCCAGCAGCATCACGGAGGTGTCGCGGATGGTGGCCACAGCCTGACCGGCCTGCACGGCGTCGCCTGCGGCGACTGCAAAGGAGCTGACCTCGCCGCTGATCCTGGTGCGGACGTTCTGCATATCCGCAATGTCATCGTAATTGCGCTGTGCCTGCTCCACCGAGAGCTGTGCGCTCGCGAGGTTGTTTTCCACATCCGAAATGTCGATGGTGTAAAGAATATCGCCCTTCTCGATGCTGTCGCCCAGCTCAAAATCGGCGGTGAGCACCGTGCCAGTGACGAGGGACTTGACGGTGTAGGAATCGGCGGCGTTGATGGTGCCGCTGCCGTCGTAGACGTTCACGATGTCGCGGCGTCCCAGCTTCTCCTGCGTGTAGGCAAGGTCTGCCGACGCACTGCGGCTCTTGCGCGGCACGATGACCGCCACCAGCACCGCTGCGGCTGCGACCACCGCGATGCAGCGCTTTTTGTGGGTCTTGATAAAGTGGAACACCTTATTTTCTCCGCCGGTATTCTCCTGCGGAGAGGCGTCCTGTGTCTTCTTGTTGAAACCTAGCATGAAAAGCCTGACCTCCTGTGTTTCATGAAAAAGAAAAGTTCTTTCTGCCTGTTTTCATTCGTTCTGCGCTTTCCCCCACAGTATCCGCCAAAAACGTCCTGTCTGCGAGATGCTGCCTCAGGTTAGTGGCGCAAACCATTATAATGATACCACCTAACAAAACGGACTACAAGAAATTTTTCCTGCACAATCTGCAACTTTTTTGAAAATTTTTCCATCATCTCTGTGTCTGAAAGCTGGAACATCAGACAGAGCTTTCGGATGAAGAGTTCATCAACTCGCTCCGGCCCTTCGTGCAGCGGCTTTTGGGATACAGTCAGAAATAAGGCCCCGACTACGATTCATGGCAGGGATTTGGACATTTCAAAACACATCAGGGAGCAGCATAGGTCACAGCTGCTCCCTGATGTGTTTTTTGTGGTTCTTTTCAATGTGTCACAGTCACGGATCTGTTGCCTGCAATACGCAGGCACAATACCCCGGTTCCGGCTGGTAGCAATGGATCGTAAGGCATTTGTCCACCTCCGGGCTGTAGTCGTGAAGGATGTGCTTTGTTCCGTTCAACGCCACATCCGCATACGATACAAGCCACTTCTTATCACCATTGGGGAACACTTCGTAAAACGAACGGCCAAGCATTTCTTCCACCGGCACGCCTTCGATCGTTGCCATTTCGGCATTGCAGTAGCGGAAAATAAAATCCACCCCGTGTCCGTCCTCATTGAACACCAGCTCAATAATGCAGAATGCCAGCGGCATATCGTCCAGCAGACTGCATTTTTCCAGCAGGCTCATACTCATTGGGCGTAGCTGTGCGTCCAACCGCCTGATTTCTGCGCGCAAGCGGCGATGGTCACTCAGACCACGTCTACGTCCCTGAAAACTGCGGCCATCTGACATTGTATAAATACCGTCATTGCTAATATCTACGATCTGGCTGCGGCACACTACGATTCCCTTACTGATGTTCAGAAACATATCTTCCGGCAAAGCAGACAAGACGCTGTGCAACGGAGCATACAGCGCAACTTCTTCCCCATCCATGCGGTGAACGACCGTTTTGCGGTCGTTACGGTAAAGATACAAGATGTTTTCTGGGCAAAGGTCATTTTTCTGAAACCACTCATGCAGATCATTCATCGCCATACTCCTTTGTCAGTTGGATATGTTTAAGTATAGCATACCTCCGTGCAGCGCACAAGAACAGCTTGATTGAAATTCATTTCAACGGAGTTTTCGCCAATTTGCATCGAATATTTTTGTCAACATTCACGTTTTCAATGTCGAAAATGCAGAAGTCGTTGACTTTCAGGCATTTTCTGTGTATTCTGTAACATAGAAGGTCAAAATGGTTTTTTCGCAAGATGAATGCCCTGAGCGGCTGGCAGCCGCCCACGGTCTGTGTAAAATAAACCCAGATATAAAGGAGGCAAACCACCATGAAGATGACCCGCAGAAACTTTCTTTCCACTTCAGCGGTTGCGGCGTTAGCCTGCGGCGCATCCCTGACCGCACACGCAGCAGGCAGTACCGATGAAAACAGTCTGAACTTTATCACAGACATTTTCAAGGACTCCACCCAACCGGGCGAAATCGAAGAGGCAACGGCTATCACGGCAGAAAAGAACGCCGAATGGTATGAAAAGCTGGATTTTTCCGATCGGCGGGAGTTTGCCAACGCAGAACGCGGCTGGCTGGACAATGCGGAAGGCAGGATCATCGATGGTGAGGATAACAGATCTGCATGGGATCTGCAAAGCTACGGCGATTTGAACCGGGATGCTCCGGACACTGTAAACCCCAGTCTGTGGCGGAATGCCCAACTCAACGCCAAAGCCGGTCTGTTTGAAGTATGTGACGGCATCTATCAGGTGCGCGGCTTTGATATGGCCAATACGACCTTTATCCGCACCGACCACGGCTGGATCGTGTTTGATGTGCTAATGTGCAAGGAAAACATGAAGGCTGCCAAGGAGCTGATGGAGGAGCGCTTCGGTCCGCTGGACATCAAGGCGGTGCTGTACAGCCACTCTCATGTGGATCACTTCGGCGGCGTGGAGGGCATTATTACCCGGGAGCAGGTGGCGGATGCAACGCTTTCGCTTAAAAAGCAGCTGGCTTCCGGCAAGACCCCTGTGCTTGCGCCGGCGGGCTTTCTGAAGCACGCCATCAGCGAGAATGTCTATGCGGGCATCGCCATGGCGCGGCGCGCACAGTTCCAGTACGGCACGGTGCTTGACAAGGGCGAAAAGGGTGCGCTGAGCGTGGGCATCGGCATGGGACAGTCCACCGGCACGGTGTCCCTCATCGCTCCCACCTACGAGATCGGGGAAGATGTTCCGAAGCTGACCATCGACGGGCTGGAGATCGAATTCCAGCTGACCCCCGGCACCGAAGCCCCTGCTGAGATGAACGCCTATTTCCCGAAATACCGCGCCCTCTGGATGGCGGAAAACTGCACCGGTACGCTGCATAATCTGTACACCCTGCGCGGCGCAGAGGTGCGCGATGCCAACGACTGGGCGAAGTATATCATCGAGGCAGATCAGCGCTTCTGCAGCAAGACTGATGTGGTGTTCCAGAGCCACAACTGGCCGCATTGGGGCGAGGAGATCCATGAGTATCTGTTGAACACGGCAGCGATCTACAAGTTCATCCACGACCAGACCCTGCATTACATGAATCAGGGATATACCTCAAATGAGATCTCGGCGATGCTGACCCTGCCCAAAAAACTGGAAAAGGTCTGGTATACCCGTCCGTACTACGGTACGCTGGCGCACAATTCCAAGGCCGTTTACCAGAAATATCTGGGCTGGTATGACGCAAACCCGGTCAACCTGAATCCGCTCCCGCCCAGCGATACCGCCAAGAAGCTGGTAGAATATCTGGGCAGTGCCGATGCAGTCCTCCGCAAAGCGCAGAAGGATTTTGAAAAGGGCGAGTATCAATGGGTGGCGCAGATCACCAAAGAACTGGTCTACGCCGACCCGTCCAATCAGAAAGCACGCAATCTGTGTGCAGATGCACTGGAACAACTTGGCTATCAGGCAGAGTCCGGCGCGTGGCGCAACGCCTACCTGATGGGCGCTGCAGAACTCCGCAGAGGCAACCTGTCCAAACTGGCGCGCTCAGCCAATGGACTGACCGCGACAATGGGCGAGATGACCATCGCCATGCTGCTGGATTACATCGGTATCATGAGTGATGCCAATGCCGCCCAGAACGATGATCTGACTCTGAATCTGACGGTGACAGATGTAAATGAACAGTTCTATGTAACCCGTAAGAATGGCATCCTGCTGTCTTACCCCGGCGAGAACCATCCGGATGCACAGGCTTCCGTCACCTGCAAACGTCTGCAGCTCTTTGCCCTGATGCAGGGTCAAAAGGCCGGGCAGATACAGATCAGCGGAGATCCCACTGTCCTGAAACGCCTGCTGGCATATGCGTCCAAGTTTGAAAAAACCTTCAATGTTATTGAACCGTAAAAACGATTCGGAATTTCAATTTTTTGAAAATATCTCTGAACCTTTGATATTAGGTTCTGTCAAGAGGGCTGGCACCGTCCAGCCCTCTCTCTTTTTGCTAAAGTTTCCGTCTGCGCAACAACACGAAGGATCTCCGGGTATTGCGCATCGGCACCAGCATCCGGGTGAACAAGTAGAGTTTCGACAAACCCCGGCTGGAGCTGACCGAGAAGATCGAAGCAAACTTCTACTCCCAAGACCTGACCCCGGCAGCACCCCAGCTCCGGCAAAATGAAAAGCCGGCGGCAACAAAAATCTCCGGTAAGGAAATCCTTGAAGCCATCCGGCTGATGGACGCAGACGAACGCAGAGAGTTGACGAGAGCCTTGTTCGCCTAAAATTTCTTCTTTTTATGCAAAGGAAAGCAGGCTGTGCAAACCTTGCGCAGAAAAGCCCCTGATTCGGGCAAATGTGCAAACGGTGTGCAGAAAGTGTGCAGCCGCTTTCCTACATAAAGAAAGAACGTCAAATCTTACGATTTGACGTTCAAAATTTGGTGCACCTCCAGGGACTCGAACCCTGGGCCCACTGATTAAGAGAGCAAGCCGCCGGTTCGTCTCAATTCATGAAAGTTTCGAGTCATCGTTGCTTTTGAACAAGACGACGTGATTTTTCACCCGGCAATTTCTGCGCCCTTTGTCGAATTTTGCAGCGAAAAGCACCCTTTGCACGTTTTGAAACCGTGCAAAATCCGTGCAGAAACCGTGCACTTACTCTCTGACAAACAAAAATCACACTATCCACCACCGACTTGACGGCAATGGTTTGAGTGACCGACCCAGATATCCTAAATTATCTCTCTATGTTTACAAAACATCTGTGATTCTCTCTTTCTATTACGTAAGGACGCAAATGAAGGGCCCCATAAACGTCCTACTAAAAAAAGGAGATTATTACTATGTTACTCAAAAATGGAAGTACTGGCAACTATGTTATGTACCTGCAGTATGGACTGCATATCATGTGCTGCCCTCCGGGTAGTTTTGACAGCAAATTTGGCTCTGGTACTGAAAATGCTGTTAAGAAGTATCAGGGCAAAAAAGGTCTTACCCAAGATGGCATTGTTGGCGATGGTACATGGAACGCACTGGTAAGCGACATTAAAACCATCCAGCAGCTCCTGAAGAACAAAGGTTATTACGCCAGTACAGTGGATGGCCTTGCAGGTTCAGGCACTTATAACGCTGTTATCAGTTTTCAGAAAGCATCCGGCTTGACTGCCGATGGTATGGTCGGCAGTGCCACCCTAAACGCATTGAACGCTTCTTCGGGCGGTACAAGTGGTCAATCTCATTCAATCACTCTGCCTACTGATAGAAACTATCTTTGGGCACAGAAGAATCCGGACATTGTTAAGCTTGTTGGAAATAGTGGTTGCTCTCTTGTTGCCGTGTTGAATACCGCTAATATCTATGGGCCTCGTGAATTCACCCCTAACGAAGTCCTGACTGCCTGTGGAAATTGGGGTGCAAACGGTCTGAATACTTGGGCTCTTCCCAGCAAGTGCAATGGTAAAATCGACACGAGCAACTACACTCATGGCGGTAAGGAGCAGGCGACTGTATTCAGTGCAGTCAAAGCAAGTATTGACAATAACCTTCCCATCATTATTCGGCTCAACAGTAGCGATGGCAAAAAGACGCATTTTGTCACAGCGATTGCTTATACTGGCAGTTGCTCCTCTGCAAGCAGCATTTCCGTCATTGATCCTGCTGGTGGTGTCATTCGAACTCTTGAGGAAGCGGGAACTGCACGCAATGAAACCGTATACGGTGATTATATCGCAACCGCTCGTCGCTCCTAAATATCTCTACTCTCTTCATCAACAATAAGTTGTAAAGCATCATTTTTAACATATATCCCCCCCAAAGTCTTTTCTCAACTCTCGAAAAGGCTTCGGGGGGGATTTTTCAATGCCTATTATATGCAACACTTTTCACTATCTGCTTATCCAAGCTCAGGCGAGTGATATTTATTTACTCTCCACACATCCCCAACTTTTACCAACTGCATTTCATATTCGACTTTATTCATGTCATCATATGAATACTCATCATGTTCCTCATACGTTTCATTGGGATTATAGTATGCAATCATTACAAAATTTACTTGTGCTTCCGTTTTATTTTTCAAATAGTATCGCACTGAGCAGAAATCATCCGGATAATATTCTCCCACATATCCAGTAAAATATGGAATTTGTGCCAAATCATAGTCATCACAAACGGCAAGTTTTCCATTATAATTCACAAACTTTTTCTCAATTGAATCTTGTGACAAGAAATCATTTGTAAAAATAGATTTCATATATTCTTCAAACTCTTTATAAGAATTTTGATAGACCTCATAATCATGTCCGTTCAGTTTTACATATGTCGGCGCATTTTGCGTCATAGGCACAAAAGTCGGAGCATCTTCAATTTTAAAATTCAGTCCTTTTAAGTTACTTGATTGTCCCCAAAGTGCATAGTCTATTTTCTGCGCTTTTTCAAAAACAGTATATTGATCTTGATCTAAAAATACCGAGGTCGAATCAACTAACGTCTGGGAAAAATCTTGCAAATCATTTTTTTCTTCAGAATTGCATGAACTTGACGATTTATCCTGTGACGAAACTACTGTGGACATTGATGATGCTGTTGTATCATTCATTCCACATCCCACCAAATTCACCACAATACAACCTAGAATCACTATCATTTTTACACTTTTTGCACAATTCATATATGTTCTCCTTTTTTATAAGTTTATCAACATATTGTTTAGTCTCTATTACCTTCTTGTAAACTTTTTATATTAGCTCACAAAAATCTATTTTTCCGTTTACAAATCTTAACATTTTTTCTTTTTCCTCTTAAAAGGAGGAAAGAAAATTGAATTATACGCTTTTTGACCTTTTTCTAAATGCATATAACGGCAACTCCTTTGCACAGCTACAAATCGTCCAACGTTTTCAGCCATTACTGAAAAAATATGCAGCTCTTCTTAAGTATGAGGATGCCTATTCAGATTTACAATTATATCTTCTCGAATTACTGCATTCCGGAAAATTGACCAAACTTCAAAGAAAAGATGACGGCACATTAGTGAAATATATTGAATCCTCTATCCGGCATCAATACATTTCGCTTAACAGCCGAAAAAACGCCGTAGATAACTCTGTCATCGCAAGCGTTGATGAAATTGATTTCGATCAGATGTCTTTGTCCTCAAACGATGAATATCCTGAACTATTGATTTCCGATTTACATTCTGTTCTTCAACCTTCTGAACTGACCTTATTATCTCAATTTGTTTTTAAAGGAATGAGCATCGCAGATATAGCAGAAAAATCTGGTGTCAGTAGACAAGCTATCAACCGTAAAAAGCTTTCCATATTAAAAAAATTAGAATGTGCATTCTTCCCTAAAACTTCCAAATAAATTCTCATTCATTTTGATTTCATTCTTTAGTGTATAAAAGCTATTTTCTTCGCTCCCTTTAATCAAACCACCACGGCAGTTCCAGCCACAGGTTATCCATGGCCTGTTCCTCGGTCTTTTTGGCGCGGCCTTTTGTCAGGTGAAAGTATATCGCCGTGCCGATCAGCGGATGTTCCTCGCCATCGGTGA
>ENA-OPCT01000742-OPCT01000742.1-human-gut-metagenome-genome-assembly--contig:-NODE-742-length-16069-cov-5.913888_pt1 | contig 16069 bp, 9 predicted proteins | sample MGYA00241572_ERZ501495 | MGnify/ENA primary metagenome ERZ501495 (study PRJEB25962, sample SAMEA2042580) | human gut metagenome | biome: human gut; feature: human-associated habitat; material: faeces... | reverse complement strand
AAGAAAAGGGTGAAAAAGCCGGTAAGCCGCAAGTTTACTATCAGCGGATATGTTACCGACGGGACGTCTTCCGAGACGTTGATTGGTACTAATATCATTGAGAGTCATCAATATCAAGGCACTACTACCAATCCTTACGGCTTTTATAGTATCACTCTGCCCGAAGGAGAAACGGAATTACGTTTCTCTTATTTGGGATATACCACAGAAACACATCATTTCACCCTTGCTCAAGATACTCTGCTGAATATTCGTATGAAAGGAAACGCACAATTAGAAGAAGTAGTGGTCGTTTCAGATAAAGCAGAAGCAGGGACAGTTGCCACACAGATGGGCACGCGGGATTTCTACCGCGAGTTCGCTGAGGCGCTCTCGCATGCCGACCGGGTGGTGCTGCTGCCGATCTATCCGGCCCGCGAGGAGCCGATTCCGGGGGTGGAATCCGAGATGATCGGCCGTCTGCTGACAGTACCCTGGACGATCTGCGACCGTGCGGAGTTGGCCGAAAAGGTGGCTGCGATGGATACCGATGTAGTCGTCAGCTTCGGCGCGGGCAATATAGACGCCTGCTGCGGGGCACTGGCAGAAAAATTGCGGGAAAAAGCCTGATTCGCCGTCTGCCGGGGACGATCTGTTTTTTTCGAGGCCGTGTCCGTCGCGGCCGTACCGGGGGGGGAAGTAAACGCCGGGATGAGATTCAACCATTGACGAATGCCGAAATACCTGAAATATACGCTTCTTGCACTGCTTTGGGGCGGTGTGGCCGCTTATTTGCTCTATGCGGGAGGCAAAGTGCGCCGTCATCGTGCGGAGCAGCCTGTGACGCGCATCGAGGTCGAAGTGGTGGACAGCACCTCGCAGTTGCGGCTGGTGTCGGAAGCTACCGTTCGGGGATGGCTCGCCCGCAGCGGCATCAAAACCGTCGGCGAGAAGATCGGTGCCGTGCGGCTGGATGCGCTGGAGCGGCTTATCGCCCGCAATGGATTCGTCGCCGACGCCCGGGTTACGGTTTCCTATTCGGGCGTGCTGCATGTCGCCGTCTGGCAGCGGACGCCTCTGATGCGGCTGTTGATCGACGGCTATAATTCGTACGTGACCGAGGAGGGCTATCTGTTTGCAGTGCCCCGTGCCTCGTCGGTTTATGTGCCGGTGATTACGGGTACCTACCGTCCCCCGTTCCCGGCCTCCTATGTGGGGTATGCTGCGGATTACAGGCGGGAGCAGATGCAACAGATCGACGATAAGATCGCGGAGTTGGAACGGGAAAAATACCCTCTTTACCGGCGGGAGCTGAAGAACGATGAAAATATCCGTTCGCTGCGGCGGATGCTGATTAAAAAGAGATGGTTCGAATCTTCGGAGTCCTTCGGCGAGCGGGTGCGGGAACTCCGCAAGCGCAAGGAGCAGTTACGCCGCAAATATCGCTATGAGGCTCAGGTGATTCAGTCGGCGATCGACAAAATTTCCGAAAAACAGGAAGCCGAGCGTCGCCGACAAAAAATTTTGGCGAAAAGGTACGAAGATTTCTCGAAACTGACTACCTTTGTAAAATGGATGGAAAACGACGATTTCTGGCGGTCGGAAATCGTTCAGATAACGGCCCGCACCACTGAAAGCGGGGCTATCGACCTGGAACTTACGCCCCGGAGCGGCAATTATACCATCCTTTTCGGCCGCTTGGACGATGCCGAGCAGAAACTGGATAAGTTGCTGCGGTTTTACCGGGAGGGACTCGGAAAAGCCGGGTGGGACCGGTATCGGACGATCAACGTGAAGTACGCCGGGCAGGTTGTCTGTACGGAGTGGTAAGGTTTTCGAGATGCAGGAGCCGGATCTGCCTGCGGAATATGCCGGGCAGGGAAGAGGCTGGGAAACGATTCAATGAAAAAATAGATAGAGCACAGTGGAAAAAAAGAGTTATACGGTAGCCATCGACCTCGGTTCTTCGAACGTGGTGGTCGCTGTCGGGTCGAAACGCGAAGACGGAACGCTCGGTATCGAAGCCGTCGTTTCCAAACCGGTCGAGGGGGTCAAGGCCGGCCGGATCGATAATATCGAACAGGCGGGCAATGCCATCCGGGAGGCTGTCGCCGAGGTGGAATCGACGCTCGGCGTTCGGATTACGGAGGCTTATGCCGGCATTTCGGGCGAGTTCGTCCGTTGTGCCCGCCATACCGACCACGTCTTTACCTACGATCCCCAGAACGGGGTGAACCAGGGCGATGTAGATGCCCTGTTCGACCGTATGCGCAACGTCCAGGCCCCCGACGACGAAACGATCATGGAGCGTATTCCGCAGCATTATATGGTGGATGATGCCGAAGAGGTGCGCAATCCGGTAGGTTCGTTCTGCAAGCGGTTGTCTTCGACTTTCAACTTCATACTTTGCGGCAAGACGCCGCTGCAACGGCTCGACATGGCTCTCCGGCGGCTCGGTATCCGTATGTTGGGGGTATTCCCCAATGCGCTGGCGCCGCCCGAAGCCGTACTCTCTTCCGATGAGAAGGAGGAGGGGGTGGCCGTCGTGGATATCGGCGGAGGCGTGACCGACGTTGCGGTTTATTACCGGGGCGTGCCGCGTTACGTGGCGACGATCCCGATGGGAGCGAGCGCCATCAACCGGGATATCCGTTCGCAGAGCATTCCCGAGAAACACGTCGAGAGTCTCAAATGCAAATACGGTTCGGCTGTCGCCGAGCTCGCTCCCGAAGACAAGCTGATTCGTGTGAGCGGTCGCACGGCCCGCGAAGCCAAGGATATTTTGCTGCGCAACCTGGCCACCGTGATCGAGGCCCGGGCTACCGACATCGTCGAATTCGTGCAGCAGGAGATCCGGGATTCGGGGTATGCCGAGCGGTTGGCCTATGGCATCGTGCTGACGGGCGGCTCGGCTCAACTCAAGGATATAGACGAATTGTTCCGCCGTGTGACCGGCATGGACGTTCGTATCGCAAGCGCCGAAACAGGCATCAGCGAAGATTCGCGCGAGGCGGTCGCGAACCCTGCGTTCGCCACGGTCGTCGGACTGTTGCTCAAAGGGGCCGGCATGGGTTCGTGCAACGTGATCGAGGACAAGGCGGGCCTTTCGCCCCGTCGTCCCGTCCCGCCGACCTCTGTACCGGGATTCCAGCCTCCGCAGCCCCAGTCGCGGCCGCAACCCCAGCCCTATGCGCCGACACGGCCTTCTGCGGAAACGGTCAATGCGGCGTATGCGCGTCGGGAGGCTGCCCGTGCGGAATCCGCAGCGGTCGAGCCCGAGGCGGAAGATGCCGGAGAGGATCCCGCGCCTCAGGCTCCCGTGCAGGAGCCGGTGAAAAAGGAGCGCAACTGGCGGAGTATTTTCAAGCGGACGCTCGACAAGATCAACGAGGGCTTCAATGCCGCCGATGACGAGGAGATTTAACGATTAAGACAAGAGAAACGAAACGATATGACAGACGATGTAATGACCCAGTTGGCCGCTGCCCGCACGAATCCTTCCATTATCATGGTAGTCGGTGTCGGCGGTGCGGGCGGCAATGCCGTGAATCACATGTGGAACCTGGGGATCAAGGGCGTGGACTTTATGGTCTGCAACACAGACCAGCAGGCACTCGACAAGAGTCCCGTGGAACTGAAAGTCCGGCTCGGCAGCGAGGGATTGGGTGCCGGCAACGACCCTGAAAACGGCCGCAAGGCCGCCATCGAGTCGCTCGATGTGGTGCGCCAGCGTTTCGAGGCGTCGGGGACCAAGATGGTCTTCATCACTGCCGGCATGGGCGGCGGTACGGGTACGGGCGCTTCGCCGGTGATCGCCAAGCTGGCCAAGGAGATGGGAATGCTGACCGTCGGCATCGTCACTTCGCCGCTGGCCGTCGAAGGTAAGATCCGTTACGAACAGGCGTTCCGGGGCATCGAGGAGTTGCGTCAGAACGTCGATTCGCTGTTGATTATCAACAACGAGAATATTCTTGAAATATACGGCCGTCTGGCCTTGAAGCAGGCTTTCGGCAAGGCCGACGACATCCTGGCTTCGGCTGCGAAGGGCATCGCCGAGATCATTACGGTCGAGAGCGACTTGGTGAACGTCGATTTCGCCGACGTGTCGAAGGTGATGCGGGACAGCGGCCGCGCGCACATGAGCGTAGCGACGGCCGAAGGCGACAACCGGGCCGAGGCGGTGGCCGAAGCGTCGCTGCATTCGCCCCTGTTGGATCACAACCTGATTTCCGGAGCCCGCAACATTCTGCTCAATATCTCGGTGGCCAATGCCGAAGAGTTGATGTACGAGGAGGTGGTGCGGATTCTGGAGTATATTCAGGCGCATGCCAGCGTCGAGGATGAGTCGGGCAATATTCACAACGCCAATATCATCTGGGGTACGAGCGAGAAACCCCAGCTGGGCAATGCCATCGAGCTGGTGGTGGTGGCGACGGGATTCGAGGGCGACGAGGAGAAGCGGATGATGAAGACGGTCATTCCGCCCGCACGGATCGTCAAGCCTGTTCCGGAAGGTGGCGACCCTGCCGGAAAGCCGGTGTTGGAACCGGTGGGCAAGCCCGGCAAGGCCACTCCGCAGACACGCCCTCTGGAGCAGGTGATCCTGGGCGAGAAATCGACCCGTTACAGCAATATCGACCAGATCCTCGCCAAACCGGCTTATCAGTCGCGTAAGGCGCAGTTCATCGTCGAGATGCCTGCGGGCCGCAAGGAGGTGCTTAAGGAGGAGAAGGGTGCTGCGGAGCGTGCGGAGGAAAACCGCTCCGAGTCGCTGTTCGATTAACATAAAACGGATTGGATTTGGAAGATAGTGCTGCGGCCATCATCTATCACGGCATGACGTTTCATGTCGTGGTGCTGTGTTGTGTGACTTTGTTCCTGCTATTGGTTTCGGCGTTGGTTTCCGGCTCCGAAACCGCTTTTTTTTCGCTTTCGGGCAACGATGTGCGCAAGATCCGGCGGCACGATACGCCGGTTTGCCGGCGGATGCTGAATCTGCTGGGCAAGGCCGATCTGCTGCTGGCTACGATTCTGGTAGTCAATAACCTGGTCAATATCGGTATCGTTATCCTCTCTTCGGAGATCATCGATTCGCTTTTCACTTTCGCCCGTTTCGAGTTTCTTTTCAAGACGGTGATCGTGACGTTCCTGCTGCTGCTTTTCGGGGAGATTCTGCCTAAAGTCGCGGCGCAGACGATTCCTTTGCGGTTCGCCGGTTTCGCTGCGCGGCCCCTTTTGGTGCTGCGATGGATTTTTTATCCGTTGTCGTATGTGCTGGTGCGCACCGGAAACCGTATCAGCGAGCGGGCTGCCCACCATCAGGAAATTTCCATCGGCGAACTGGCCGATGCGATCGATATGACACGCACGGCCTCCAAGGAGGAGCACGGGATGCTTTCGGGCATCGTCAGCTTCGTCAATACCGAGGTGCAGGAGATCATGAAACCCCGGGTGGATATTACGGCCGTTGCCATCACGGATTCCTATGAACAGGTCAAGCAGACCATCATCCGGTCGGGTTTCTCGCGCATTCCGGTTTACGAGGGCGATTTGGACAATATTAAGGGAACGCTTTATGTCAAGGATCTGCTTTCGCATATCGACCGGGGCGACGAATTCGGCTGGCAGCAACTGATCCGCAGGCCCTATTTCGTGCCGGAGCACAAGAAGATCAACGACCTGCTGGCCGATTTCCAGAACCAGAAGATCCACATGGCGATCGTCGTCGATGAATACGGCTCGACGCAGGGCCTCGTGTCGCTCGAAGACATCGTCGAGGAGGTAGTGGGTGAAATTTCGGACGAAAGCGACAAGGACGAAGTGTTTTATACCCGTTTGGACAAAGATACCTACCTGTTCGACGGCAAGACCCATATCGGCGATTTCGAACGCATTGTGGAGATTGCCGAAGGTACTTTCGCCGATGTCAAGGGGCGTGCCGAAACACTGGCCGGTCTGATGCTCGAACTGAAGTGCGACTTCCTGAAAAAGGGGGATACGGTAACGGCTCACGGTGTGCGGTTCACTGTGGAGGAGATCGAGGGACACCGCATCGACAAGATCAAAGTCCGTCTGCATGGATAATATCCTTTGTATCGAAAAGGTTTTGTCCTGGGAACGGTTGCTGCGGCTGGTTCCCGAACGGGATCTTCGGTTGGCTGCGGCGTTGAAGCCGGCTTCCCGCCGCGAAGAGTTTCTGATGTGGCGGTCGATTGTTTACCGTCGTCTGCCGGATGCCGAAATCGCATATAATGCGGTCGGAGCTCCCGTCGTATGCAATTATCCTCTCCATATCGGAGTTTCCCACTGCCCCGGATACGTTGCGGTCTGCTTCTCCGACCGTCCATGTGCCGTCGATATCGAGCCGCTTGCCCGCGATTTCGGTCGGGCGGCAGTCCGCTTTGCTTCTGCCGAAGAGCGGCAGTTGTCCGACAGTCCGCTGTTGTTGCCGGCCCTCTGGTGTGCCAAGGAGACGCTTTACAAATATTCGGGGCGGCGGAACCTCGATCTGCTCCGGGATTTACGGATCGAGCGTTTCGATCCGGACGAAGGCCGGATGACGGGTCGTATTTGCGGGGAATCCGCATTGGAAATCGGACTTCGGAGGGAGGAGGAGCTTCTTGCAGCCTATATCTTGGTGTGATTATGCTTGCAGGCGTAATTCGGTTCGGGACTTTCGGGGTGTCTGTCGTTCTATGATGGAGGTTCCGCCGAGGAGTTGATTTTCGGACGCTTGGGGCGGTGCCTGCGGCGCCGGATGCAAGGATGCCGCCCGGCAGCTTCGAGGCGGGGCTTCGGTGCTCTTGAAATTTCGGATCGTCTGTTGGCAGACCGTTTTGCCGCCGGGGAGGGATGTCGGGCGGCTGCGGAGGATTCGGAACCTTCTTCTTGCCGAAATGGGACGAATACCCTCCTCCTTGCCGGAAGTTTCACAAATCCTTTTTCGTATCGGGCGGCCGGAAATCGAACCTCTTGCCGACGAAATCCGGTCGGTCGGGGCGTTATTCCGAATGTTATTGTTATTTTTGTAACGATGAAACAGGCTGTCACCCCGCTTCGTTTAGGTTCCGACCGGATTTCGTCGCTGCTCGTCCGTTATGCGATCCCTTCGATTATCGCGATGACCTCTTCGTCGCTCTACAACATCGTCGATAGCATTTTCATCGGACACGGCGTCGGTCCGATCGCCATTTCCGGCGTGGCGCTTTCGATGCCTCTGATGAACATCGCGTCGGCTTTCGGGTCGTTGATCGGGATCGGTGCTGCGGCGCTCACCTCGATCCGGCTGGGACAGGGACGTCGGGAGGCTGCCGAGGGGGTGTTGGGCAATGTGGTGTTGCTCAATTTTCTGGTAGCGGCGCTTTTTACGGCCGTAGGTCTGTTGCTGCTGGACCCCATTCTCTGCTTCTTCGGGGCGAGCGATGCCACGATCGGTTATGCACGCGATTTCATGCAGATCATTCTCGGCGGTACGATCGTTACCCATATGTATTTGAGCCTGAACGAAGTGATTCGTGCTTCGGGTTATCCGAGGAGAGCCATGACGATTATGCTGACGGCCGTCGTGTTGAACTGTCTGCTCAATCCGCTGTTCATTTTCGGGTTCGGCTGGGGTATTCGCGGTTCGGCGGCCGCGACGGTGCTGGCCCAGGTCGCAGCACTCTCGGTTTCGCTCATCCACTTCTCTTCCCGGGGAAGTTTCATCCGGTTCGAACGGGGGATTTTCCGCTTGCAGGCGTCGGTCGTGGGCAAGATCTTTTCTATCGGTATGGCTTCGTTTCTGCTGCACCTCTGTGCTTCGGCGGTAGTGATCGTCGTGAACAAATCGCTCCGGGAGTACGGTGGCGACGTGGCGATCGGGGCGTATGGCATCATTTATCGGGTGGCGATGCTCTTCCTGATGATCGTTTCTGGACTGAATCAGGGCATGCAGCCCATCGTGGGGTACAATTACGGCGCCCGGCGGTACGACCGGGTGTTGAAGGTCCTGCGGCAGACTGTCGTGTGTGCGGTTTGCGTGACGACGACGGGATTCCTGCTGGGACAGCTCTTTCCCCGGCAGGTGGCGATGCTCTTCGTCGATGCTGCGGACGGAGCTGCGGCCGAGCGGATGATCTCTACGGCGGCCGAGGGGCTGCGGATCGTGTTGTGCGTTTTCCCGATCGTCGGATTCCAGATCGTGACCTCCAATTTTTTCCAGTATATAGGCAAGCCGCACAAGGCGATTTTCCTCTCCCTCACGCGGCAGATGCTGTTCCTCATCCCGCTGCTCCTTGTTTTGCCGCCGCATCTCGGTACGCTGGGTGTCTGGATGTCGATGCCGATTGCCGACGGTACGGCCTCTCTGCTGGCCGCCGTGCTGCTCTTCTACCAGGTTCGTAAATTCAGACACCGGCCCCATGCGGAACGGAGTATCTGAGTTTTTTGAAAATATCGATTACAGACTCTTTCGGTGAATTGATGGGGCATTCGCTCGATCCGGGAAATACGACAGAACTCTCGGACGGATCGTTGCACGCGTCCGATTTGGCTTGAATACGGAGCAGGAGCGAGGAGGTGTCGGGTGCCTCCGGGCGTTGGTCGTAACGATAGGGATATCTGCGCAGAAAGAGCTTTTACGATAATAAAAAACAGAGCCGGTGATCCACCGGCTCTGTTTTGGATTTTGTGTTTTGGATTAAATTCCGAGTTTGGTGCGGATCTCCTGCGGAATGGCGTTCTTGTTTACCATAACGGACAGGGTTTTGTACTCCACGAACGGACGCGAGAAGTAGTAGTAACCGTCGTAGGGAGGACGTACGTCCCACGAGTTCTTTACCTTGAAGAAGGGATTGCCCTGCTGATCGACGGCCGTACCCACGATTACCATGCCGTGGTCGTCCGTAGTTTCGTAGTTGTCGAAAGCGATCTGGCGCATCTCCTGCGTGATCTTCTTCTCCTTGACGGGTTTGTCGAACTTGTAGAGGGCGGCCTCTTTCTCGGCGGCGCTCAATTTGCCCCACTTCTCGGCCTCGGTACCCTCCATGCCGTCGATGTCGGTTTCGGGAATGATTCCGATCGCCTTGATGCGGTCGAAGCCCTTTTCGCTGACGTCGGTAGCCCATTCGATCGAGTAACCGTTGGCCAGGGCATTATCGACCACGGCCATCATCTCCTCCAGCGGTACGTTGTAAACCGTGCCCCACATCCAGTTGTCGGGGACTTCGATGATGAACTCCGTGTAGAACGGATGGTGCGTGAAGGAACCTACGTCTACATAGTCGTCCATCTTGATCGGCAGCGACGCTGCGAACGATTCGGGGGTATATTCCTTGCCTTCGTAGGTGAATTTTTCAGGGCGCACGCCGAAATAAGTGTCCAGCAGCGCATTCAGACCGTCTTGCCAGGCCGTGGTCAGCACCCCGTTGTTTCTTGCCTTGATAACTGCGTCCAGGTAGGCTTTCAGTGCTGCGTCGAGCTCGCCGAAGACCGGTTTCTCCGTGCCGTAGTTCAGACCCGGATAGACCTCCTGGGGTACGATGCCGTATTTCTTGATGCCTTCGATTACGTCGTGGGCGGCACCGCCTTCCGCAAAGTTCAGATGTCCGTGCAGGCGGACGTATTTAACGCCTTTATCGAAATACATGTTGCGGACGATCCACATTTCGGACAGGTCCATCTCCGGCCCGCCGGCCCGCAGAATTTCGTTTTCCAGGAACGAAAGAGCCGAATAACACCAGCAGGTGCCGCTGCGGTGCTGGTCTTTGACCGAAGTGGTCGGTACGGTGGTCAAGTCGGTGAACTTGTAGCCTTCCTCCTGGGTCTTCTGTGCAGGTTTCTTGGCCGATGCGGAGCACACCATAAGTGCCAGGCCTGCGAGTAACAGCAGTTTTTTCATCGTAATTTTGGGGTTTGTTATTTTTTAGAAGTTTGAATGATTTTCATGCACGCTTCGAGAGTGATCTCCTCGGGTTTGGTCCCTTTGGGAATACGGTAGTTCTTGCCTTTGTAGGCGATATAAGGACCGTAACGGCCGTTTTTAATCAGTAGTTCGGGCTCTTCGGCGAAGGTTTTGAGCGGAGTGTTCGCTGCAGCGGCGCGGGCCTGCTGTTCGCGCACGAGCTCCGCAGCGCGGTCGTAGCCGATCGTATAGGGATCGTCCGTGCGGGCGAGCGATGCGAACGATTTGCCGTGCCGCACGTAGGGCCCGAACTTTCCGATGCCGATGACCAGATCTTCCCCTTCGTAGGGCCCCAGGTTGCGGGGCAGGCTGAAGAGCGCCAAAGCCTCTTCGAGGGTGAGCGATTCGATCAACTGCCCCTTCTTGAGTGATGCGAAACGGCTCTTTTCCCCTTCGTTGCCTTCGATTTCGACCATCGGACCGTAGCGGCCGATGCGGGCTTTTACCGTATGCCCCGTAGTGGGGTCGGTGCCCAGGATGCGTATCTGGTTGTTTTTGGTCGTCTGGGTCGTGGTCGCATGATCGACCATTTTATGAAAAGGACCGTAAAAATCGTCGATCATGCTGTTCCAGGTGATCTCTCCGTCGGCGATGCGGTCGAACTCCTTTTCGACGTTGGCCGTGAAGTTGTAGTCCATGATCGGCTCGAATTGCGATTCGAGGTAGTCATTGACCACCATGCCGATATCGGTCGGCTGGAGTCGGTTTTTCTCCTTGCCGTAGGTTTCGGTAAGCCTTTTTTCGGCGATCTTGCTGCCGGTCAGCGTAAGTTGCACGTAGCTGCGTTTCTGGCCCTCCTTGTTCTGTTTGACCACGTACCCGCGGTTGATGATCGTCGTGATGGTCGGCGCATAGGTCGAAGGACGTCCGATGCCGAGCTCTTCGAGCCGTTTTACGAGCGAAGCCTCGTTATAGCGGGCCGGCGGTGCGGTGAAGCGTTCCGTGGCCGTAATTTGCGCGGGATTGACGCTCTCGCCTTGGGCCATTTTGGGGAGGATGCCCGATCCCTCTTCGCCCGGCTCCTCGTCCGTGGATTCCGAGTAGAGTTTCAGGAATCCGTCGAAACGGATCACTTCGCCCGTGGCGACGAACTGGGCGTCCGAACCGGAGATATCGATGACGATCGTGGTGCGGTCGAGCTCCGCAGGAACCATCTGCGAGGCGACCGTCCGCTTCCAGATCAGGTCGTACAACTTCTTTTCGGCGGGAGTGCCTTCGATCGTCTGCCGCTCGATATACGACGGGCGGATCGCCTCGTGGGCTTCCTGTGCGCCTTTGGTTTTTGTCTTGTAATTATGTGCCGACGAATATTTCTCACCGAAAAGTTTGATGATTTCCTCCTTGCACTGGCCGATCGCCTGCTTCGAGAGATTTACCGAGTCGGTACGCATGTAGGTAATCAAACCCTGCTCGTAGAGGTGCTGCGCCACGGACATCGTCTGCGATACCGACATTCCGAGTTTGCGGCCCGCCTCCTGCTGGAGCGTCGAGGTCGTGAACGGAGGCGCGGGGTAGCGCTGTGCCGGTTTTTCCTCGGCTTTGGCGACGGTGAACCGGGCGTCGATGCAGCTGCGCAGGAAAGTCTCTGCTTCCTCGCGGGTATCGAAGCGGGTGGACAGTTCCGCCTTGAAAAGGGTTTTATCGGGATCGGCGGCGGCGTAGAACTGTGCTACGACACGGTAGTAGGGCGTCGAGCGGAATGCGATGATCTCCCGCTCCCGCTCTACCAGCAGCCGTACGGCGACGCTCTGTACGCGTCCGGCCGAGAGTTGGGGCCGCACCTTTTTCCAAAGCAGGGGCGATAGCTCGAATCCGACCAGGCGGTCCAGCACGCGGCGTGCCTGCTGGGCATTTACCAGATTCATATCGATCGTGCGGGGCGATTCGATGGCTGCCAGAATTGCCGGTTTGGTAATTTCGTGGAAAACGATTCGCTTGGTTTGGTCGATCGGCAGGCCGAGAACCTCTGCGAGGTGCCAGGCGATCGCCTCTCCTTCGCGGTCTTCATCGGACGCGAGCCAGACGGTCTTGGTCTTCTTGGCCAGCGACGAAAGTTCCTCGACAACCTTGCGTTTGTCGCTCGGAATTTCATAGACCGGTTCGTAGTCCTTGTCCAGATTGACGCCGAGATCTTTTTTCGAGAGGTCCCGGATATGCCCGAAGCTCGACTTGACGACGAAATCCTTGCCCAGGAATTTTTCGATGGTCTTGGCTTTGGCCGGGGACTCGACTATTACTAAATTTTCCTGCATAACATTCAGTATCTTTTCACTAACGCAAGATAACCTAAGTTCGTACTTAGGTTATCCGCAGGTGCTTCGCTATTTTATCATCGTGTAAATCAGGCGCAGCTTGATCGGCGCGTTGTTTGCGGTATTTTCCATGCCTTGTGCCGATGTATAGGGCATCGTGAAGAGCCCGTAGGCTTCGGGTCCGATGTAGATCGTCCGGGGGGCGGGATTCTCCGTTTGGCTGCCGCCGGTTTCGACACCCTGGGATTTCAGGTAGCCGTTCCATACTTCCTGCATGTGGCTGGTGATGTCCATGACGTAACAACCCTGGCTGCGGTTGAGGTAACCCCCGTACGGCAATTCGAAATTCTGGCTCGCGTAGAGCTTTTCATAGGTGTAGTAGTAATCGGAAATGCCCAGTACGTGCTTGTAATCGGCGTAGAGGCCCAGCCGTTGGAACGATTCGTCGAGCAGGGGGGTAATGGCTCCCACGTCGATCTTCTCCCAGTCGTAATCGCTCTTTTCGAGGTAGATCATCAGTTCCGCCTGGTTGATGGCGATCGAGGTATAGGGCATGCCCGATTTGTCCGTAACTTCCTTGTAGAGAGCTTCGATTCCTTCGAACAGGGCGTCCGTGAGGGTCAGCTCCGTGATTACGCCGTCCATCCCTTCGACATATACGTTGGGGTTCAGGGGCCGCTGTTCGTTCCGCTCGTCGATGTCGGCCGGATTGATCTTGGAGCCGGTGTAATCGTGTCGGATGGTGTTGATCGAAACATTGCCGTAGGGATCGTCTTCGCGGTAGAAGAGGTAGCTGGCCGTGATCGTATCCTGGATCAGCGTCGGGTCGGTTCTGTTCCGGCTGCGGGTGTACATCAGAAGACCCGACTCCGCGAGGTTCGTAGCGAACAGGTTCCCTTCTCCCGATGGATCTTCCTGGGCCGGCTTGATGTAAATACCGTTGAAATAGTCCACCCAAAGCTCCGGATTGCGGTAGATCGTCATATCGCCCTTGTACTTGCCTTCGAGCAGCATCAGACGCTTGATGAGCCCCCGTCCTTCGGGCGTAGGCTGCAGGGTGACGTACTCCGTGGCCGGTCCCGTCGTCGTGCCGTTGGGGAAGGTGAAGGTGAATACCGGGTTGGGGTTGAGGTAGGGGGTCGGATCGAAGGTCGGGTAGAAAAGGGTGTCGGCGACGCTGCCTGCTCCGGCCGGGGCTGTCAGTGAGGGATTGAGGTAATCGTTCGAAATCACCTCATAGACGTTGTACGTCATCGGCTTGAGGGTGTCGCCTCCGTAGTGCGAGATTTTGATTTTGAGTTCGATCGAGTCGAAAATGGGCTGGTAACCGAAGCCGGTCGTATCGGAGAGGGCTACGGCGCGGTATTGGGTCAGGAAACCTGCCGTGCGACGCCCGAAAGTTTCGTCGTGCATCACACCGAAATACCCCTCTCCCAGGTTGGAAGCCTTGAGAGAGTCGGTTTTGTAGAGTCGAGTTTCGAAATAGGGCCGCTCGGCGTCGGGTGCGAGCGCGAAAACTTTCAGACCGATCTTCATCTGCTGATCCCCCGGTTGGTAGCCTGCGCCCAGCCGGTCGTCCACTTTCGTGCAACCTGTAAAGAAGACCATGCCCGCTGCGGTGAGAACGGCGGCCAATTCGGCGGCCCGGCGTATTTTACTGGATCGAATCATAGAATCGGTTGTAGTTGTCGAAAAAGTCCTCTGCGTCGGGCGACTGGTATTCCAGGAGCGGTTTGCCGCTGTTGCGGACCAACTCGATAATTTCGGGGGTTACCGCATCGGAAGCCAGAATGATGCCGTCGGCATACTCCATAACGTAACGGCAGAGGTTTTCGTATGAAGGGGTGTCGAGGATCGACAGTTTTTTGTCTTTGACGCCTTCGTTGGCGATTTTCTCCTTCATTCCTGCATCCAGCGGTTTGTCGAAACCGTCGCCGTAGAGCGAAACGACGATTTTGACCTCCTTGAAAATCGGGTCGTCGGCGAAGACCTTTTTCAGATAGATCGGCACGATACTCGAGAACCAGCCGTGGCAGTGGACGACCGTTGGCGTCCAACGCAGTTTCTTGACCGTTTCGAGTACGCCCCGGGCGAAGAAGATGGCCCGTTCGTCGTTGTCTTCGAAATAGTTTTCGTCGGCATCCCGGAGAATGGCTTTGCGGGCGAAATAGTCGTCGTTGTCGATGAAATAGATCTGCACTCGGGCTGACGGAATCGAAGCGACCTTGATAATCAGTTGATGATCGTTGTCGTCGATGATGAGGTTCATACCCGAGAGCCGGATCACCTCATGCAGTTGATGACGCCGTTCGTTGATGCAGCCGTACCGGGGCATGAATGTGCGGATTTCATTGCCGCGCTCCTGCATCGCCTGCGAGAGCCGCCGGCACAGAAGCGCCCCTTCCGTATCCGGGACATACGGAGCCACTTCCTGACAGACGTATAGTATCCTGTTCGATGCCATTGGTTGAAATTTTTTCTTCATCTCCTGGTGCGGTGCGCTCGGAGTGCCCGCCGGTCGGAAACGATGATTTTTTAGCTTGCTCGGCGAAGAAGGCACGGGCCGGATGCAATGCGAAAAGTTGCCTTGTCGTGCTGCCGTACCTCACTTCACGAAAGTTTATCTTTCGCAAAGATAGTGAAAGGTGAGAGCAATCGCGCGGGCTTGCACGCAAAAGATTGCCGAACCGCCTCCTATCTTCCGCAAAGATAGTGATTTTTCTTAAAGAATCAGCATCGCGTCGCCATAAGTTCCGAAGCGGTAACCCTCCTCCTTGGCTATTTTGTAGGCATTCATTATCAGGTCGTAACCTCCGAATGCCGAAACCATCATCAGTTGGGTCGAGTAGGGAAGCTGGAAGTTGGTCACCATGGCGTCGGCCACCGAAAATTCGTACGGGGCGAAGATGAACTTGTTGGTCCAGCCCTCCATCGGCTTGATCATGCCGCCGGTCGAAACGGCCGTTTCGAGCGTTCGCATGACCGTCGTGCCGATCGAAACGATCTTATGTCCTTCGCGTTTGGTCTTGTTTACCGTTTCGGCCGTGGGTTCGTCCACGAAGAACTGTTCGGAGTCCATCTTGTGCTTCGAGAGGTCTTCGACATCGACCGTGCGGAAGTTGCCCAGGCCGACGTGGAGCGTGATGAACGCCTTTTCGATCCCCTTGATCTCCATACGTTTGAACAGGTGCTTGGAGAAATGCATGCCGGCCGTCGGAGCGGCTACGGCACCCTCTTTGCTGGCGAAAATGGTCTGATAGCGCTCGGCGTCTTCCGGCTCGACCTTTTCGCGCACCCACTTGGGCAGCGGGGTTTCGCCCAGTTTGAAGAGGGTTTCTTTGAACTCTTCGTAGGACCCGTCGAACAGGAACCGGAGCGTGCGGCCCCGCGAAGTGGTATTGTCGATCACCTCGGCTACCAGCAGGTCGTCGTCGCCGAAGTAGAGCTTGTTGCCGATGCGGATTTTGCGGGCCGGATCCACCAGTACGTCCCACAGGCGCAACTCGCGGTTGAGTTCGCGCAGCAGGAAGATTTCGATCTCGGCGCCCGTTTTCTCCTTGTTGCCGTACAGACGGGCGGGGAAAACCTTCGTGTCGTTGAAGATGAAGAGGTCCTTTTCGTCGAAGTATTCGATGATCTCCTTGAAAATGCGGTGTTCGATGGTGCCCTTGGCACGATTGACCACCATCAGGCGGGATTCGTCCCGGTTTTCGGCCGGGTATTTCGCCAGCAGGTCGGCGGAGAAGTCGTAACCGTATTGCGATAGTTTCATGGCTAAAAGTATTTGCGAACATTTTTTCGGTCCGTGGGCAGCGCTGCAGGCAGTTTTGCGGGTACGGAGCAAGCAATAGTTCGTTAAATTTTCCAGGCCCTAAGCGGCCCTGGCAGTAAATAAAAC
>ENA-OPCT01000715-OPCT01000715.1-human-gut-metagenome-genome-assembly--contig:-NODE-715-length-16484-cov-8.780084_pt1 | contig 16484 bp, 10 predicted proteins | sample MGYA00241572_ERZ501495 | MGnify/ENA primary metagenome ERZ501495 (study PRJEB25962, sample SAMEA2042580) | human gut metagenome | biome: human gut; feature: human-associated habitat; material: faeces... | reverse complement strand
TGCAACGCATCCGTAAAGGAGAACAAGTGGTAGCCATTGTCGCGCCATCTATTTTAGGGCAATTCAGCACAACTATCGAACAGGTATATGGTGCATTCAGACAAATCGGTTTCACCGATATAATTGAAGTGGCACAAGGCGCCATGTCTACCGTAGAACACGAAGCACACGAACTGATAGAGAAGTTGGAGGAAGGACAGAAATTCATGACCACTTCATGCTGTCCATCGTACATCGAGCTGGTGAACAAGTATATTCCCGATATGAAAAAATACGTTTCCGGCACAGGTTCACCTATGTATTATGCAGCACGTATAGCCAAAGAGAAGTATCCTGATGCAAAGATCGTATTCGTAGGCCCATGTGTAGCCAAACGTAAAGAGGCCCAACGTGATGAAGCTGTGGATTTTGTGATGACGTTTGAGGAAGTTTCTTCTATTTTCGATGCTTTCGAAGTCAACTTGGAGATTGTACAGCCATACGCCATGGAATTCTCATCTGTTCGCGAAGCGCATGGGTTTGCACAAGCCGGCGGCGTGATGGGAGCCGTAAAGGCATTCTTGAAAATGGAAGCGGACAAAATCAATGCCATACAGGTATCCGATTTAAACAAGAAGAATATCGGAACATTACGTGCATACGCAAAATCGGGAAAAGCTCCCGGACAGTTCATCGAAGTGATGGCCTGCGAGGGGGGATGTATCACAGGACCCAGTACTCATAGCGGCAGTAACGGGAAACGTCAGTTGGTACAAGAACTGGCTAAACAGGAGAAGACGTATTAAAAGTAGAAAACTACCTTAGCGGAAAGACGTTATTCGCAATCCTTCACCATAGGGAAGTGTGTCAAAATGAAAACAATCTATCATTTTGACACACCTTCGAATGTATAAAGTTCATTGCGTGCCACTAGGCAAACGCATGGAGGCCGCCCCTACAGTAGCTGGTGAGCTTTTCAGGTTTTCCATTAATAAAAAAGTATGAATGAAGCAACTGATTGATAAATTGCGCCATAAACATAGCTTGACCGGCGAAGAATATGCTATTCTCCTCACCTGTCAGGACGCTGATACTTTAATATATCTCCAACAACAGGCCCAAGAGGTTACTTTAGCGCATTTCGGGAATGCCATCTTTATCCGTGGGCTTATCGAGGTGGGCAACCGATGTCGTAACAATTGCTATTATTGTGGAATAAGAAAAGGAAATCCTGCTGTGGCCCGCTACGCATTAAAGCGCGAAACCATTGTGGAATGTTGCCGTGAAGGATACGCACTCGGGTTCCGTACCTTCGTAATGCAAGGCGGCGAAGACCCTGCCTTGACAGACGAGTGGATAGAAGCAACCGTAGCCGCCATCCGCAATGAGTTCTCCGATTGTGCCATCACCCTTTCGTTAGGAGAGAAATCACGGGAAGCATACGAGCGTTTTTTCCGGGCAGGAGCGAACCGATACCTGCTTCGGCACGAAACACATAACGAACAGCATTACCGGAAACTCCATCCTGAAGAAATGTCACTAAAGCATCGCCTCCAATGTTTGCAATGGCTGAAAGAAATAGGATATCAAACCGGAACAGGAATCATGGTAGGTAGTCCGGGACAAACTCTGCCCCATCTGGTAGAAGACCTGTTGTTCATAGAACAGTTCCATCCCCAGATGATTGGTATAGGTCCTTTTATCCCCCACCATGAAACACCATTCGGAATGGAACCGGCCGGAAGTGTGGAAATGACTCTCAAGCTATTATCCCTTTTCCGGTTGATGCACCCGTCCGCCCTGATTCCATCGACCACCGCCCTTGCCACCTTGTCACCGGACGGACGGGAAAAAGGAATATTGGCAGGAGCTAATGTAGTGATGCCCAATCTCTCCCCTCGGGAGCAAAGAGAAAAATATGCTTTGTATGACAACAAAGCAGCTTTCGGCGCCGAAGCCGCCGAAGGTCTACGAAACTTGGCACAACGACTGGAAACAATCGGTTACCGGATATCAACAGATAGAGGTGATTATAATCACTAACCACTAATAAATATGTATAAAGCAGATTCTAAAATAGCGGAAGAATTCATTGACCACCAGGAAATACTGGAAACACTGGAGTATGCCCGCAGCAACAAAAGTAATCGTGCTCTGATAGAGCAACTGATTGACAAAGCCGCCCGATGCAAAGGACTATCCCATCGTGAGGCAGCGTTACTATTGGAATGTGACCAACCGGATTTGATAGAACGTATCTTCCATCTGGCACAGGAAATCAAACATAAGTTTTACGGTAACCGTATTGTGATGTTCGCCCCCCTGTACCTTTCCAATTATTGTGTGAACGGATGTGTTTACTGTCCTTATCATTTGAAGAACAAGACCATAGCACGCAAGAAACTGACACAAGAAGAAATTCGTAAGGAAGTAATTGCTTTGCAGGATATGGGACACAAACGTCTGGCACTGGAAGCAGGAGAAGACCCGCTACGGAACCCTATAGAATATATATTGGAATCCATCCGGACCATTTATAGCATCAAGCATAAAAACGGAGCCATCCGACGGGTCAATGTCAACATAGCCGCCACCACCGTAGAAAACTATCGCAAACTGAAAGACGCAGGTATCGGCACTTATATTTTGTTTCAGGAAACTTATCATAAAGAAAATTACGAAGCCCTGCATCCCACCGGTCCGAAAAGCAAATATGCTTATCATACCGAAGCGATGGACCGTGCCATGGAAGCGGGAATTGACGATGTAGGACTAGGTGTTTTATTCGGGCTGAATACCTACCGCTATGACTTTGTAGGATTATTGATGCATGCCGAACATCTGGAAGCCACTTTCGGAGTAGGTCCGCATACCATCAGCGTTCCTCGTATTTGTCCGGCAGATGATATCGCCACGCAAGACTTTCCGGACGCCATCTCGGACGAGATATTCTGTAAGATTGTGGCAGTAATCCGTATTGCTGTTCCTTATACAGGCATGATTATCTCTACAAGGGAATCGGCTGCAACCCGACGTAAGGTCTTGAATCTGGGAATTTCACAAATCAGCGGCGGTTCCCGGACCAGCGTAGGCGGTTATGCCATTCCGGAAACACCGGAAGAAAACTCGGCACAATTCGATATCAGCGATACCCGTACCTTGGATGAAGTAGTGAACTGGTTGCTCGATTTAGGGCACATTCCCAGTTTCTGTACAGCTTGTTACCGAGAAGGACGTACAGGTGACCGCTTTATGTCATTAGTCAAATCGGGACAAATTGCTAATTGTTGTGCACCCAATGCATTGATGACACTGAAAGAGTATCTGGAAGATTATGCGACAGCGGATACACGAGCCAAGGGAATCCAATTGATAAAAAAAGAATTGGAACACGTTCCCAACCCGAAAATAAAAGAAATAGCAACCCGTAACCTGAAAAAGATAGAAGAAGGGAAACGAGATTTCAGATTCTAATCCGGCCCACGCGCCGGGCGATGTTTCCAGACTGATAAAGTAACCACATATGAGTTTAAACAACACCCCATCTGCCAACCGCCTGCACGTCGCCCTCTTCGGGCGGCGCAACAGTGGCAAGTCCTCTTTAATCAATGCCTTGACCGGACAGGATACTGCCCTTGTATCGGATATCCCCGGTACCACGACAGACACCGTGAGCAAAGCCATGGAGATTCAAGGAATCGGCCCTTGTCTCTTTATCGACACGCCGGGATTTGACGATGAAGGAGAATTAGGAGAAATGCGCATCATCCGCACGCTGAAAGCCATCGAACGAACAGACATAGCCTTACTTCTTTGTGAAGACGAAGCCCATGAAGAGGAAAAGAAGTGGATGAAGCAATTGGAGGAAAAAAACATCCCTGTCATCTTGCTACTGAACAAGGCTGACATACGAAAAGACATAGCATCCACCCTACTCCGTATAGAAAAAGATTGCGGTCAAAAGCCTCTCGTTATCAGCGCAAAGGAAAGAACAGGTATAAAGAAGATACATCAGGCGATTCTGGAAAAGTTACCGGCAGATTTCGGGCAACAAACCATTACCGGAAATCTGGTTAAAGAAGGAGATTTAGTGCTCTTAGTCATGCCGCAAGATATACAGGCTCCCAAAGGCCGTCTCATCCTTCCACAGGTACAGACGATGCGCGAATTATTGGACAAGAAATGCCTAGTGGTGAGTTGTACAACAGACCAAATAGCTTCCACCTTGCAGGCTCTGTCCCGCCCTCCGAAACTGATTATAACCGACTCCCAGGTTTTTCATACCGTTTATGAACAAAAGCCGGCAGATAGCCTTCTCACCTCTTTCTCTGTCCTGATGGCAGGATATAAGGGAGATATACATTATTATATAGAAGGAGCCTCAGCCATAGACTGCCTCACCCCACAGTCACGGGTACTGATAGCGGAAGCCTGCACTCATGCCCCTGCCACCGAGGACATAGGCAGAGTAAAGCTTCCACGTATGTTGCGTAAAAAGATAGGTGAAGAGTTGCAAATAGATATCGTTGCAGGTACAGACTTTCCGGAGGATTTGACACCCTATCACTTAATCATTCATTGCGGAGCCTGCATGTTCAATCGCAAATATGTACTAAACCGGATTGATAATGCCCGTAAGCAACAGATTCCCATGACTAATTATGGAGTGGCTATTGCACACTTGAACGGGATATTGGATAAGATAGCGTATTAAAAAGACATCTGTTCTTTTTTTGTTTCTATCACCGCAAACCATTTATTTTCAACGGTTTGTGGTGTAAAAGGATCCGTAATTTCCCTTAACTGGTATGTATGTGGCTTTTTACCATTATTTCTGAAGACTCATAGATTTTCCTTCTTGATGTGTCCTACATGATGGTTCATCCATTTACTTCATTTACAAGGCCTTATCGTGCAAACACTTAGTTGAATTTATAGTTTCACCAAGGTGAAGCAATCGTATCACTTGGGTGACTACGCCTCTCCACTTAGGTGCCAATGCATTGTCACCTAGGTGAAACAACAAAAGAAGACAGACAAAAGATAAGCATTCGGGCTTGTACGTGTTTTTTCCAGTCATAACAAAATCAAAAGCCTGGAGAGAAATACATAAGAGGCCGAATGCTTACAGTTCTTCCATAAACTTGACCGACGAGTGAACAATGCTCCAATCCATATATTCCCACGCAGGGTGTGACTTTATGGAAGCAGAAGTAAAACAAGTAATCAAAGTTTCAATCCACACACCCACGTAGGGTGTGACCACCATGAGGCATCCTATATTTCAGTACAATCAGGTTTCAATCCACACACCCACGTAGGGTGTGACAGAGAATATCTTATAACCGAACAGACGCAATTTGGTTTCAATCCACACACCCACGTAGGGTGTGACGTGGTCAATCCTTCCGATGTTCCGACCATGAGTAAGGAGTTTCAATCCACACACCCACGTAGGGTGTGACCAAACATACGGCTAATGGATACAGATGTTTTTTCGTTTCAATCCACACACCCACGTAGGGTGTGACCATGGGAGTGTAGACACAACTAGAATTTATTTACAGTTTCAATCCACACACCCACGTAGGGTGTGACTGTTTCCTTGTCTCTTAATCTTCTTACGGATGAAGTTTCAATCCACACACCCACGTAGGGTGTGACGATGAAGAGCATACTCTTTGCGACGGTCGAAGTCTGTTTCAATCCACACACCCACGTAGGGTGTGACTTGAACCAGTTTTTGTAATATTCTGTTTGTATCTGTTTCAATCCACACACCCACGTAGGGTGTGACTCCACATTGCCTTCCGCATTATAAATCTTCTCGGTTTCAATCCACACACCCACGTAGGGTGTGACATCCGCAGACATTTTTGATTGATATAAAAAATATGTTTCAATCCACACACCCACGTAGGGTGTGACTATCTCTTAGTTGTTCCATTATTATAATTCTTTGTTTCAATCCACACACCCACGTAGGGTGTGACTACCGAACCATTCAAGACGATAGCCCTTGATTCGTTTCAATCCACACACCCACGTAGGGTGTGACTAAATGCCGGTTATATTTGATATTGGATAATGGGTTTCAATCCACACACCCACGTAGGGTGTGACCGGATGTGATAAATGCTTCTTTAATTGTAAACCAGTTTCAATCCACACACCCACGTAGGGTGTGACTGGTAAAACAAACTTTCCACAGCGGATATCAACGTTTCAATCCACACACCCACGTAGGGTGTGACAACCGCCACCGGGGGAGTTTACCATACGTCCTTTGTTTCAATCCACACACCCACGTAGGGTGTGACTGGCCAATCCAATATCCATATTGGTGCACTGGTGTTTCAATCCACACACCCACGTAGGGTGTGACTCTATATCTAATAACATATTATAAATCAGCAAGTTTAATCCACTGTTATGCGAATCATCATTATTATTCAACTTCATAACGAAGAAATACTCTACAAATAATTTAATCTACTGATTATTAACACATGCGAAGATACTACTTTTTTTGTAACACACCACATTCGCATTATATTATAAGAGCCTCCTCAACTTTATAAGCCGTTTCAACACCTATTACTTCTACCCTCTTATTCTCATTTTTACTAAGAATATAAAAACGAACACTATCAAGAGACATATCAATAATATCCCTAACTCTCCCTTTTAAAAGAGAATATTGCGCTTCCGTCACTACACACTCAAAGACTGAGTTCTGCACCCTCTGTCCATAATCCAAACATGCCTTGGCCACACATCGTAAACGGCGAGCCCCCTCTTTGCTTGTAGTATCCACATCGTAAGTCACAAGAATGTACATAATTAAAAATCATTTTATAAGAAATACCGGATAATCGTCAATATCCTGCCTGATATATCTTGCCATTAACATAGCCTGCACATAAGGCAGAAGCCCTATTTCAACTTTTTCATTAAGATAAGGATGAATTATCACTTCCCTTTTCCTTGCCTGCCATGCAGTAATAAAAGTCTTTTTCCCTTTATCTGTCATAACAACCCCATTATCACCTTGGAACAAGAAGTCTTTTACTGAAATCTGTCTTTTATTAATCAACGACAAAATAAAACGGTCGCCAAGGTAAGCACGTAACTCTTCCATCATATCTAAAGCCAACGACGTGCGCCCTGGACGGAGTGTATGGAGAAACCCGACGTATGGATCAAGGCCAACAGTTTCGAGAGCGGCCGCAACATCATTGGCAATCAAGGTATATGCAAAAGACAACATGGCATTCACCGCATCCTTGGGAGGACGACGATTGCGACCATGAAATGGGAAATCAGTCTTCTGATTAAGTATCAAGATTGGCAATACCTCAAAATAGGCATTCGAAGCCATCCCCTCATAACCAATTAATTCCGTCTTATCTTGAGCCTTCAAAGCATCACGTTTGGCACGTTCCAATACTTGCACCGCCCTATTAATGTCTTCATTCTCACCATAATCACGAATATATCTCCTCAATATATTGCGATAGTTTTGAATCTTACCACCAATCATCAACCGAACCACATGCAACGACCAAGATGCATCGTCCGACAATTGGTACTGCTTTTTGCGTAACAGAACATTTCCTTTCGTAGCACCTTGAACCCTGCTGATGAATCTGCCTTGTGGAGAAAGAAATGTGAGTGATATACCATTGTCACTACACAATTTCATCACACCGGGACTTGCGCCCATATATCCGAACGTAACGATGCCTTCTATATTTATGACAGGAATACGAAACACCTCCTCCTGCTGAACAGATATAACGACATTCAGCCCGTCCTTACTAAGATACGCTTCCGGTGTCGTCACATACAAAGTATTCAATAGTTTTCTCATAGATACAGATTTTTAGTAAGGTAATTATCTACCGAAGTACAATTATTTACCATTTCCGGCATGCAAATATCTTTCAGCGAGCACTTGTCACAATGTTTCCCATATCCAGCCTTCGGGATAACCGCTTTACTAAATATATCGTGCATATCCCGGGCACATTGTCTGACTATATCTCGCAGTTCCTCCGTTATATCCACATTAACCCGATGGCGAAGCTCCCCATAAAAGAAAGCGCCGTATGGTATATGGATAGCATACATTTCTTCTATGCACATGATTTGTGCTGCCAACTGCACTTCATCCACCTCGTTTCTTTTCGGTTTGCCATGCTTATACTCCACAGCAACCGGTTGCCATCGCCCCGGATAGTTGGGATGCAAGATAGTATTTTCAAGAGATGAGGAAGGAAGCAACTCTATGGCATCAGAGATTCCATAGAGTCCAAGTTCACGCGAAGCGATATTCACCGCACGCAATGTTATCTGGTCACCACACTTCTGTCTATAAAACGGATCATCTACATGCTTGTGCAGAATCTGTCCTTCGATGGTGAGACGATTATCGTCCCATTGCTGCTCAATGTGTATCAAAGCCCATTGCCGGGGACAGAACCTAAAGTGCTGAATCCCCGACAACATGAGCATATCGTCTTCATTGTACATACGATGGAATTATATCAGTTCCTCAATAGTTACATTTGATGGAGCATTCTCCTTATCTATAGTAACTGAATAATCGATGAATGAGCGTGGTGCTCCATCGCAGACTTTCTCCACTTTTACCAATTCAAACAACTTGTTGGCGGGAGCATTACCCAATATGGAGTCATGCTTGAAGACTATCAGTTTTTGAGCACTCATCAATCCACGTGCCGCCGAACGATCCACATCGAACATATTCTTTAATGCGTTCCAAAATAGTTCAAGGTCTTCTTCAGAAAATCCTGTCTGTTGTGCCAAGTTGGCGGAGATGAAGCCGTGACAGACGTAGAGGCCATAAGGAATGGTGGCTTTACGTCCCATTGTACGATTGCCACCATCTTGTTTTTCTGCTTCTTTCTCTGTTGCTACTGCCATACGAGTAATAGAATGTTCCGCTACAGTAATTGGATCTATAGAACGAGCAAAGGTGAACTGGATAGGGCCACGAACTTGACCCGCATTTTTACCTGTTGACATAACTGCGCCGAATGTTCTGATATCGAAGTAATTATTACACATAAAACGACGTGCTGCTTCTATTTTGTCCTTTGCATTTTTTACTTCTGAATCATCATGTGCATTATCAATCAAAGTATTCAGGACTGCCTTCTCTTTGATAAATATATCAAAGCCATTCACAAGCCCTTTTGCTATTTGTACATAGTTACGAACCTTGCGTTTCAAACAGACATCCGTAACAAGTCCCATACCTGTTTCGGCATCCACACGTGGTAGATTACCCGCATCCGGATCACCATTTGGGTTACCATCTTTTACATCAAATATGTAAACGAAATCAATTCTATTCTTTAGTTCTGACATAACTTTATATTTTTTAAATTATTATTCCATTTCTTTATTTTCCTTGTTCATAAAAAGGTCTTGACGTTGATGATAATATCCCACAAAGAACCGTCCTTGATCTTGCAGGTTAAGATGTGGAGGAAATCCTTTTGCATCAAGTTTGGATATAATTTCCTGTTTCAGCTTCTCATAGAACACTTGTCCACCCGGATTCAACTTCTCTATATGATGAGTAGAAAGGTTGAGCACCGTGGCAAAAACCATGGAAGGAGTTGCTGATGCAGCATTCATATAGCGTTCTCGAATGGAATGAATACCATTGGCATCCTCCTGTATCTTGTCAAGTACGGCAAATAGCCTTCCACAAAGATACCCTTGATTTTGATTTTCTTTGTCTAACATAACATCTAATTTTTTATGGTTGTTATTTTCGTTTAGTCTGTTGAGATATGCCTTGATGATAGCAGCACGCACTATATTGACGGATTGTTCTGCACGTATGCGACGAATACATGCTTGAAAGAGAGAAGCCGGATACGGCAACCCTTGAAATATGCTTCTCACCACAGCATCAGGAAGGTTGGGAGTCGCATCACTTGACTTTCCTCCAAGAGTAACATTTCCAAGAATGGAATGCAGTCCCAAGTACGGCTTCTTATCTTTGCGAGTGTCCACCATCTCCATATCTGTAAAATGCTTACTTATCAAACCTGCAAACTCACGCAAAGGCATCTCATTCCAATATACTACCGCAATTCTTGCCGAATTAGGAGCCAAACCCAAAATGAAGAATTTGTCATCATCGTTTGCCGATAATTTTCCGTTATAGATAGACTGGAAAGTATCATATACTAACTTTATACGCCTGTTTGGGTCGTCATTTTCTTCTTCAATCCGCCCCAACAAAGAAAATAAACTATTCTCGGACTCTTTTGAAGCCTCGCTATTGGAGGAAGCCCAGAAAAGATAAGTACGTGAGCCCACCATAAACTTATTGTGAGAATCCGAACGCAGCAAATGATTCAATGCGGTTGTATATGCAAATTCAGCTTCTTCTGATATTGGAGCATTGTATCCTTTAGATTTCCCATACGAATCATACCCGGAATTAACTTGAAATGCAACCAGTTTGGCTGTTTCTTGGCTTCCAAGTATCTTTGTAGCAGTTGTAATCTCTACAACTTTTGAATATCTCCCTGTTATCAAACAAAGATTTCCTACCACGCCATGATTCTCTTCAAACAAATTTATCAATTCCGTTTTCGAAGCCACTATTTTCGTATCCCCTTCTATAAGGAAAGAAAAGGTAGAATATTTCTTATTAAGATTTTTGGCTATATCATCCCATAAAGAATCTTTCTGCATAGCCCCAACTATAAAAGAAGGGTCTTGCTGATAAAATGCATAAACAGCTTTTATGTCCTCATTATCCGGAAAAGCATCATATATATCTTTTACTTTCGCCTTAAATACTTCAAAGTACTTACGTATCTTTTCCATATCCCCCTTATCGGAATAACCAAATACATATTTACAATTGTCATACAAATAGTTTGCAACAGGGGCACTTGACCGGCTAACACTTTTCTTAACAAGAAACTGCTGTGCCGACTTCTTATCTATGCGCCTGTCTTCAAAGCGCAGAAATTTTCCACATCTATCAATAACAATAATAAATCCAATCTCTTTGTATTCTAAACCAAAAGGGGCCACATCATCTCCACTTCGATGATAGTAATCATATAATGCTTTCAGTATCATCTCAACACCTCCTCACTATCTTTATCCGGTACAACAATCACTCCCTTTTTCATTTGGACTCTATAAAACATAGCATTCGGTTTTTGTGGATTTTCCTCAAAGTCCATATCATAAAGCATAATGCCGAAATCCCTGTCTTCGGCTAAGGGATTATCAAGATTATCAGTACTTTCAATATACTTCCAGTTTGCAGAAAACTCACGACATCCGAGATAGGGCTGCGTAAAACATTGCCCTTGTGATGCCCTGCGTTCGAACATCTGATAATACTTCATAGGATTCTCGTCAGCACTTGGCTGATGCTTGGCAAAAGCCTCTTTGGGACGGTCTTTTACCGGAATAAATACTAACTTAGCATAAATTCGGTAACGCACATCCAGCAGAAGCAAAGTGTTCTTCTGTTGGCGTGTCTTTCCATCATCTATATAAATTGGTTTCATGCTGGAATTTACCACCGCTCCAACTTCATTCCGTCTAATGGTAGCCCATTTTATAGGCCTGAGTACCTCAATCTTGGTTACCTGCCAACGCATGGCATAGCGTTTAAACAGTATCGCTTCAAAGATGGCGCGTGCCGCCGATGGCGTTATGACATCGTAACTCACACGCTCTACTTTCAATTCCGGACGAGTGAAACAAGCCCAATCGCCCCACACCTCCAAACAATATTCTTTATCTGTATATTCCATATCATTCATCGTTTTCCTTGTTTTCCAATAAATCTTCTGGTTTCTGACCTTCAAAAAACCTTTTTGCCGACAAGGGAGTTACCACTTCACGACCGGTTTTTTGCTCCAACTGTTCGCGTGCCACACGAGCCACATCACCACCATCAGCCGCACACTGCATATTTTCACCCAATGTCTGAGGATTTTTAGCTTTAGTAATACTTGTCGTAGAGAGTTCGGCCAGCATATTAAGAACCAATTCTTCATTGGTCATATTGTCCCGGAGATTTTCTTTCTTCAAGCCCTTGAACTGTTTGTACTCCTTTGCCGACTTTCCAGCCCATTGCTGATAGATAATGTCTGTAAGAGTAGCATATTGAACACCTTCCTCTACATTATGTAGTTTCCATTGATCTGTAAGATCTTTACGGATTTCAATGCTCTTCAAGCGTTGGTTTATCCAGTTGTCAGAGTAACCAAGTCGCTTGTAGTCCATCATAGCTTGCTCAATACTCAACTCAGGGTCTTGCATCTGATCAAGACGTTCGGATGCTACATGTGCCATCCATTGCTTGAACGGTTCTGCCTTGGGAGATGGGATAGACTGAATGATACGTAGTAGTTGTTCTGTATCAGCCACATCTGTAAGTCGCATCTTACCGTCTGCGGCTTTCATTTTCAAACCGTGACAATTTGTCACGGTTTCATTTCCCTCTTCTTTAAGTCTTTGCTTTAACTTACGCCAATAAGCAGTTGCATCAACACTGTCTGTTAAAACTGACACCACATCAACTATCGAAAAATACCATTTTTCCTTTTCATCATCCCACACGGTGCGGACTTTACGTTCTTCAAACAATTTCAATGTTTCTTTCTTTGTCATATCCGTTTCTTTATATCATTAATACTTCCTCCAGCCAATGGTTATCAAGACTGAGACCTGTGGCTTTATTATACTGAGACCTGTCTGCCAATACATATATTCCTTCCAATATTTCTTCGACAAGCCCATAGCCTTTCAGTTGCTTAAAATCATAGGAACGGATGCCTACAGTAAATTTCGCCAATTGCTTCACCAACGAGTAGGTACACCCCGATTCTTTCAACTGCTCTATAAGTTCCATGCTGTTTTCCCAATTTACGATAACATTTATACTTGTATCATCAATCAGGCGAAATTCTTTTGATGCAGTTTCAAAACATAACTCAGTAGGTTTGTAAAGCCAGTGCTTTATATCCTTTTCATCAAATGTTTGTTTTCTGCTATACAATTGACAAAAATACGCTTTCATGGTAGAAGGAGCAAACCAATCACTATCTTCCGGCAAATTCAACCGAGCATTGTTGGAGTCAGCCATTGAACCGAAGGGGTTTCGCTTCTCTGCAGCCAGACTGAACACAAATGTATGTCCCATGGCACTTCGTCCTTCCCGATTGCACCGTCCCGCTGCTTGCAATACAGAATCGAGTCCTGCTTCTTGACGGAACACAACCGGAAAGTCTATATCCACACCAGCCTCCACAAGTTGGGTTGCAATGACCCTGACAATCGGCTGCAACCCATCCTTCAATAAAGTTTTTATTTTACCAATAGTTTCGTGTAAGTGGGCAGGGCACATCATTCTAGACAAATGCAATTTCACTCCGTCATTGGGCAAACGGTCATACAGCTCTTTGGCATCTTTACGAGTGTTCACTATGCACAACACCTTATTATATTCAGACACCTTTGCAGCTATCTCATCGTATGTTCTTCCTGTATCATCGATTGCCAACTTCACACGGCGAAGTTGGTCATGCAAAGCAAATTCTTCCGGAATAATTTCCTTGATATGTTCTATTCCCTTAAAATCAGCTTTAGGATTTGTTCCTTCTATCAGACCGCTCAATACCGGCTGACTTGCCGTGGTAAACAATACCGAAATCCCGAACATTTCCTGATACGCTTTCAGCGCATCGACTATCGGCTGCAAGAAGCCGGTTGGCAACATCTGAACCTCATCCAAAACAAGAATTGAATTTGCCATGTTGTGCAGTTTGCGGCAATCAGATGTTTTATTGCTAAACATAGATTCAAAAAGCTGTACATTGGTAGTGACAATAATGGGATAGTTCCAATTCTCTGTAGCCAATTTTGCTTTTTCCCTATTTTCCTCGTCCTTAATATCATCGGGGTCGAAATTACTATGATGCTCCAATACATTTTCTTCACCAAAGATTTCCTTCAAAAGCCCTGCCGTTTGCACAATGATACTGGTATATGGGATGGCGATGATGATACGATTCATTGAATGGCTTACAGCATGCTTCATGGCCCATAACAAAGAAGAAAGTGTTTTACCGCCTCCCGTCGGAACTGTAAGGCTATAAAATCCTTTTTCGCTTAAAGAAGTTCTACTGCATTGTTCTTTCACTTGCCGGCGGATGCGGTTCACTTTCGTATCGGCTGCATTCGATTGCAGTTTTTGCATATATGCCTCCAGTTGTGGAAGCAAATCGACAAGCGTAGCCAAATTTCCCCGCTTCCGCCATGACTCTACATCCATAAACCGTTCTGTATCGAGTCGGTCGGCATCTACAAGACAGGAAAAAAGCATACGGGAAAGGTGATGAAAGTGTTTCCATTCAACCTTTAATTTAGAAAAAGGTGAATCAATAAATTCTTGGAATAATAAAGGTTTGTTTATGCTAATGTCACCCTCGTTTATTTCTTCGGACAATAGCCTCTCTTTCAATATGTTTTCCACATCCCCGAAATTATGTAACCCCGTGTGATGAGAAATAATTTGGTTTACAAGAAGATGGGAAACATCTTTTCCCATAAGTTCTTTTGCCAATATTCCACCCACAAAAGCATGGGTATGATCATCATAGCGCTTCTTGTCACTCGTAGGCAAACCATTCATCTTGCGTATGTATTGCTGGAATGCCGCCCGTTCCTTTCCTTTATCATGAAGTAGGCCGAGCGCACGCCCCCAAGAAGAAAGTCCGAACTGCCCGGCGAAGGATGCCGCCATATCAGCAACCCCCTTTTGATGTTCATCATTGGTTTGTATCATCCATTGACCATTCTCCCTATTTTGATACAAATGGGATATCAACTGCTTTTCATCTATCATCTGATTAAATTTATAAGGCTAGCATTTCACAAATATATATAATAATATCAGACCCTCGCAAAAGAAAATCATATTTCAGGTCAGCTTCATCAGTTTTCATCCTTAAAACAAGAAATACAATCAACAACGACAAGAACGGGCATTCCGCCTTGTCGACTCCACACAGGGAAAGGAGAACAAACCATTTCGGAGGGAAAAAAAGAACTTCCGTCACCACATCTCACTGATTCTAAAGGAGATATAGTGACGGAAGAAAAAAATAATCTGTTAATCCGCATAGATAATCACGGATGAATATACCGGACTATTCCGACAACATCCGCTTGATGAGATCAAGCTTTCACTACTGCCAACAACTCATCCGGTGTAACCAGTGACTGCTCGCCCGTAGTCATATTCTTCAAAGTCAGTTTCCCTTCGTTCATTTCATTTTCACCAACAATAGCGACAAAAGGAATCTGCTTGTCATTGGCATATCCCATCTGCTTCTTCATTTTAGAAGCATCCGGATAAATTTCAGCGCGCACCCCTGCTTCACGGACTTTTGCCAAGATAGGCAGACAATAAGCAGCCTCTTTATCGCCGAAGTTTACAAACAACAGCTCGGTTCCGTTCACCGCTTCTTTCGGATACAAATCCAACTGATTCAACACATCAAAAATACGGTCGGCTCCGAAAGAGATACCTACACCAGACATACCATCCATACCAAAGACACCGGTCAGATTATCATAACGGCCACCACCACTGATGCTGCCAATCTGCACATCCAAGGCCTTCACTTCAAAAATTGCTCCTGTATAATAATTCAAGCCGCGAGCCAAAGTCAAATCCAATTCCACTTCACTCTTCACACCCAGTGCAGACACGGTTTTTAATATGAATTCACTTTCTTCCACTCCCTTCAATCCCGCTTCACTGGTAGCAAGGACAGTCTTCAAAGTTTCCAATTTCTCTTCATTGCTTCCACTCAATAAAATAATCGGCTGCAATTTATCAATAGCCTCTTGAGGAATCCCTTTAGAAGCCAATTCCGCATTTACATTTTCCAATCCGATTTTATCCAGTTTGTCAATGGCTACGGTAATATCTACAATTTTATCAGCCTCCCCGATAATCTCGGCAATACCGGTCAATATCTTACGGTTATTGATTTTAATTGAAACACGTACTCCGAATTTACCAAATACACGGTCTATCATCTGTACCAGCTCCACTTCATTCAATAAAGAATTGCTGCCTACCACATCGGCGTCACATTGGTAAAACTCACGGTAACGCCCTTTTTGGGGACGATCCGCACGCCAAACCGGTTGGATTTGATAACGTTTGAAAGGAAAACTTATTTCATCACGATGCATCACCACATAGCGGGCAAAAGGTACGGTGAGATCGTAGCGCAATCCTTTTTCACAGAACTTGCTCGCCAGCTTTACCGCATTGCGGCTCAGCAATTCCTCATCGGTAATGCCGTTGAAATAATCACCTGAGTTCTGTATCTTAAACAATAACTTATCCCCTTCGTCACCGTATTTTCCCATCAAGGTAGACAAATTCTCCATAGAAGGAGTTTCAATCT
>ENA-OPCT01000711-OPCT01000711.1-human-gut-metagenome-genome-assembly--contig:-NODE-711-length-16563-cov-3.938636_pt1 | contig 16563 bp, 5 predicted proteins | sample MGYA00241572_ERZ501495 | MGnify/ENA primary metagenome ERZ501495 (study PRJEB25962, sample SAMEA2042580) | human gut metagenome | biome: human gut; feature: human-associated habitat; material: faeces... | reverse complement strand
CGCGGCCGATTTTCAGGCTGACGCCGGCATTGATCATGTTTTCACCGCCGCCGAAGCTGCCACCGATGCTGAACATGGTGTTTTCGTTCGGACGATAGTAGGTACCGATAGCGACTGCATTAGCGCCGGCATAGTTGCCGTAACCAGCTGCGAAGTCCCACTTGTTGTCCGGGTCAAAGTCGAGCGGGTGGAGGGCTGCCAGCGCGGCTGCCCCAGCACCGACGCGATTGATGCGGCTGTCCAGCTTGTTGAGCGAGTGGCTCAAGCTATTGATGTTTTCCGCATTGGCAATGACGGCCTGGTTCGTGTTGTAGAGCTGGCTGCCCGTGACGGCATCCGTCGAAGTTTCGGAGATATCGCCTTCGGCCAGGTTGGTGATCTTCTGGCTGTTCATGTTGACTTCCGACTTGATATTCAGCTGGCCGCCGTCGGTCTTGGCCGTAATGCTGTCGACTTTGATGTCTTTATTCAGGGCAATGCGGATTGTATCCGAGTTTGTCCCAGCTTTTGAGGAAGTAGAGACATTGACATCGTCACCGGAAATGTTAACAGTGCCGCCATTATTGACCGTCGCTGTCGTACCGGCATCGGTCTTAAATTTAAGGTCAAAGTCCGTATTGGCAATGGTAATGGCCTTGCCGGCATCCGTCGTCGTGGCTTCCGCTGCGGCCATTTCTGCAGTTTCCATGATAGCCATCTGTCTCAACGGCAACTTGCTGCTGCCGCCCGACGAAGTAGACGTGTTGTCTTCCGTAGTAACCGTCACCGTACCGGTGCTGGTCGAGCCGCCCTTGATATTCGTCTTAATGGTGTACTGGTTGCCCGTCTTTTCTACGGTAATACCGTCACCGGCCTTGATGGACACTTGCGAACCGCTGATAGCCGATTTGAGCTGGTTGACATTGACGGCGTCCGTACCGTTGATACCGGCTGCGACGCTCGTGATGCGCATGTTGTTGGCATTGATGCCGCTGGACGTGATGTACGAGTGACCGCCGACAGTGAGGGCGTCTGTAGTCAGCATCGAGTTGCCGACCGTGAGGGCACTTGTCGTCAAGGACGAGTTGCCTACGTTAAGCGCACTGGCCGTGAGGGAAACATCTTTGCCGACCTGGAGAAGTTCATCTGTCAACGCCGTATTTTCGCCGACTTTGACGCTGCCCTTCTTATCTTTATTATTGGTCAGGTCGAGATTGTCGCTGAGGGAGAACGAGAGATTTGCGCCAGCATTGCTGATGACCAGGTTGTCATTGCCGCTGGAGAAGTCTACCGTGCCGTCCGGTTTGATGTTGGTCTTGCTAGATTCTTTACCGTTAGTCGTCAGATTCCAGCCTTTGCCAGCCGTTTCGACAGCTTCGCCAGCTTTACCTGCAACTTCCTTCAACTGTTCTTCCGTTGCAGCCCGGCCAGCCGTTGCAAAACCGTCGTACTTCGTTGTCGTATTGCTCAAGCCGGTAATCGTCGAACCGCTTTCAGCATTCAATTTAATCTTGCCAAAGGTTGCCTGTGTACCGCTGATAACGGATTCCCCGCCATTGACAGTAATCGTACCGCCGTTGATGACAGTCGAGTTCTTGCCATTGCTGAGGGACAATCCTTTGTCATTGAAATTCAGGCTGGACGTACCCGAAGTAGCGCTGATGGAACCATCGGAACCGTTGAGCTGGATTGCATTGTTGCCAAGGCTGACGTTATCTGCCAGGCCCACAGTATACGTGCTGCTGCCATCACCATTACCGGTCTTCGTTACTTCCATATTCTTGCCTTTTTCCACAATGGTTTTCGCAGAAGCCGCTTTAGCTGCTTTTTCATCAACTGCTTTCAACTGTTCTTCCGTTGCGGCCCGGCCTTTAGTAGCAAATCCTTCAACGTCGAGCGTCTTGTTGGTCAGTCCGGTGATTTCGCCTTTATTGCCATCAATCACGATCGGATGGCTGCTTTCTCCCTTACCGATAGTGATGCTGTTCGCTAAGGACAGGCCATAGTTGGTGACGTTGTTTTCGGCAGCAGTAGTATCCAGGACAAAGTTGTCATCTGTCGAGACCGTAGTCCCTTTAGCATTAACCGTATAGACGTCATTTCCATTGCTTCCTGTAGTTTTATCTACCGAGGCAATATTCGTACCGCCTTTGACTTCTGTCGTGGCTTTGGCTACATCCGTCATGCTGGCGATACCGTCAAAGGTGACGCTCTGCGCCGGATTCGAAGTGTTCATCGTATCCTTCAGGTTCAAGGTCAGGCGATGGTTTGCTGCATCATAGCTGCTGCCATCCTGCGTAACCTGATAATCTGTCAGTCCGGTAATGGAAACCGGTTCCGTCACATTGGCCACGGTCAGCTTCATCGTACCATTGGCCTTATCAATCGTACCGCTGGTCACATATTTATCAGCTGCCGTCAGCCCACTCTGCATAGCGCTCAGCTGTTCTTCCGTTGCCGCTCTGCCTTTCGTAGCAAATCCTTCAACGTTGAGCGTCTTATTGGTCAGGCCTGTGATTTCACCTTTATTGCCATCAATCACGATCGGGTGGCTGCTTTCTCCCTTACCGATAGTGATGCTGTTCGCTAAGGACAGGCCATAGTTGGTGACGTTGTTTTCGGCAGCAGTAGTATCCAGGACAAAGTTGTCATCTGTCGAGACCGTAGTCCCTTTGGCATTGACCGTATAGACGTCATTGCCATTGCTTCCTGTAGTTTTATCTACCGAGGCAATATTCGTACCGCCATTGACTTCTGTCGTGGCTTTGGCCACATCCGTTGTGATGTTATAGGTTTCGCCATTGATTTTAAGGGCGGTAATTGCTTTTTTGGTTCCTACGGCTTCCACTTTCGAGCCTGTCGTGAAGTCCTTAGAAACTGCTTGTCCATTCGTCGTGTGGGAAATACGGACATAGGTATCCTTACCATCCGCTCCCCCACCATTAGTAATGGTCAATGTTCCATCGACAGCCGGACTGCTCGTACCATCACCGTTACGCATGAGGGAAATGGTTGCCGAAGAATCGTTCGTGCTCATATCTACGGACTTAATATCGTTATGATAGAGGGCAAAGTCATTGTCCCGCAAGACGTTGAGGTCTTTCTGGTATTCGGCTACCCGATAGGTATCCATCGTAGCACCAGCGTCATTGACTTCAGCCCCCCAATAACTGTAGTATTTGCCATCAGATTTCTTGACTGTCATCAAAACTTCATTACATTTCCCAAAGACTGTACCCGTATAGACTTCCGAGCCCGAAGCATTGGTAAAGACGCCGATTTCCCCATCAATAACATAGATATTGCTATAGTCGACAACCTTTCCATTATACGTATATGCGTTAAGGGTAGCATTCCAAGCTAATTTAGAATCCGCACCTGTAGTGACAAAGCCTTTAGGCTTGCCCTCAGAAATCAAGTTAGCGTATCCGTCGTCGCTATAATTCGAAGCGTCGACAACGCCTTTCCAACTGGAGTCTTTAACGATGTAGTCCCAGGTACCAGCAACTTCGGTTCCGCCGGCATTGGTAACACCTGCGTAGGTCCCGGCATTGACTTGCTGCAACTTTTCACCAACATTGGTTGTCACATTCGTTTGGACATGGGTCGAAGTAACGCTTTCTAAGATATCTGACGGCTTGGCATTCGCATCACCCGTCCAGCTGACATCAGCCCGGCGGCCATTACTCGACAGCGATGTATAAGGCTGGCCGTCGACCATAGTCAGCGAATAGCCTTCGCGAACCCAATAATAAACGAGTCGTCCATTAGTATCAGTTACACCAGAATTAACCTTAATATACTTTTGCCCATTAAACACTGTAACCGTTTGCCACGTCCCATTGATTCGTTCATATGTCTCATGCTGGTTATTAGAACTATCATATTTTAATGCAACATATTGATTCCTGGCTGTCGTTGCACCCATATCCGCCGCATACGTCGGAGCCACTCCGCTTCCTAAAGCCGTCATCCCGCAGAGCGCCAGTACGGTCAAGGTAACTTTCAGACTCGAAGACTTGCCATTCGATGTGCTATGTCTGCCCGATTTCGAGCTAATCAGTTCGGATCCAACCACGTAACAATTGCGAACTGTATTCCATACTACCTTGTAAATCTTATTCATAAATGTTCTCCTCCTTTTTTCAGCTCCAGAATATTTTACCGTAAAAATGCTTTAATTATTTTTTATTTGTATAGACAATCGCTTTTCTCACTTATTATATAATTAATATGATATAAAATTATTTCGCTAAATGTTATACTTTCACATACTCTTTAATCATGTTTGATAAAAATATCAGTTTTAATAACTTCATCCCTTTCTATTTTAGGTTTACATTTTTACATTTCATACATTCGTTATATGGATTTCTTATCTATTTGCATTATACGATATAAAACGAGGGGATAAGACAAACTTGTCCTAAAACGACGTTTTTTTGTCGCAAGTGGTCATTTTTGTAAGTGAACGTACCCCCGCCTATAGAGGCGGGAGCTTCCTGCTTCAACGAGAACAGCACTACAGCTCCGAGGAACTGCTGCGGCTTACACTCTCTCCACAGGCGTAGATTCCCGTGCGACCCACGGTACTTTATGCGTTATGTCAGGCAGATATTCGCCTAGCTTCTTCTCGTATATTTATGGCAGCGTTCTTATCTCGGTTATGGTGACTGCCACATTTCGGGCAATCCCATTCCCTTACAGATAAGTCCTTCGTTGCATCGTTTTGGAAGCCACAAACATGACATAGCTGACTGCTTGGATACCACTTGTCTATCTTTACAAGCGGTTTTCCTTGCCATGCTAATTTGTATTCCAATATATTTGTGAACATATTCCAGCCATTATCTGCTACGGACTTACCAAAACTGAATTTACCGCCTTTCTTGTGTTTAGCCATCGCCTTGACGCTGATATCCTCAAGACCTATGGCCTCATAGTGGTCTACCAAGTAGCGGGCTTTTTTGTGCAGGAAGTCGCGGCGTTGATTGGCAATTTTCTCATGAAGCACAGCTACGCGAAGCCTTTGCTTCTCACGATTGTGGCTTCCTTTTTGCCTTTTGGATAGTTTTCTTTGTGCTTGAGCCAATCTCTTCTCGGCTTTACGCAAAAAGTTTGGATAATTCGCATCCTCTTCGTCAGAATCAACATATAGACCGTGCATGGCAAAATCAAGCCCAAGAAATTTCTTCGGCATTATAGGGAGTATTTGGTTTTCGTACTCCACCAAAATACTGATATAGAATTTTCCTGAAGGTGTTCTGCTTATGGTAACGGTCTTTATCGTGCTGTTTTTCATCAGGGGACGATGCAGACATAATTTTACCCAACCAACTTTAGGCAATTTAACCTTATTTCCTTCTAATCGGACAGAGCCTTTCTGATTGTTCGTAGAATAGGAGCCGTGGCCTGTCTTCTTAGACTTGAAGTGCGGTTTGCCGAAATGTTTTCGGTTGCGAAAAAAATTGTTATATGCCTTGTTCAGGTTCATCTGTGCATTGGCAAGAGCAAGACTGTCCACTTCTTTCAGCCAAGGGAATTCTTCCTTGTACTGTGCAGGAGTATTATTCAGTTTCTTACCGGTTTCCTTATAGTAATCAAGGCGGTCTCCAAGCATCTTGTTATAGATGAATCGGACACAGCCGAAAGTCTTGGCAAACATAATTTTTTGTTCAGCCGTTGGATAGAGCCTGTATCGGTATGCCTTATTCACTATAATCTCACCTGCCTTGATATTCTATGTATTTTCCACAATTTACGCCTAACCTCTGGAAAATCTTTTTTGATCAGATACGATGAACCAATGCGGACAAAAATATCTTTAGCGTATTGGCTCATTGGGTCAGAGAATACTTTGCGGCGATACTTTACCACCAAAACAAGATGGCAATAGAGCAAGAATACTGAATGGTTATTACTATCTAATTTCATAGTATAATCAATCATTTCTCATCTACGACTGATTATACTACAGAACTATCTACAGAGCAATGGTATGGCTCAATGACTTACGTAAATTCGTCATACCCGCCTTCATCCCCCACCTAAGAGGTGGAGGACTTCTGGCGGATTAGGTTAAAAGATAATGATACTCAAGCACGTGGGTAAAAAGCCGTTCATCGTAGGTCGTTCATCGTTCATCGAATTTTTGGGACTGACGGCCCGCCGGTCGCCGGTCGCCTCGAGTGACCTCTGACTCGTAAAAAAAAGCCCCAAGTCGGGGCAATATGATTTCTCATCCGTATTGACACGATTATCACCACATGTCACGGCGGGACGCCCTTTGGGCGTCCCCTACGCACAAGACCGTTAGCCGTGTGGTTATATTCGGTAAACGGCCTTCCCACTCATCGCCTGTATGCGATATGTAGGGGCCGACCTGTCCAAGGCGGCCCGCCATCTGCGGCCTGCGTTCACTGGTCCTCGTGTCTCCGTTTGATGCGGTAGACGGTGGATCGGCTGATACCGAGTGCTTTGGCGATTTGGGCACCGCTTTTGCCTTCACGGCTCATTTTTTCAATCATTTCATAGGTGCGCCCCCTGAGATGGCCTTCTTCGTCAAGTTTTCCCCGTTCCTCAGCAACAACATCCCGAGGCATGACACGCAAGACGTCTTTTACCTGAATCGTCTGATTCTTGACGACCAGCACCAGTCGTTCGATGATATGGGCCAACTGCCGTACATTACCGGGCCAGGGCTGATTCTTCAAAAGCTCCAGACATTGGCATCAAAGGTGTGAGATTTATGGTAGCGGATGTCCAGCATCCGTAAAAGGGCCTGGGAAATCTCCTGGATGTCCCCTTTGCGCTTGCTCAGGGGCGGGACTTCAATCGTCGAGTCGGTGGCACCATAGACTTTTGCCAGTTCCTTGACCTCCGTAATAGCCTGAGAAGAGCCGATGATATCTTGCAGATGGTAATGGGCCAGCATCCCGCTTTGCGGGAAGGCAGCGCGAATATTTCCCTGATAACGGTGGTGGATATTCCACAACGCCTTGAAAAAGGCACGGGTAATCCCTCCCCGTCCCGGCCGCAGGGGAATCCAATTCATATGCCGGGCGACAGTCATGGCAGAAATAGCATCGGTCCCGATAAGATCCGTAACCCCTTGGGACGCGGCCCGCCGGATAAGGTCCCGCAATTCCCGTTCATCATATGCCGGCGCCAAGCGATGAAAAGAGACATCCATGACCTGCAACGCATCTTCCAAGTCATCATAGTAATCGCGGAGGGCAAAGGGGATGATAGCCCCTAGTTTCCCGCCTTTAGGGGCAAAATAAATACACCTCAACAGATCCAGGACACTAGGCTGAATCACATAGACCTGTACCTGAGGATAGGAAGCCACCAGCTTCGTCGCCATCGGTTCCCAGGCAAAAAAGCGACCACTTCCGAACGGACGGCTTCTGCAATCTGAAGCTTGGCCCCTTTACGCGCCCCGTTAATGAGGATAACCTGTGAGGGTTCAATCCGTCGGGATATCCGTGTCATCTGCTGGACCATGTCATAGACAGCCCCATTCGGCGTGATAACAGAAACTTTTAAGTTTCTATCCCCCACACGTAAAATCTCTCGTCATTTATACCTGCTCATTTATATTTTTAAAAATGATCTCCAGCAATATTGAACGTAGTATTAATTCAATATTTGATTTATATTTTGTATTGAATACGTACATTATACAATAACTGAGAAGAAAACACAAAAAAGCCAGCACCGGATGATTTGACTCATCGAGTGCTAGCTTTTTCATGATTTAATGTCTCATATCATTCTGACCTGGAGCCTTTACTTCAAAGGGAATCCGTTGTTCCCGGACAGCGGTCTTGATGAACAAGATGATCGCTGTAGACATGCTCAGTCCAACGGAATCACAGAAGGCTTCAAAGTCTTCTGTGATTCCTTATTGATACGAAAAGATACTCCAATTTGTGAAGCCATAATAGTCCCCCTTTTTATTTAGCATCGGAAATGACGCGGACGCGTTCGATAGTCGGTTTGCCATCGCGGTCTTTCTGAATCGTGTCGATGCGGATGTACTGGCGAAATTTCTTTGCCCAGCTTGCTCAGTTCCGGATCCGTGCTGCCGACACCGCTTTCGACGATGCGGTAGACGATGGCAGCAAATTCATAACGCGTCATCATGCGGTCGCCTTTAAATTCGCCATCCGGGTAGCCTTCAAGGATACCTTTCTTGGCCAGCGTCGTGACGTACTGGTAAGCCCAATGGTTTTCGGCCACATCCGGGAAGAGTGTGCTCTTAGCCGGGTCGACAGCCATGCCGTGCATGCTCTGCAGTTTGGCAATGAGGGCATCTTGTTCGGCCATATGCTGGCGCATGGCTTTCATTTCCTTGGCCATGGCCACGCGGGACGTGGAAACATGGTTACCCTGGCCAAGCTTAATGCTGACACCGGCATTGACCATGTTTTCCCCGCCGCCGAAGGAACCGCCGACACTGAACATGGTGTCTTCATTCGGACGGTAGTAAGCACCGACAGCGGCCGCATTGGCGCCACGGTAATTGCCATAGCCAGCGGCGAAGTCCCACTTATCATCCGGGTCGAAATCAAGCGGATGGAGAGCCGCTAAAGCAGCGGCACCGGCACCGACACGGTTGATGCGGTTGCCCAATTTATTGACCGAACCACTGAGGCCGTTGATAGCTTGGTCACGCTGCCAGAGCTGGCTGCCGTTGACGGCATCCGTTGAATCCTGGCTGACCTTGCCGTCAGCGACACCGCTAACCTTGTTGCCGCCCATGTTGACATTGCCCTGATGGATAGTGATGTCCTTGTGATTGCCATCGCCCTTGACCGTCAGACCGCTGTTATCCATGGTCGTGTCGCCTGTCGTAATGGTTTTAGCTTCAATACTGTTGATGCCTTTAAAGTCCTTGGCCAATTTGACTTGCAATTTGGCATTATCACCATCTTGCGAAGCAACGACACCGATATTGTTACCGTCAGCATATTCCGTAGCGCCGCCGTAAACCTGGACATTCTTGTTCAGTTTCACCGCTGCCTTGCCGGAATCGCCGCTGTACTTCATGCCATCGTCCATGGTAGCCACTTCATGAGTTACATGGTTGTGGTCTTCGTATACGACGCGGTCCATGCCGTCTTTGCCACCATGGCCGTCGGTACCATCGACACCGACCTGGCCATTCTTGACATGGATATCAGCCGATGCGTTCTGACCATCTTTGCCGGCAGAACCCGTCAGGCCAATGTGGCCTTCCGTACCATTCTTACCGTCGATACCCTTGATGGTGACACCATCTTTGCCATCTTTACCTTTGATGGAAATGCCATCCTCGCCATCAATGCCGATGCCGGACTTGCCATCAGCCCCATTGATACCCATATGGCCATTCTGTCCATCTTTACCGTCTTTGCCAGCACCACCGATGTTCAGGTTATCGCTGAGCTTCAAATCATAAATCTTCTGGCCATCAGAACCCGTCTTCTGAGCAATCTGAAGGTTGCCATCTGTGTAGGAGCCGTCCGCTTTCGCAGCCGTACCGCCATTGACGGTGACTTCCGTATGATGCTTGTCGACCTTATCGATCTTCGTGTTCACATCAGCAATCTGCTTGTTGACATTCGACTCAACCTGATGGAGCTGATCCTCTGTAGCAGCACGGCCGCTGACATAGGAACCATCATCCTTCCAGGTCTTGTTGTCCAAGTTGGTGACATACTTGCCAGCCTTGTCGGTCTTGCCCGTAGCCTTGCTATCCTTATCATAGATGGTCAGGCTGCTATCGCCATTTTCGATGTTGCCAATCTTGACGCCATTGTTGCCGCCAGCGACAATCTGGCCCTTCGAGCCATCGACAGTGACCTTGTTGTCGCCTGTACCGGCCGTAATCGTGCCATCGGTGCCGCTGATAGCAACTGTCTTGTCACCCTTAGCGGTATCGCCAAAAGTGACATCCTTGGCCAGGTCAACTGTGTACTTCTTGCTGCCATCCGCATTTGTTCCTGGCGTAACCGTAACGTTGCCAGAAGGACCAGCTTCCACTGTCGTATGCTGTTCGGCCAAATTCTTGACGTCATTAAGCTGGCTGCCATTGACAGCATCCTTGGACGTAGCACTGATTTCACCGTCGGCTACATTCGTGATTTTCTTACTGCCGCCATCGATACCCGTATTGGTGATGCTCGGACCATTTTCAATCTTGAGGCCCGTGCCGTCCACTACAGTCGTCGACGTCGTAGTCACATCACCATTCTTCGTAGATGTCGTATAGGTAGCACTGTTGAGACCTGTCAGGTCCTTATTCAGCTTGATCAGCAGTTCACCGTCTTCGCCTTTCTTATTGGCTACACAGCGATATTGCCATCAACAAAGTCGTCTTCCTTTGCGTCGGCCTTGACTTTCCCCTTGATGGTAACCGTCTTGTTCAGCTTAACCGAAGCGCCATCACCGAAATCACCGGCATACTTCTGGCCGTCATCCATCGTGGCAACTTCATGGGTAACACCATTGTGGTCTTCATAGACCACACGGTCCATTCCATCCTTGCCACTATGACCGTCTGTGCCATCGACACCGACCTGGCCATTCTTGACGTGGATATCAGCACTGGCATCCTTGCCATCTTTACCGGCAGGACCTGTGAGACCGATATGGCCTTCGCCATTCTGTCCGGAAATGGAGACTGCATCCTTGCCCGGCTGGCCGTCTTTGCCCGGCGTACCGATGGCGATCTTGCCATCGATGCCGTCCTTGCCATTGAGGCCGTTCGAGCCCGTAATGCTGACGCCATTCTTGCCATCCTTGCCAATAACAGAGATACCATCCTTGCCGTTGAGGCCGATGCTGGATTTGCCATCTGCACCCTTGAGACCAACGGAGCCATCGATACCATCCTTGCCATTGGTGCCAGCCTTGCCCAGCGTGACTTTATCGTTGAGCTTCAGATCATAGGTGATCTTACCTGTGCTATCCTTCTTTTGAGCCAGGAGCAGATTGCCTTTCTTCTCATCAGTATAGTTACCTAAAGCACCGTTGGCACCAGCCTCAGGAGCTTCTACGCTACCATTGACGGTAACAGCTGTATGGGCAGAAGCCACATTCTGTACTTTCTTCAAGTCTCCTACATTGACTGCGTTGTTCAGCACATCACCGGTAGCATCTTGCAGTTCAACCTTATTGCCCGCTGCATCTTTCAAGCCGCTGTCAACATGGGTAATCTGATTGCCGCCGTTGCTGAGGCCCTTGTCTGTCAGCGATACAGCCGTCTTTCCAGCGCCCAACGTAGACGGAGTAATCGTGATGCCATTGCCATCCTGAACCGTCTCGCTCGTCTTATTTCCCTTGTCATCCGTCGTTACAGTGGTGACGCTGGTCAAGTCAGTGAGCTTTTTCGCAAGGCGGATGGTCAACGTATCCGTACCGTTTGAAACAACGCCGACGTTATTTCCTGTCGACAGATTATCCAGTTTTGTGACGCCACCGACAACATTGGTCTGTTCATTGAGTTTGCGGCTAAATGCATTCGCCTTCGCATCGCTGGCCTGTACATCGCCGGCATATTTCTGGCCGTCATCCATCGTAGCCACTTCGTGTTCCTTATTATTCTGGTCCACATAATGGAGGCGGGTTGCGGCATCCGTTTCGACATCATCTTTGATGATTTTTACATTCTTATCCGGATTCAGCGTGGCAGGGCCAAAATGCGTAGTGATATCACTGTATGCATTCTGTCCGTCCTTACCCTTTTCGCCGTCTTTCCCTTTCAGGCCGATATGGCCTTCGTTGCCGTCTTTGCCATCAATGGAGACGGCATCTCTGCCATTGGCACCTTTTTCGCCGTCTTTCCCTCTGACACCGATATGGCCGTCGACGCCATTCGTCCCATCAGCACCATCTTTACCACCGATAGTAACGGTATCTGCCAGTTTCAGATCATAGACAGTCGCCCCATTCTGATCCGTAAGCTGGTTCAGTTTCAGGTTAGTGCCTGTATAGGTCCTCGTGCCATCTTTGGCAGTAGTACCGGCGTCTGTACCGCCTTCTACGGTAACCTTGGTATGCTTGGTCCGTACCTGTTTCAGCTGAGCTACGTTGACAGCATCAGTATCTTCTGACCCTGCAGCGACATTGGTAATCTGGCGTGTCAGGAGTTTTGTTTCCGTGCCGCCAACTGATACGGCACCTTCTGTAGAAGTCCAGGTTGCTTTTTCAGCATCCGTTGCCTTGCTTACATCAGGAATCAGGTAAGCTTCTTTATATTCTGTTCCGCCTTCTTTATTCCCGGCGGCTCTTGTAGCGACTGAACCGGCACCAATGGCGATGCTGCCGCGCTGCTGGGCATTGGCTGAATCCCCAAGAGCCGTCGTGAAATCTGCATTCGCTGCCGTTGCGCCGGTACCGATAGCGATACTGCGGGATGCTTCTGCTGATGTGCCATAGCCGATAGCGACGCTGCCGCCACCATTGAGCGGATTCGTTTCATCATTGGTTTCTTTCCCAGCAACCGAGCTAAGACCTAAAGCTACAGAATAACGGCCTGCCGCTTTCGTGCCGCTGCCGATGGCAACAGCGGAATCGCTGACGGTATGAGTATCGAATCCAATGGCTACCGATGAATCTTTGGCCGCATCTGTATGTGAACCCATAGCGACAGAATGCTGGCCTTGTGCTACAACATCAGTACCAATGGCAATCGCACTTTCTCCAGAGGCTTTCATGCTGGTCAGCGTTTTATCATCTTTATCGTTAACTTTTTCACTGACGCCAAAGCCGATAGCCAGAGAACGTTCACCGGAGGCTTCCGCATTTTCCCCGATGGCCACGGAAACAGCCTGTTTGGCATTGTTGGCCTTTGTATCCTTGCCCAGGGCGATAGAATTTTCATTCACTGCCTGACCACCCAAGCCCGCTAACGAGTTTTTCCCTTCTGCTTTGGATTTAATGCCGAAAGCAGTAGAAGCTTCACCGGAAGCAATGCTTCCCTGGCCCCAGGCCGTGGATTCAGCTGCAGTAGCTCTAGTTGCATTACCAAAGGCTGTAGCATTTTGATGTCCATCTACATTGAATCCGTTGGTTCCGCCAACAATTTTCGTGACCGGTGCGTTGGTTACAGCGTTACCCGCCGTAATAACGCCATTATCATCGATACTTGTTACTTCACGGATATCACCATGATAGTCACAAATATATTTTTTATTGCCTGGACCTGCTAAAATGACATAGTTATGGGTTTCCCCACCATCGACAGTATATGTGCCAGATTGAGTATTACCGTTAGCATCCACATAGGCCTTATAACCATTCTTATCAATTTTAGTAGACTGATTATTATAGTTGACAATGACTGCCCCATTTTCATCAATGGCACCGGCCATAGCATCTTTACCAAAAGCAGTTGAATTTTCCCCAGCAGCTACAGTATTATTCCCCCAAGTTGTCGTGTACTGACCAACAGCACTTGTACGATTACCATGAGCCATAGCACCTGTAGAAAGAGCCTGACTGCCATTGCCAAAGGCGACGGAATCATTGAATTCGGCTCTCGTTTTTTCGCCAAAAGCCAAGGACCGGCCGCCGAGAGCCTGTGTATTTTCCCCGAAAGCAACGGACTGCTGGCCATTACCTCCATCTACGCCGGCTACGGTATTATGGCCAAAGGCAAGGGAAGCTTCTCCTTTTGCCTGAGCACCTTCCCCAAAGGCCGTAGAAGCAGTGCCGGAAGCTTCATTGATGAAGGTAACGTCTCCTTTCTTTTGATCGTGATAGTATTTGCCACCAAAAGCCATCGCATAATCACCGTTAGCCTTGGCATACTGGCCGATGACCGTGGCGCCCTTGCCTTCCGCCTTGGCGCCATAGCCGATGGCTACGGCATTTTCGACCGTTGCCGAGGCATTGACTCCCGCAGCCAGGGCGTTACTCCCGGTGGCACCGGCATTGTTGTAGTTGCTATCGTTGGCCGGGTTGACAGATTTTACACTATAATCATGGATACTGGCTCCTGTACCGCCACCACTTTTGTCAATGCTGTTTATAGCTGCCTGCAGCTGGGCCACATTGACCGCATCGGTCAAATCCGTACCAGCCGCCACGCCGGTGATCTGACGGGTAATCACCCCATGACCGTTATGCCCTTCGCCTTTTCCATTGCCATCCGTATCGGCATTGCCGATGGCCAGAGGATTGGCCGTAGCTTTCCAAACCGCATTCCAGTATTCATCAGTGAATGCTGTGCTCGGCTTCTTGTCCGACGTGCCCTCCGTTCTGCCCAGATACCCCAGGCGGCCGGCCCGGGTGCTGCTGTAAGAGTATTCGCCCAGGACGATACCCGCCGGAATGTATGTCTTCTCGTCAATATAATACCCTGCAGCATTATCATCTGCCATAGCACCATTACCAATGACAATAATCCCTTGTCCAGAACCATTGGCTTTCGTATTATTACCGATTAAAACAGATTGGGATGTATTAACAATATTATCAGTATTATCAGTTTTATCAATATTTCCGATAATAATACTGCCAATAGCATTCCCATTTGCTGTACCACCGTGTCCAATGATAATTTGGTTTCTAGCATTACTATTCGCATTATTCCCTATGACAACACTGTCCTTATCACCTTTACTACTTTGCCCTACTATAACGGCACCCGATTTATTAGCAGTATTTCCAGGCCCATATACCACATTATCAGTACCATTGGCTGCCCAAACCGGCCCTGCCGCCAACGATGTCGTCAGGGCAAAGGCTGCCAGAACAGCGGCTTTTCGACAGCATCCGCTACGGCTACGGCGTACATGGCCGTCGTCATGGCTCTTGGCCAATTCTGAGACGACGACATAACAATTTCTTGCTTTACTCCAAATAACTTTAAAGATTTTATTCATAGGATATCCCCTCTCTTTGAATATATTTCATAATAAGATATATGAAATATTCGTGCCAAACAGAGGAAATTACAAATAGATGGATCTATTATGCCATTATAGCCTCGTTTTGCAACACGTATAAAAGTGTCATATTGTTGCTAAATGCAACAGTTTTATGGCAAAAAATATTATACTGAGACAGGGCATAGTAAAAAAGCTTGCCGCATGTGCGACAAGCTTTTTAAGTGATTAGTGGTTAGTGGCTAGTGGTTAGCAGATGGCTTTAAATATAAAAACCATTACCTCAAACATAGAAGAAAGGGACCTTGCATGATGTTCGCTAATTTCGCGCTACATATCCTTTTTATTTTGATATTTTTGCCGCATCCGGTAAATCGTCGAGCGGCTGATGCCGAGTTCTTTGGCGATATCCGATACGCTTTTACCGTCTTGGTACAGTTTTTCAATGTAATCATACGTCATGGCCTTGAGATTCCGGTCGCGGACATTCTTGTCCGGCACGACGGGCGGATTGGGCAGGACCCAGGCTAAGTCGGGCAAGGTAATCTTTTCCTCACGGACGACCAGGGACAGGCGTTCGATGGTATTGGCCAGCTGACGGACATTTCCCGGCCAGGGAAGGGTCTGGAAATAATCGAGGACGTCCTGCCCCAAATCATGAGGCTGACCGTATTGTTCATTGAACCGCTGAAGCAGGGTCCGGGCAAGGACGGCCACATCCTCTCTGCGCTGGCGCAAGGGCGGCATGTGGATGAGCAGGACGGCCAGGCGGTAATAGAGGTCCAGCCGGAAGTGGTGCTCCTGGACGGCCTGTTCTAAATCCTTATTCGTCGCGGCAATGATACGGACGTCGATGGGAATGACATTGTGAGCACCCAGGCGGCGGACACTGCGTTCCTGCAAGACCCGAAGCAAGTGGTTCTGCAAATTATACGGCATATCTCCGATTTCGTCGAGGAATAAGGTTCCCCCATTTGCTGCTTCAAAGAGCCCTTCACGGCCATCACGGCGCGCTCCCGTAAAGGAACCGCCGGTATAACCAAAGAGTTCACTCTCTAAGAGGCTTTCTGAGACGGCCCCACAGTCGATGGCGATGAACGGCCCGTGACACCGGCTGCTCAGATTGTGGATAGCCTGGGCCATCATTTCTTTTCCCGTCCCCGATTCACCGGTAATGAGGATGGTCGATTCCGTAGCGGCATAAATCCGGGCCAACCGTTTGACTTGCTGCATCATAGGCGAAGTACCGATGATATCGTCCAAATGATAATAGGCCATCATCCCGGACCGCGGTGAAATCGTCCTTCCCGGGGCCATCCGGGATTGACGCAGGCTCCACAGGGCTTTGAAAAAAGCCCGCACGAGGCCGCCCCATCCTGGCTGCAAGGGAATCCAGCCCAGTCCTTCGCCACGAGCATACGTTTCGATACCGGCACTCCCGACGACATACTGGATGCCTGAAAGTGCAGCCTGATAGACGGCGGTCTGCATCGCCCGCTCATCGCTATCCGAGGCCAGGCAATAAAAAGTGACCCCCATCGCCTTGAACTGCACCTCTAAATCATCATAATAGGCGCGCAGCGAAAGGGGAATGATGACGCCGCAGGATTTCCCCTCGGGAACCTGACGGACACAATTCAACAAATCGAGTCCGGCTATTTCATGAATACGAAATAAACGGCTGCAATCAGGCAGCAGAAGGCTG
>ENA-OPCT01000709-OPCT01000709.1-human-gut-metagenome-genome-assembly--contig:-NODE-709-length-16616-cov-4.415917_pt1 | contig 16616 bp, 20 predicted proteins | sample MGYA00241572_ERZ501495 | MGnify/ENA primary metagenome ERZ501495 (study PRJEB25962, sample SAMEA2042580) | human gut metagenome | biome: human gut; feature: human-associated habitat; material: faeces... | reverse complement strand
ACCTGAACTGGCAGTATGCCCGCACCGGTGTGACGCTGGAAGAGGATGCAGTCAACGTTTCTGCCGTCAGTCAGGAGACTGTTCCCGTTACGGATGAACTGATGACTGAAGCCGAAGCGGTTTCCAGTGCCAACAAGAATTATGGCGAAGCTCAGCTTGTGAGTGTTGCAAACAACAGCGGCTCCAAGTTCTTTGAGGAAGCGCGGCTCAAGCGGACCAAAGCCCACGATGAAGCCATGGACAGCATTCAGAAAGCGCTGAAATCCGCTTCTCTCTCCACGGAAGAAAAGAAGGAGTATACCAGCCAGCTGACCGGAAACCTTGCGGATCTCAACGCGGAAAACGAGATCGAGACACTGGTCAAGGCCAAGGGGTTTGCGGATTGTCTCTGCTTTCTGCAGTCAGGTCGGGCCGATCTGACTGTTATGACCTCGGGCGATGCCTTAACGGCTGCACAGGTAGCGCAGATCCGTGACATTGTGTTGAGCAAGAGCAGTGTGACAGCCCAAAATATCACCGTTGTTGAGGTAAAGTAAGGGAGCAGTTGCGGCAGACAACAGAATGTGGTAAACTAAAACAGAACAATGAAATTGAGCGCCGCTTTTCCAGCGGCGTTTTTGCAGGGAGTGCACCATGAAGGAACCAAAGCTCAAAACTGTTTACGTCTGCTCCAACTGCGGCGAAACCAGCCCGCGCTGGATGGGCCGCTGCCCCAGCTGCGGCAGTTGGAACACCATGAATGAGGATGTGGTCGCCGAAGCGCCCAAGGCCGGGCTTTCCGGCGGCAAAGCCGCTGCGCCTGTCCGGCAGGAGGGCGTCACCTCGCTGACGGCAAGGCGTCTGGCCGACATCAGCACGACCGAAGAAAAGAGCCGCATCCTGACTGGCATTTCCGAGCTTGACCGCGTTTTAGGCGGCGGCATCGTGTTGGGCGGCGTCGTACTGCTGAGCGGTGAGCCGGGCGTGGGCAAATCTACGATGCTTTTGCAGCTCTGCGGTGCCATCTCCAACCAGCACACGGTGCTGTATATCACGGGCGAAGAGTCCGTCCGTCAGGTCAAGCTGCGTGCGGCCCGCCTGAAAGTCCCGCAGGATAACATCTATCTGGCGGCAGAAAACGACGTAGACGAGATCTGCGGCCTCATCGAGAAAGAAAAGCCGGAACTGGTCGTCATCGACTCCATCCAGACCATGCGGTGTATGGACATCTCGTCTTCGTCCGGCACGGTCAGTCAGGTGAAAGAGAGTGCGGCCCGCCTGCTGGCCGTCGCCAAGAAGCAGGAGATCCCGATGTTTATCGTGGGCCATGTCAACAAGGATGGCGCTATCGCAGGCCCGAAGGTCATGGAGCACATCGTGGATACGGTTCTTTACTTTGAGGGAGACAAAATGCTGCCATACCGCATCCTGCGGGCGGCTAAGAACCGCTACGGCTCCACCAACGAGCTTGGTATGTTTGATATGACAGGGCAGGGCCTTGAGGAAATCGAAAATCCGTCCCAGATGCTCCTGGAAGGCCGTCCGCTGGGCGTTTCCGGGAACTGCGTCGCCTGTACCATGGAAGGCAGCCGCCCCATTCTCAGCGAGATACAGGCCCTGGCGACCAAGACGAATTTCCCGGCCCCCCGGCGGGCCTGCAGCGGCTACGACTACAACCGCATGAACCTGCTCATCGCCGTGCTAGAAAAGCGTGCAGGTTATTTCTTCGGCAATCTGGACGTGTATATCAACATCGTCAGCGGCATCACCCTGCGGGATACCGCCTGCGACCTTGCCGTCTGTCTAAGCATGGTGTCTTCGCTTCTGGACTGCCCCGTGAGCGATAAGCTCATTGCCATCGGTGAAGTCGGCCTTGGCGGCGAGGTGCGCAGTGTACCGAATCTGGAGCAGCGTCTGCGGGAAGCGGAACGTATCGGCTTTGAGCGTGCCGTCGTACCAAAGCACAGCCTTGCACATCTGAATGCCGCCGATTATCCCGGCATGAAGCTTGTCGGTGCCGCCTATATCTCGGACGCCATCCATGCCCTGAAATCCGACCGTCTGTGACCATAAAAAGAGGAAACTATGTCGATTTATCTGGACGAGAAAAATCCCGAAAAACATAAGCCTTTTGATGATGCCTCGCCAGACATCGTCGCGTATGTGCGCTATCTGGAAGTCATCGCAGGCAAAAGCCCCAACACGGCCTTCAGCTATTACTGCGACCTGCGCAATTTCAGCCGCTTTATGAAGCGCCGGCGCGGCCTTGTAACAGACGATACCGAGATAAAGGACATCGACCCCAAGGGGCTCGATACGGCTTTCTGGGGCAGTGTGACCAAGGAAGACGTTTATGAGTATCTGTACTTTCTGAACAGCGAGTGCGGCAACAAAAAGTCTTCGACGGCCCGGCGGCTGGCAAGTCTTCACGGCTTTTATGATTATCTGGTCAATCAGGTAGATTTGCTCAAAGAGAATCCGACGGCGTCCATCAAGCCACCCAAGCAGGATAAAGTCCTTCCCAAGTACCTGACGGCAGAGCAATCCATGGACCTTCTGGAAAGCACCCAGACCCAGAGCGATTTCCCGGAGCGGGATTACTGCATGGTCGTACTGTTTCTGAACTGCGGGATGCGTCTTTCGGAGCTTGTCGGCATGGACCTCGGCGACATCGACATGGAACAGCGGCAGATCCGTTTGTTCGGCAAAGGCCATAAAGAGCGGATGGTCTACCTGAATGATGCCTGCAAGGAGGCATTGCAGATTTATCTGAACAAGCGCAACACGATGGAGGGTCTGAGCCCCAAAGAGAGAGCTGTCTTTATCACCCGGCGGCGCAAGGAGCGAATCTCAAACCGCAGGGTAGAGCAGCTGGTCACCGGCGCCATGAAAGCAGCGGGTCTGCGCGGTTTTTCCACCCATAAGCTCCGCCATACTGCCGCGACGCTGATGTATCAGACTGGCAACGTGGATATTCTGACCCTCAAACAGCTTCTGGGCCACAGCAGCGTCGGCACGACACAAATTTATACACACCTGCAGGAATTTCAGGTGCGTGCAGCGATTGAGCAGAATCCGCTGGGCGAAGTTAAGAAGGCAAGCTTGGATACAACGTCAAAGGAGACAGGGGAGAGCAAGGGGGAATTTGCCGATTCTCCGTCGGATGAGCCTGAAAATGATGCACCGGACGGCCCGATGGAAGCCTTTGAGGGTGCCGCACAGGAAGGTTTCCGGGTGGATGTTTCGAGCCTTGCCGATATGGAGAACGCCGACAAATGATGACATGGGTACAAACGCAGAAGCTTCGGCGTGATGAGGCCTCGCTGATGACAGAATGGCAGACACGCTGGGCGCAGTCTGCCTGTTTTAATGCCGACGGTGTTGTGGACTATGAGCGCTGGTCAGCACTTCCGGACAGAAAACATATCGTTGTACTGTTAAAAGAAACGAATGGGCTGCACGGAAGCCTCGTGGAGTTTCTTTATCATGGAGGCAGCAAAACCTACTACAGAACGTGGAATAATGTCGCACGCTGGGCAAATATGATTTTGAACGGCACATACTGGAAATTTGTTCCAAAATCTTCGCTGGACGATATGGTGCGGAATATCGCTGTGGTAAACCTGAAAAAGTGTCCGGGCGGTGCCATCGCAAGCTCAAAAGCGGTACGGCAGGCCGCCCGGCAAGATGCGGACCTCTTAAAGTGTCAGATACAGCTTTATGAGCCGGATATTATCCTGACCGGCGGCTGGGGGCTGGTATCGAACATTTTACATGATGAGATATTTGCAGATGATGCTGAATGGATCAGACCCCATGAAGAGACTGCATTGTGGTATTACAAAAGCAGTTTGGTCTGCACAGGTAAAGAAACGCTTGTTGTAAGTATGCCGCACCCGAATCGAGCGGCAAAGAACTGGACATTAGAGTTAGAAAAAGTTTTACGAGCAACCGGACGATTGTAAAACAAAAAGCTGACCAAACGTACAAAGCAATGCATTCAAATAACACAACTGTACAAAACGCGAAAAAACGACCCAGCCAGCCCAAAAGGCTCAGAAACCGCCGGAAAGGCCTGAAACCTGAAAAAGAGGGCTTTTTCGCTCCCCTATATTTCGTATAACCTGCATTATACGAAATATTATAAAAATCAAAAACAGAGGCCCCCTTCTCCTGCGTTCCGTCATCGGTGCAGGTTTTGGGAGCCTCTGCTGTTCTTTTATATCATTTCGTTTGGGACGCGTGGATTGCCTGCCAAGCAGGCATCATAAAATACAGCTGGACAAGACCGCTTTCATGCGAGCGTTCATTCTTTACAGCGGTGTATCCAGCGGCTGTGTTCCGAAGTACGCGCAGATTGCTTCATAGTAAGCGCGCGCCACTGTCTTACAGCCTTCTTCGCTGCCAAACTGTGCAACGTCCTCTTCGCTGGTCACAAAGCACTGTTCTGCCAGAACCGCCGGACAGTTTACATCTTCCAACAAGGTAAAGCTTCGCTCGTCCCTTACTTCGGTATGGGTGCTCTCTACGAGCTGCTTTACCTCGCCCTGATAATAAATGTACCGGATGCCGCCGTGGCCGCGAAGCTTTGCGCCTGCGGCCTGCATTCCCTGCGCCAGCTGCTGCGCGAAGTAATAGCTCTCCTGATGCCATGTACGGCCCGGGACGGACGGATAACACTCAAAGCCTGCAGCGGTAGAACCCTCCGGCGCGGAGTTGCCGTGGATGGACAGCAGCAGCTGCGGGCTCTGGGCATTGATGGCTTCCGCCCGCTCGCTGGGCTTTGCGGTGACATCATAGCTTTCGCGGGAACGCAGCGGGATGTAATTAGGGTCAGCCTCCAGCAGCGCAAGCAGAGCTTCAGAGGTCTGGGCTGTCATCTCTTTTTCTTCGACGACTCCCCTTGCGCCCGGGTCGCTTCCGCCGTGGCCGGCATCAATGCAGACCCGGTAGGGCGGGTCGCCCACCACAGGCCGGAAAGGCTCTTCCCCGCTCTCATTTCGCCCGGAGCCGAACAGCGCTGCTTTCCAAAGGAAAAATGCTACACTGAAGCAGACGACGCACACCAAAAGGCCGATGACCGTTGCAGTGGACGGGCCGCACTGTTTTCTCCGGCGTGCGTGTCTTGGATTTGAACGTCCTGCCATCGGCTTACTTTAGCTCGACGACGGTCACGCCGCTCTCGCCCTCGCCGTAACGGCCCAGACGGAAGCTCTTGACCATTCGGTTTCCCCGCAGATGCTTATGGATAGCAGTGCGCAGTGCGCCGGTACCATTGCCGTGGATGAGATATACCACAGTCTGGCCGTTCAAAATCGCACGGTCGATGAAGGAATCCACCTCCGGCAGCGCCTCGTCTACGGTAAGCCCCAGCAGGTTGCATTCCATCTTTGCCGTGCGCTGCACGCGCTCTACCCTGCCATTGGGCCGGTTAGCATCGCCGGTCAGGCGAGAGTAACGCTGCTGTGCCTTGGTCTGAGGCTTCGTCTCCTTGACCAGCTTTTCCGGCTGCTTGAGGCCCTTGAGCGGCACTTTCGTCTTGATGATGCCGGCCCGTACGAGAACATCGCCGTTTTTATCCGGCAGAGAGAGCACGGTAGCCAGCTGGTTCAGTTCTGCAATGCAGACCTCCTGCCCTACCTTGACTTCCTTCAGCGAAACGAACTCCTTGACCGGGTTGTGTACCACTTCAGTCCCCATAAAGAGCTTTTCGGACTCTTTCTTGGCGATTTCACGGGCGCGCTGGGCCTTCTGCTGGGTGCTCATCCGCTCGTCTTTCTGGATCTGGCGCAGCTCATCCGTCAGAGCGTAAGCCTTGCTCTCGACCTCCTGCGCCAGTGCGCGGGCCTTGGCGCGGGCAGCTTCCAGCTCATTCTCGCCCTGCTGGATAAGCTCATCGCGCTTCTGACGGGCTGCATCCAGCTGGTGGGCGGCCTCGTTTTTCAGGCCTTCCACCTCGTCCTGACTGGCTTTGAGCTGGAGCTTCAAATCATCCAGCTGGCCCAGAACGGCGTCCAGACGCTTGTCTTCTGCGGACAGATGCTGCTGTGCCGCCTCAATGACCCGCTCCGGAATGCCGAGCTTTTCGCTGATAAGGAAAGCGTTGGACTTGCCCGGAACGCCGACGCTGAGCTTATAGGTGGGGCGCAGCGTCTCCAAATCGAACTCGCAGCTGGCGTTGACGACGCCCTTTGTCTCGAGAGCGAACACCTTCAATTCTGCATAGTGCGTTGTGGCCATCAGGAGCACACCGCGGCGGCGCAGCTCTTCGATGATGGCAACAGCCAGTGCCGCACCCTCCGCCGGGTCAGTACCGGCACCAAGCTCGTCCAGAAGCACCAGCGTGTGGGGCATGGCAAGCTCAAGGATGCCGGTGATCTTCTTCATATGACCGGAAAAGGTGGACAGGCTCTGCTCGATGCTCTGCTCATCGCCGATGTCCACGAGGAATTCGTCGAAGACACAGATCTCACTGCGCTCATCCGCCGGGATGAGGAAGCCGCACTGTGCCATCGCGCAAAGCAGACCGGCCGTTTTCAGAGTGACGGTCTTACCGCCGGTGTTGGGGCCGGTGATGATGAGCGAATCATATTCCCTGCCCAGCGAAATATCGACAGGAACGCACTTCTTTGCGTCGATGAGCGGATGACGCGCCCGGATGAGCGAGAACGACGTATCCGTCCGGACAGTGGGTTTGAACGCCTTCATATCCAGTGCAAGGCGGGCTTTTGCAAGCAGGACGTCGATTTCCAGCATGGCCTTATAGCTGTACTGGAACTGCGGCTCAATGGCTGCGACCTGACTGGTAAATGCTACCAGGATACGCTCGATCTCCTGGGCTTCCTGTGCGCGGTACTGAAGGATGCGTGCGTTTGCCTCCACAACAGCCTGAGGCTCGACGAAGACGGTCGCACCGGTAGACGAGACGTCATGGATGATACCGCTCACCTCTCCGCGATACTCGCTTTTGACAGGAACGACATACCGGCCATTTCGGATGGAGGCGACGCTCTCCTGGAAGTACTTGGAGGTATCCATATTCCGGACCATGCTTTCCAGACGGTCGCGGATGCTGTTTTCAGTCGCACGGATCTTCTTGCGCAGGTCGTTCAGGGTGTGCGATGCCGTATCTGCCATCGCATCCGGTGCAAGGATGGCACTCGAAATTTGCTGCTCAAGGCCCGGCTGAGGAGCCAGCGCATAGAATAAGTCGTCCGTCGGAAGTGCATCGTGTTCCGAAGAGCCGTACCAGCTGACGAGGTTCTGAAAGTTGCGAAGCGCACCGGCCACCATCAGCAGTTCACCCATCGAAAGGACACCGCCCTTGACGGCGCGGGCGGCCAGCTGACTGACGCCCTCTACTCCACCGAAGCGGGGCGAGCCGTTCTTGATGAGCAGTGAATTGATGGCATCGGTCTGTTCCAGCGCATACCGCACTTCATCGGGGTCGCACTGAGGCTCGATGGCAAGGAGCTTTTCGCGGGACTCTTTGCACACACAGCCCTCCGCCGCCCGGGCAATGATCTTGTCCAGTTCCAGCGTTTTCAAATAACTTGTTTCCATAGTAATTCCTTATATCAAATCGATTTCAAATGGTTATGGCAGGACGGATCTCAAAAAGTCATAGCTTTTCAACGGCTTGTCCAGATGGGTCAGCGCATATTGCTCTGCTGCTGTAGAGAGTTTCGCCAGACTGCCGACGGAAATACGGAAGCCGAATATCTTTTTATCTTCTACCAGACAGATATGCCGCAGCGCAAACAGCGCCCCGGCGTCCAGATTGCACTTTTTCCCCGCCTTTTGGGCGCATGATTCGCAGAGCAGACAGCCCTCCGCCGGGTCGAGATAAAAGGCCGGGCCGTCGTAGGTGCCGCAGTCGCGGCAGTAGACCAGCTGCGGCAGAAATCCGCACTCACTCATGGTACGCAGCTCAAATACGGCCTTGATGACCCGAAGGTCGGCCTTTTTCTCGCTTATCATGTAAAAGCAATTAAGAAGGAGCCTCAATTCTTTTGCGGCTTCGTCTCCTGTGGGCGAAAGCGCCGAGGCCATTTCCGCCATATACATGGCAAGGCTCATCCCTTCGATGGAGGACGAGATGCCATGGAAGACGTTTTTGACATCCGCCTCTCGCACTGTATACATATTCCGCCCGGGGACAAGCACGAACTCCGAGTAACAAAAAAGCCCGCAGGCGCTGAACAGTTTGCTTTTCAGCCGCAGGCTGCTCTGCGCAGAGGCCGAGATGACTCCCAGCCCCGGCGTCAGAAGCGTGATGATCCGGTCTGATTCTTTATACCGGGTCTCTTTCAGGACAAGGCCCAGGGTCACAATGGTATCCATCTGTTTTTTCTCCTGCCGGGGCGGTGAGCCGCTGCTGAGCGAGCTGCCGCCTGTAGTCCAGATAACACAGAATATCACCGGTGCAGGCAAACGTCTGCCAGCTGAGTTCCACATCCATCGGACAACGCTCCTTTCCTTAAGGTATAGTGTCACCTCTATGGTACTGCGCTATCCCCGGGAAATCTGTCCTGTTATGAGGCTCAGCGGTTGGGCTGCTGCTTGAAGCCGAAATTGTTGAGCATGAACTCGTTATCGCGCCAGTCGGCTTTGACCTTCACCCAGCACTGTAAGTTGACGCGGCAGCCGAGGAATTCCTCGCAGTCGGTGCGGGCTGCACTGGCGATCTTCTTCAGCATCGCGCCGCCCTTGCCGATGACCATGCCCTTGTGGCTCTCCCGCTCACAGTAGATGTTCACGTCGATGTCCACGAGGTCCGTGCCGGGGCGCTCCTTGAAGCGCTCGACCACGACCGCAATGCCGTGCGGGATCTCGTCCCGCATATAGAGCAGAGCCTTTTCGCGAATAACTTCTGCAACGAGCTCCTTCTCAGGCATATCGGTGTAGGCATCATCGTCAAAATAATGTGGGCCTTCCACGGCATAGCGGCTCAGTGCATCGAACAGTTCCTCGCAGTGGTCATTATCGCGGACACTGACGGTATAGACATCATCAAAGACGCCCAGCGCTTTCAGCTCCGCCTTGCGGGCCTCGAGGTCCGCCGGGTCTTTGACGAGGTCGGTCTTGTTGATGACCGCGATGGCCGGGCCGCCCTTTTTCAGAGCCTCGACCAGAACCATCTCCGATTCATTCAGTGCGCCGTAGGGCTCGAACAGCATCATGGACACATCGACGTCAGCAATGGAGTCGCTGGCCGTCTTGTCCATCCGCTTGCCCAGCTTATTGTGGGGCTTATGCACACCGGGGGTATCCAGCAGAACGTACTGCAAAGGCCCCCGGGTGATGACGCCAGTAATACGAGTACGGGTGGTCTGGGGTTTGGAGGTGACGATAGCCACCTTCTCCCCCACCAGCAGATTCGTCAGGCTGGACTTGCCCACGTTCGGGCGGCCAATGACCGCCACGAACACAGAGGATGTATCATAATGGCCCTGGATCGGTGTTTCGTTTTTCAAAATAGAACTCCTGTCTTTTTATTCCGTGTAGCTCACCGTGCGGGGCAGGCCCAGCTGAGTGAGGACAGCTTCTTCCTTCTCACGCATCCGCATAGCTTCCAAACCGCCGTTCTCGTGGTCATAGCCCAGCAGATGGAGCATGGAGTGGACCGTCAGGAAAGCGACCTCTCTCTGCAGCGGATGGCCGTAGAGAGTCGCCTGCTCCTGTGCGCGTTCCATGCTGATGACGATGTCGCCCAGCATCTTGCAGCCGTTGTTCTCGTCCACATCATAAACGCCGTTCTCCCCCAGAGGAAAGCTCAAAACATCCGTGGGCATCGGCTTGTTGCGGTACTGGTTGTTCAGCTCAGCAATGGCTGCGTTGTCCACGAAGGTCACGCTGATCTCCGCCGGGTCGTCAAAATGCTCATATTCCAGCACAGCGTTGCAAGCGCGGCGGATAAGGATGCGAAGGCCCGAGGGGACCTTGATCGCTTTCTGCGAGTTGGTGATCAAAACTTTATTGGACATAAATCGTCCGCTCCTTTCGTTTCTACATTCTATTGAGCGAATACCCCGGTTTCTGTGGTATGCCGCCGGGGTTGTTTTTTTCAGTGTTTAGCCGGGTGGGCAGCGGCCTCGTAGGCTTTGATGATCTCCTGCACCAGACGGTGGCGCACCACGTCTTTTTCAGTGAAGTAGCACTGCGCGATGCCGTTCACGCCCTTGAGGACCTGAAGTGCATCCACAAGGCCGCTGCGGGTGCGGTCGGGCAGGTCGATCTGAGTGACGTCGCCGGTAACGACTACTTTAGAGCCGACGCCCATGCGGGTGAGGAACATCTTCATCTGCTCCGGGGTGGTGTTCTGCGCTTCGTCGAGGATGATGAAGGAATCGTCCAGCGTCCGACCGCGCATATAGGCCAGCGGTGCAACCTCGATGATCTGCTTTTCCACAAGACGCTCATAGGTCTCTGCGCCCAGCATATCGAACAGGCCGTCGTACAGAGGCCGCAGATAGGGGTCTACCTTCTGCTGCAGGTCACCCGGCAGAAAGCCCAGCTTCTCGCCTGCCTCCACCGCCGGGCGGGTCAGCACGATGCGGGAAACATCTTTGGCCTTGAACGCCTTGACAGCCATGGCCACAGCAAGGTAGGTCTTGCCGGTACCCGCCGGGCCGACACCAAAGGTGATGGCGTTGTTCCGGATGGAGTTGAGGTACTCTTTCTGACCCAGGGTCTTGGGACGGATGGGCCGGCCTTTGACCGTCACCGTCACGAAATCTTCGGTCAGCTCCCGGACGCGCTTTTCCTCACCGTCATGCGCAAGGCTCAGGCAGTAGCGCACCGTCTGGTCTTCCAGCGGTGTATGGTTCTCGATAAGGAGAAGCATCCCCTCCACAGCACGGGCCGCAGCTGCAACATTGGCCGGTTCGCCCGAAATGCGCAGCATCGTACCGCGGCACACCGCCGTTACCGAAAATTCTTTCTCCAGCATACGGATGTTCCGGTCACAGTTCCCGAATACGGCGGCTGCGATCTCTACGCTGTCTAATTCAATGCTCTTTTCTGCCATGCGGCTCCTCCTGAATGTCACTAGATTCTGCCTCTATTGTACCACCAAAACAGCGCGAAGAAAACTATGAAAATTGCACAAAATTTTTCAACCGCATATGGCGGTTTGGCAGAACACTCGAAACCTGCTCTATCAGCCTTTTCAAAGCCGTCTCTGGGGCAGCTGTTTCGATTGCATTTTGATATTTTTGTGGCCCGCGCAACACATATTGAGAGGATTCTTGTCATTTCACTATAAAAATGGTATAAATTTGATAATGAGTTCCTATTTCGCGTATTTTCTTTTTATGATTGGTTCGAGGTGAAACATATGTCCAAACCCACACGCGCTTCCATTATCATCCGTGAGGGCCGGAAGCGTGCCGGGCTCACGCAGCAGGAGCTTGCAGATAAGCTTGGCATTACAACGGGTGCAGTCAGCAATTATGAAAACGGCGTAAGCTTCCCCAAAGCAGAGATAGCCTTCGGACTTTGTGACATCCTCGATATAACACCTCGCGAATTATTTGAGAGTGAGTGAGATTGAGAACGCTCGGCGTCCCAGCCAAACAAAAATCCCCGAAAAGCCAGGCGCGAAGCCACTTTTCGGGGATTTTACTTTGGAGCTACTGATCCGATTCGAACGGACGACCTGCTCATTACGAGGACGTCAATATATCAAAATTTCCATCATACATACGTTAAAGAAGAAACTGTCTGACTTGCATTTGACTTGCATATCAATTTTTTTGATGTCCCGAATCACTCTCTTTTTCTCCGCGGAATTGGCTCAAAATCCCGATCCGCCAATTTTATTCAAATATGCACGTCTGCTCCGCTGGGCGTCTTACTTCATCACCCTCTTCTTCGCCCTCTCATACTCCTCATCGCCTGCCAGTGCGGCCTGGGTGAAGCTGTTGTTCTTCCACCATGCGGCCAGCGCAGCGCCGACGGTAAACCCGGTGGAGATCATCTGTTCGAGCTGGGCATTGTCGATGGGCAGCAAAGGCTTGCCCGCTGCGCTGAGCAGCTGATTTGTCAGGGCGAGGCCCAGCGCTGCGGTACGGGTGATGGTGCCGACGGAAACAGTGCGGTTGGTAATGATATGTGCGTTCATGGCTTAATTCCTTTCTCTTGTATGTTCGTTTGCTTCTAAATCGGCGATGCGGTGGTTTGCCACCTTCATCTGCTCTTCCAGCACGGGGACGCGCTGGGCGAAGTTGTTGTGCGCCCGCACCTCGCGGGTCAACTCCTCAAGCTTGGTGTCTGTGACAGCCTGACTGCGGCTGTTGGCGATGAGTACGCCGATGAGAGTCACGGCCCCGGTGATAAGCGCTGCGAGAACAGTCTCCATCGGTCTCACCCCTTCCATCTGGACTTATTCGTCCGGGTGTCGATATGCACCCAGCCGGTCTTGCGGGCGGGATGCTTTGCATCCTTCGGATACCGCCCGATGCCGCCGCGCCCGGGAAGCAAGGTCTCAGCGTAGGCGGCGACAGTCGCCACCGGCACACCTTCGACGTAAAAGTCTGCCGCCCGGCCCAGCAGGTGCTGGCTCGACTTGCTGCCGCCCACGGCGGCATTATGTTCGGCGGTGCGGTAGCCGCTGGTGATATGTACCGGCTTGCCGAAGTGCTCCCGGATGCACTGTAGCAGCACCACCAGCTCGTCGTCGATGAGGACGACGTCGCTGCCCTTGCAGGCGAACTCGCGGACACGGAAGCTGGGCGAAAGCTGCCGGGTGGAGTCGCGGGTCATGGAATATTCTCTGATGGACATTTCAAATCCTTTCTCCTCCTGGGCTCCCCTAATAGGGGAGCTGGCGCGAAGCGCCTGAGAGGTTTAGTACTTCTTCCCGCAGATCTCCTCGAAATCCGCCTTGGTGATGATGCCCTTGCGGACATACACCCGCAGCATCGCCTCAGAGATGCGGCCCTGCGTCCAGCGCTCGGTCAGTCTTTCCTTGTTGCTCATAACTTCGTTCTCCTTTCTTATTCTGCGTCCGGCAGGCTCAGCGCCACCATGTCTTCCAGAGCGTCCGCAATGCGGGTCTGGTCGGAGACGCCGGCGTCTGCCACGGGCGGGTTATCCTCAAAGGCCTCGATGGCGGCCAGATAGTCCTCGTCGGTGGTGCAGCTGCTGAAATCACAGCCCGCCTTGCGGTAATGCTCCACCGCATCGTCGAAGACCAGCGCGACGCTGCCGTTGATGATGCCGCCGCCCACGATCATCTTGGTGTAGCGGCCCCACTGGTAACGGTCCAGCCACTGCTCAGCGGTAAGCTTCTCGCCCACCGGGGTGATGACGTCGGATGTGTTGTCGTAAATTTTGTATCGTGCCATTTTGATTTCTCCTTTCATTACGCCGAATAGACATCGACGACATCCTGATATTTGTCTGCCGTGCTACTGATTTTTGAGATACCGCCTGCGAACAGCGCATAATCTCCAATTACAGCAGATGCAAGGCCATACCGCCCGACACTCAAGTCTGGCATAGTCGTCTTGGTTAACGCGGTGTTGTATGCATCCACCGTTGCCACATAGGCTGCATCGCTGTCGCCTTTATAGCCACCTGCAAACATTGCGTATTCGCCCACTGTGGCCGAGGCCAGGGCGTTCTTTGCGCTGCTCAATTCGACGGCAGTGCTTCGGGTCAGCGAGGCGTCGTACGATTCTACTGTGGAGAGGTATTTTCCCGTAGTGCTGTTGTATCCTCCTGCAAAAAGAAGATGATTCCCGATGGTTGCGGCGGAATGGACTGCTCTGGGGCAACTCAAGGGCGCGGCCTGACTGGACGTAAGAGACGAATCATATGCGCGCACTATCTCCAGAGCCCCAATGGTTTCAACAAGAGTCGAATCCGAGTTCATGCTGCTGCCGCCGCTAAACACTGCATAACCTCCGACTGTGCCTCCTGCACAGGCGTATGCATTACTGGGCAGCGGAGTTGCAGTCGTCCGGGTGAGAGACGTGTTGTATGCATCTACGGCGGACTGCGACATTGTAAATAAGCCATTATTCCTTCTGCCGCCAGCAAAAAGCGCATAGGAGTCTACAACTGCTGCGGCACTGTCATATCGGGCAATACTCAGCTCTGTAGCGGTCGTCCGGGTAAGAGATGCATCGTAGACATCCACCGTGCCAAAGGACGTGTTTCCGCTTCGTCCACCGACGAATAGTGCGTGATTCCCCAGCGTTATCGCCGTCAATCCTTGCCTTGCCACGCTTAAAGAAGCTGCAGTCGTCCGGGTGAGAGATGCGTTGTATGCGTCCATTATGGCCTCGCCTTTTTTGGCGTCGCTATCATAACCGCCGCCTCCGAACAGGGCATATCCGCCAACTGTCGTTCCGGCAAGCAGACTTCTAGCCTTGCTCAGCGATGCTGCCATGCCGAATTTGTCAGCCTCTGCACTGTAGCACAGCCTCGCCTTGCCTCCGACACCGATGTACATCTTCTTGACCTTGCGGGCCTTACCGCCGATGCCGATGTAGGCTTTCTTCATCTTGCGGGCTTTGCTTCCGACGCCCACATAAACTGCTTTTGCCATATCCGGCCTCCTTTACACGTACACGATGAGCACCTTGTTGGTGGTCAATGCGCTTCCCGCCCCCGGGTCGGTGGTTTGGGCGGCAAAAGTCAGGCCGTTGACCGAGTTGGCCGTGCCGCCCGCACTCGAAGACCCGGCATAGTTGTGAGTGTGGGAACTGTTGGCTTTGCCGTTGAGTTTGGTGTTCATCTCGCTCTCGGTGTAGTACCGGTCGTCATGGGTATGGCTGGACGCCGCCTTGCCGTCCAGGAGGCCTTTCAGCACCTTGCCCTGATTTGCGCTCAGACTCTGGTCGGTGGCCGTGCTGGTCAGGTCGTCCTGTACCCCGCGCCAGGTGTTGGCAGTGGGCGGCGTATAACCCAGCGCTGCCGTCACGTTGGCTTTGGTGATGCTGATGGTGCCGCCGGAGTTGGTGATGTTGCTGCCGGTCTTCACGCCTCCAAGGACGCTGGCCGTTGCTGTCGGCAGCGTGTAACCGCTCACACTGCCGCCGACCGATATGGGACCCCATGCCATAGGTCCATCCCTCCTATTTCACAATGTAATAAACTGCCGTGATGGCAGCTGTCGGCGTCTGCTGCGCTCGCAGCCGCAGTTTTCCTGCAAAGCTTTCGGTCGATGTGAGTCCTGCCGTCAGGGCGGTCTTTGCACAGGTCGGTGCTACCACTACGGCCACACAGTCGTTTGCCGTCAGGCCGGACACTGGGATGTCCAGATAATACGGACATCCCGCAGTGCTGTCGCTCGACCAGCCGCTGGCCGGGATGGTCAAAGACATGATGTTCACCTTATCTGCCTTTGTCTTTCCCATCTCTTCGATGCTCTTGGAGGCCGTCTTAGCCACCAGCGCGATCCTGTCCAGCAGCCGGTCCACGGCTTCCTTCAGATGAGCAAGCGTTATCCCCATCTTGTCCTCCTTTAAGAGCCAAACAGTTCATCCAGCATCGCGTTTACTTCGGTGTCGGTCGCCATGCTGGCGGTGATGCGGGCGTCCATGGTCTTTTCCATGTTGGTCACTTTCTGCTTGTCCGCGCTGGTGTAGTCGTTGGTCGAGAGACCCTTGCCGGCTTCCTTCTGGACATAGCCGTTCAGATCCACTTTCCAGTCGCCCATCTTTTCCAGCACGCCGTCGATGACCATGTACTCGTCGTACTTGTCGGAGGTACCGGCAGTACCCTTCGGGACCATGTAGATGTACTGTGCAGCGTCTGCCGCCTTCAGGTCGATGTCCCCGGTCGAGGCGACGATCTTGCGCTTCAGGTGGTCTGCCGCAGCGACAGCTTTGTTGATGGAGGCGGAGACTTCCGTCTCCGTCTGATATTTCTTGTCGTTCGTCAGGTCGCTCACCTTGGTGGGAGCATTGGTCTCCAGCGCAGATACGCGCTGGCCGAGACCGTCCGTCACATTCTTCTGGCGGCGGCCCAGCTCCTGCAGGTCGCGCAGCGCGGGGATACGGGTCAAATCATAACTGGCCATGTGTTTTTTCCTCTCTTTCTTTTATCCATTAAAAATTTCGTCAAGCATCCTCTGCACTTCTTCAGCGGAAGCCTGCTGCATCGATGCCGTTCCCTTTGCAAACAGCGTTACAAAGGCACGGATGTTCACCTTCGGGGGGATGGCAGCGTAGAACCGCACACCGCCCTCCACGGTCTGAAGCACAGTCGCAAGGTTTGCCTTTTCGACCTCTCCGGCCGTGTCCAGCGTCAGGGTCCCCATCGGGACGTAAGAGCTGTCACACCCCTCGATGGCCACGTCGCAGCTGTACCAGTACCGTCCTACGGACTTGGCCATCTCTTTCCAGCCCGCCGCCGGGATGGTCAAGTCATAGCTGCGGTAGTAGCCGCCGGTGTAGTCTCGCAGCGTGTCGGTCACGAGATCCTGTACGCCGTCGTAGTAGCCCTGGATGTCCTGAGCTGTCTTCTTTGCCTCGGCGGCAGAGCTGGCCGCATCCGTTGCCGACTGGGCAGCGCGGGCGGCTGCCCCTGCTGCGGCATCTTTCACTTCCTTTACCGCGCTGTCCTTTACTTCCTGAATGCATCGCATCAGCAAGTTTTTTGATGTCCTCGATTGTAGTGTCTGG
>ENA-OPCT01000698-OPCT01000698.1-human-gut-metagenome-genome-assembly--contig:-NODE-698-length-16858-cov-4.362852_pt1 | contig 16858 bp, 12 predicted proteins | sample MGYA00241572_ERZ501495 | MGnify/ENA primary metagenome ERZ501495 (study PRJEB25962, sample SAMEA2042580) | human gut metagenome | biome: human gut; feature: human-associated habitat; material: faeces... | reverse complement strand
GTGAGATGCGACCATACCCTATTCGAGTATAATGGCAGGCTTTTTACGAGCCATGAACTTACGACGGGGCTGTCTTATGCGACAGCCCCGTTTTTTTATGTATTTTTTAAAGTGACAAAATCTGTCTTTGTGAATTGGTATGATTAGAATATAAAAGGGAGGGAGCATTATGAAGAACAAAAGTTGGAAGCAAAAAGCAGTAGCAGTCTTTACAGGTATTTTTATTGTTTTATTGGCCATGACGATGCTTACTGGCTGTGGAAAAACGGGCAGTAATGGTTCAACCAGTAAGAAGAGCAGTTATCAGTCTGTCGCTATTCAAGATATCCAGAATGATTTAGCGAACAACCCAGTGGCGGCTAAAAATAAGTATCTCAATAAAAAAATCAAGGTCACTGGAATCATAAACAAAATAGATGTTTATGATGGAGAACACCAGTATTTTATTCAGGCTAAAAACGGTAATGATTTGACATTTGAAGACTTAAACGACCCTACTATTACTACTTGTGTAGTCGGAGCTGTTAGGACAGGTTCTGATATGGATAAGAAATTATCTAAATATCAAATTGGACAGTATGTTACGTTCCAGGGAAAGGTTATTAAAATAGGGGATAAATATCTCGCTATGGAAGTAGATTGGGCTGTCTAATCAATAAAAAATCGTCTATCTATTTCAGAGGAGGGAGTTATCGTGGATAATCATAGGTTAAAGAAAATTATATTAGGCATCGTAGTTGTAGTCATTGCTTTGATTACAATTAATGCGGCTATTGGTGGCAGTACAAGGAAGAATCTTAATACAGCAGAAACTAAAATCAATGCCGTCACTCATAAGAAACATGAATTGATTAGTATTAGTGAAGTGCAAAAGATGTTGGCAGAAAATCCGGTATATGTCAAAAATCTCTATTTGAATAAAGAAGTCAGCGTCGGCGGTGTTGTCAACAAGATTCAGGTTGTCGATGGGGAAAATCAATACATCATTCAATCTAAAGATTTCAATGATTTGACGTATAAAGATCTTAATGACCCGACTGTTACTACCTTTGTAGTGGCCGTTGTATCCAGCAATAGCAAGATAGCTAAACAGATGAGTAAGGTGCATACAGGGTCACGTATAGTCGTAAACGGCAAGGTCATCAAAGTAGAGAATAACTACCTTGCAGTAGAAGTGGATGAATTAGTTAAAGCCTATTAATATTTAGGCCGACAAACAAAAGAAGTTAATTTAAAAGTAGATTAAAAGAATATCGCCAATAGTGCAAGAAGCTGTTGGCGGTATTTTTATTGCAATTTTTACTGACAAGTAACTGCAAAATTGTTATAATGAAATATATATAACAGATAGAGAAATGTTATAAATGCAGTTGGGTGGTGAAGGTGATGGGTTACTTAGTTATGATTGAAAAGGCAATGAACAGTCATAATCCGTTATCTTTGTCCATGCTTGAAAGTTATTGGGGAGGTAGCTCTATCTCCAAACTGCAATCAACAAGGAGATACTATGCTCTTAGACAGTACGATACTATCGTGCTGTCTTTTTTTGTGTATTTTTTGAAAAGTGACAGTATTTGTCTTTCTCAATTTGTATGATAAATATATATCAATAAGTTCCACGATAAGCAGGTGATAGGTGTATGAATCTTCCTGATACTGAATTAAAAGTAAATGAAAATTTCCTGATACAACGCTGCTCTTTCAAGAATCAGCCATTACAAAAGGAACGAAAACTTCATCGTCAAATATATGAATCTCTTTTGCATCAGTGGCTCATGAAGATTACTGATGATCAAGATTTGATTACATACTTCATGAAAAAATTAGATGCAGATTTACAACTTGTTTCCGACGATATACCTAAGGAACCTATTGATTTCTCAAAGGGGATTAAGCAGATTTCTAATGTTTTCTGGCATGGCGGCTTTTCTTTTGGAAAGCGTAATTACCAATATTTATGCATTCTTGAATGTATCTGCTTAGCAGGCATTATAAAGGGATACAATCAAGAAAAAATGAATAAAATGCTCAGTGATTTTTGTAAACAATGTGTTATTGATGAAGATTGCCAACGAAGTTTAAAACAGTATATGGATTCACTTTTTGTTAAAGCAGTGCAGAAAGACGGGAGTGAAGTAAGCGAGCTGTTTCAAAATCAAGGTGATACGACCCTGCAACAGACATTCCATTATATTGATCAACATTATCGTGAATTATATGAATATAGGCAGCGGCCAAGATACCATATTGCTGTTTGTGCAACTATGAGCAGCGGCAAATCTACATTCATTAATGCCCTTCTCGGTGGCTACTATATTCCCAGTGGCAATGAAGCTTGTACAGCGAAAATCACTTCAATCTCAGATAACGATAAATTCCCAGAATTAGTTGGATGTTATGCTAAAGGAAAAAATCTTTGTGAATACAGAGACACCATTGATAATAAAGTGCTAGATCAGTGGAATAGTGATGAGACGATTACGCATGTCTTTTTAGAGGGGGATTTGCAACAGATTGGCTCTGACCATGTTGTTTTAGTAATACATGATACGCCTGGAACCAACTCTTCACAAAATCCGATTCACCATAAGCGTACTATGGAATTTTTGCAAGAACAACCTTTGCAAGCCATTATTTATTTATTAAATGCAGAGCATATTTCGACGACAGATAATCAGAGGCTATTAAAAGAAATTAAGCAAAAAGTGATTGATCAGAGAAAGACAAAAATCGTCTTTTTAATCAATAAAATTGATAGTTTCGATGAAGAAGAAGGCGATGATATTCAAAAGAGTGTCGATAGTGTTTGTCAGGAATTGGCCAAAGTAGGCTTTAAAAATCCAATCGTTATTCCTGTCATTGCTTATGGGGCCAGCCTTTTTAAGAGGGCACTATCAGGACAGGCCGATAAGTTTACCCGCAAGGAACGGCTGGATTTTATGAGTTTATATAGTCTTTGCATGGAAGAGAATTTGGATGTCACTACGTACCAACGCAATGTATCAGTCGATGTAAGAGTGCCAAGAATGGAAGGCAAGGTTTTGATAAAAGATAAAAGTTATGATAAAAGTAATTTAATCGAAGCGTTGCGACGGACTGGCATTTATACCATTGCTTCTCTCATTGATTATGCATTGAAAACGTATCAAGGAGAGATTTCTTCTGTCACAGATGAAGAGAAGCCGATGCCTCAGTCTGTTTTAGACAGAGTAAGTCGAGAAGATATTGTACAAGGTAATCCTATTGAAAAAAGAGACGCATCTAGACAAAGTGAATTACAAGAACTGTATGCGGATCTCGATGCATGGGAGTATCAAAACAATAAAAGTAAGGGATGAGTTATCATGACGGACGTAGAGATTAGATATAATCCTTTTTTGGTAAATACAGAAATTTTTATTAATAATAAACCGTCTAAAGGACAATGGAAAACTTATCAGAAGACACGGTTACAGCAATGGCTGGCAGACTTGTTCCCCTATTTGATGGATGAATGCAATGATGATTTAAAAGTCACCTTCCGTGGGACTCAACTTGATTTTGAAGATATCAAAGCTGCAGCTGATGAATATATGAAACAGTATAAAAATGTACACATTCAATTGGATGAGCCGATTATTGCTCCCGATGCTGAAGCTCGTATGAATAATTTGAAAGGTCTGTTTGAAAAACTACATACTGAATGTCCGTTTGAAGATTTGCGATCTGATGATGTCAGAAGGAAATTTGAAGAGGCTATGAGTTCCAAATTCAAAGTCAGTGTCATTGCTACGATGAGTTCAGGCAAATCTACGTTGATTAATGCTATGCTGGGGGCGGATTTAATGCCGGCCAAAAATGAAGCTTGCACGGCGACTATTGCCAGTATTGAAGATCATGATGAACTGAGTGAATTCGAGGCCGTTTGTAAAGATGAAGATGGCAATGCAATTTTTAATTGTAAACCACTGAGCGCTGAAAAAATGGCAGAATATAATGACAATCCTCGTGTGGCCTTGATTGATATCAAGGGGAACATCCCATTCGTTACATCTCAAGATATGCAGCTCGTCTTGGAAGATACGCCGGGACCGAATAATTCGCGGACGGAAGAACATAAAAAACATGCTTATAAGGTTATTGATGAAGAATCCAAACCGATGGTATTGTACCTTTTGAATGCTACGCAAATCGGGACTAACGATGATGATTATTTGTTAACTAAAGTTGCAAATGCTATGAAAGTAGGTGGTAAACAGTCACGGGATCGTTTTATTTTTGTAGCCAATAAGGTGGACGCTGTGGATCCTGATAAAGAATCACTGCCAGACATGCTAAAACATGTTCGAGAATATTTAGCCTGGCATGGTATTGATAATCCCAGCGTGTACCCGGTCTCGGCAGAGTTTGCAAAAGTTATCCGTTTATCAAAAAAACAGACGAATTTGACAAAGGCTCAAAAAAGGAAAGTTCGCAACGCGCCAGAAATATTTAATGACGATGAAGAATTGCATTTGGAACAATACGCACCTTTATCGGTAGCCAGTAAATACAAGTTAGAAAAATGTGTGCAGCAATTACAGCAATCCGATGATGAGGATGCTGAAATCAATGAAGCGCTTATTCACACGGGTGTACCTGGCGTAGAATTTACGATTCGAGAATATCTGGATAAATATGTTTTGACTAATCAAATAGAGAATTTTGTCAACGTACTCTTTAAAGAGTTAGGAAAAATACTGAAGCAATTGATGGAAATTTTGAGACTAATGAAAAAAATGAAAGTTGATGATGGAAAACGACAGATTATACAAGAATTACTTTATTTATTTGAACAACAGATTCAGGCTGATAGTCCTGATAAAACTATAAGGATGTTTGAATATTTGAAAAAAGCTACAGCCAGCAGTGAATGCGTTCAACAAGAAATCCAGAAAATTAGAGATAAGTTAAAATGGTTAGATAATTTTGAACATGAATTAAATCGAATTTTAAGTATATGAGGTGGATAAAAGTTATGGTACTTAATAGTATGTAAAATTTTTTAAAGAAATATATATGATGATTTCGATACATGAAAGAGAAAATCATAAAAATGGAGAGTGATTGTTATGACGAATGTAGAAATTAGATATAATCCTTTTTTGGTAAATACAGAAATTTTTATTAATAATAAACCGTCTAAAGGACAATGGAAAACTTATCAGAAGACACGGTTACAGCAATGGCTGGCAGACTTGTTCCCCTATTTGATGGATGAATGCAATGATGATTTAAAAGTCACCTTCCGTGGGACTCAACTTGATTTTGAAGATATCAAAGCTGCAGCTGATGAATATATGAAACAGTATAAAAATGTACACATTCAATTGGATGAGCCGATTATTGCTCCCGATGCTGAAGCTCGTATGAATAATTTGAAAGGTCTGTTTGAAAAACTACATACTGAATGTCCGTTTGAAGATTTGCGATCTGATGATGTCAGAAGGAAATTTGAAGAGGCTATGAGTTCCAAATTCAAAGTCAGTGTCATTGCTACGATGAGTTCAGGCAAATCTACGTTGATTAATGCTATGCTGGGGGCGGATTTAATGCCGGCCAAAAATGAAGCTTGCACGGCGACTATTGCCAGTATTGAAGATCATGATGAACTGAGTGAATTCGAGGCCGTTTGTAAAGATGAAGATGGCAATGCAATTTTTAATTGTAAACCACTGAGCGCTGAAAAAATGGCAGAATATAATGACAATCCTCGTGTGGCCTTGATTGATATCAAGGGGAACATCCCATTCGTTACATCTCAAGATATGCAGCTCGTCTTGGAAGATACGCCGGGACCGAATAATTCGCGGACGGAAGAACATAAAAAACATGCTTATAAGGTTATTGATGAAGAATCCAAACCGATGGTATTGTACCTTTTGAATGCTACGCAAATCGGGACTAACGATGATGATTATTTGTTAACTAAAGTTGCAAATGCTATGAAAGTAGGTGGTAAACAGTCACGGGATCGTTTTATTTTTGTAGCCAATAAGGTGGACGCTGTGGATCCTGATAAAGAATCACTGCCAGACATGCTAAAACATGTTCGAGAATATTTAGCCTGGCATGGTATTGATAATCCCAGCGTGTACCCGGTCTCGGCAGAGTTTGCAAAAGTTATCCGTTTATCAAAAAAACAGACGAATTTGACAAAGGCTCAAAAAAGGAAAGTTCGCAACGCGCCAGAAATATTTAATGACGATGAAGAATTGCATTTGGAACAATACGCACCTTTATCGGTAGCCAGTAAATATAAGTTGGAAAAATGTGTGCAACAGCTACAACAATCCGATGATGAGGATGCTGAAATCAATGAAGCACTTATTCACACGGGCGTACCAGGCGTAGAATTTACGATTCGGGAATATCTAGATAAATATGCCTTAACGAATAAAATCGAAAGTGCTGTCAATACTTTCCTTAGCAAGATTGAAGAAAAGCAATTGATGGGACAATTGATGGAAACTTTAACTGCTGATGAAGGAAAACGAAAAGCTATACAAGAACAAATCCAATTGTTTGAAAAGCAGATTCAATCGGGTGGTACTAATGAAATGATGAAGAAGATGGATGCCTCTATTGAGAAAGTTAAGTCACAGATTAACGATAAAGGGATTTCTATTTTTGAACATTTCAATAAGATGGTCACAGGAGTCGATGCTTATGCTGAAATTCCTTTAGATGAAGCTAGTACGATTATTTATCAATTGAAACAATTGAGTACCCAGATTCAGTCTGACTTACAAAGCCAGCTGGAAAAAATGATTCAGGATACCGTAGCTGTTACAGCCAATCAATTGATTCAAGACTATAATGCTCAATATAAAGAATTATTAGCGGGTCAATCTATTAATAAGGATATCATGAATTCTATTGATGTCATTATGACAGATATGCCGGGAGCTAACGATTTTGTGCAGAAGTATCAAGAAGAAAGAAAGTGGAAAGAAAAGACGGGTACCCGTTATGTAAAAAACGAAAATAAACGTTGGTATAAGCCTTGGACGTGGCTTCAGGAAGATGGTCATGACGAAGATGTTTATGCAGTACGACATGTAGAATATGTTACGGGTTCGCATATCAATGATGTATATGTTGCTTCCATTTCCGAAGCCATTCAAGACAATGTTGAAGAAGGCAAATTTGAAGCTAAGTTACAGGCTAAAGATTTTCAAGATTGGTTCCGTAATGAATTGGATAATATCAATAAAATCGTTTCACAGAAAACAAAAGAACTGAAGAATGCTACCGCCAGCAGTGAAACTGTAAAACAGGAAATCCAGAAAAATAAGAATAAAGTAAAATGGCTTAATGACTTTGAAGAAGAATTGAAGCGTATTTTAAGTATATAAAAAGAGGAGTGATACTATGATTCCTAGTGAAGTAAAAGAAAAATTAAGAAAGTATATAGAAACAGACGATAAGGTAGGCTTAAAAAATGAATTGACTAACTTATTACGTAACTTATTACGGAGTAATCGCGACTTTAACGACTTTGATGATGCTTGGCAGTATGTAAAAGATCGTATTCCTGATTTTGAAGATACTTTCAATGAAGGGCAGACTCCTTTTAAGCGGAGGGAACAATGGAATCGCGATTATCTACTTGAACAAATTATGACTTTAAAGCATAATTTTTGCCAAGAACGGATTGATCATATTAAAGCTGTAAGTCAAGCGCTTCGTCGGCATAAAGCGTCTGCGCCTCCTCAGCAATCTGTTACATCGTCGTTTTCGCAAACTGGGAGTAATGGTAATCCGAATGGGGGTGTCAGCGCTCAATTAAAACAGGATGTAGAAGAGAAAAATGTCCGCCATATCATCAATGATTTGATTATTATTATTCATAATGACCGCGGATTATACACTCCCGAATTCGAAGATTCTTTAGCGTATGTCAAACAGGCAGGGCTTACCGTGGAAGAACCGTTCAATGGCAAGGCATTTGCTGATGAAAGTCAATGGAATGATGATTATTGGGCCAGACAAATGGCCGAACTCCGATTTAATTTTTGTCGGGAACGGATTGATCATGTAAAAGCTATTGGTCGGAAATTATATCCGCCTAAAACACGTCCACAGCGAAATGAGCAAACTCATCAGCAAAGAACATCGGCCAGTCAAGAAACGTATTATCGCCAGCAGGGAGGAAGCGGCACAAATTTTCCTATGAAGACGATAGGAGCGATAGCTGCTATTGTCATTATCGGGGCGATTCTTCTGTGCAGTCGCAATTAATCTTATTGCGTGACTGGATTCGCAGACTTCCCAAGGAAATAGGCGAGAAAATTCGACATCTTTTTGAACTGAGGTGAAATATAATGGGTAAACCTTATTATCCGGATTATCATGTTGGGGAACCCCAAGACCCCGCTTTACATTTAGATAATGAAGCATTGCCAACAGAGCCGCTAATGACCGAAACGAACAGACCGGAAAAGCCTGCCGTTAAAACAGTTGTCAGCGAACGGAATTTATTGACAGCCTATGCGCTGGCTGACGACTTGCTGACGAAACGATATATTGGCAAATTGAATCAGTTGCCGGTCATTCCTATGGATGAACATCTTGCCGGAATTCCTGTAGCCAAGACAGTTCGCCTTTTTCGGCTGGAACGTATTGTATACGATGTGCAAGAAAATAATCAAGAAAAATTGATGAATGTCTATCATGCCTTATATAGTTGTGGTGGTTCAGCGATTATTGTAGTACAGAGTGACGGAAGAGGTGTAAATTTTTACCTGGGTGTACGTGCCAATGACTTAGACACCCTAGTTGCCAGCAAAGATGTTCTCCGCAAGGCTATCCATGGCAACTTTCCTGGAACTCAGATGAGTGAGCCCTTGCTTAACCCGGAAATTGAAAAATTAGTGCAGGACACTTTTAATGGTAACGGCAAAGCACCTGTCATCACTTCGATTACGGGGATACCCGCTTTTCGTGAACAAAACGGGGAAGCGAATCAGAAGGGGTTCGTGCAAGGCCTGGAACGGCTGATTGATGCGATGCATGGAGAAAAATACAGCCTTTTGATTGTAGCTGATCCTGTCAAACAGGACCAGCTGGACCTCATTCGCCGCAGCTATGAAAATTTATATACTCAGCTAGCTCCGTTAGCTCAGATGGATTTAACCAGTGGCAAAAGTGAAAGCCGGGCTATTAATGAAGTTCTGACAAAAGGCATCAGTCAAGGGATTTCTAATAGTCTGTCACAAATGTCATCAGTATCAAAAAGTCAGGGACAAGCCCATACCGATTCAAAAAGCCATACAGATAGTAAAAGCCGTACTTGGTCTCTCGGTATAGGGGGAGGTCTCAATGCCGGTAATGCTGGAATGACAGCGGCTGGCGCGATTGCAGGATGCTTAGGCATGGTTGGTGGTGCAGCAGGATCAATTATTCCCAGTATCGGTAATGTCATTGGAATGGGAATCGGTAGCGCTCTGGGCGGAGTCCTTTCAGCTATTGCGACGGGTAGTGGTTCAATGGGTGGTTTTGTTGGCATTAACGGTGGTCATGGAAGAACCAAAGGACAGGCAGATACTACTGGAAATGCCGATACTATTTCCACTGGAAAGGCTTTTACGACAGGCCATACCGAAACAAGAGGAACTACGGATACGACTAGCCGCAGCCAATCTTCGGGAACTACAGATTCACAGGGGACAAATCAAAGTCAGCAAATTCATTTTGTGAATAAAACGGTTCAAGGCTTGATGAAACAGATTGATCGTCAGTTAGAACGGCTTGATGATTGTAATGATATTGGCGTATGGAATTATGCTGCTTATGTTATTACTGATGATGTACAAACCAGCCAGGTCGTAGCGAGCACGTATCAGAGTTTGTTGCGCGGTGAAAACTCTGGCACAGAAATTGGGGCTATTACTGTTTGGAATACCGATGGCCGTGAAAGCGATTTAGAAGCGTACCTGCGCAGATTTTGTCATCCCATGTTAGACTTAGATTCTACTTATGCACAGGTTGTGACTCCGGCTACATATATTAGCGGGAAAGAATTGACTATTGCGGCAGGTTTTCCGCAACAAAGCGTACCTGGCTTGCCTATTGCGACTTTTGCTCCTTTTGGGCGAGAAGTTATCTGGCAGGGAGAAATGCCTTCGGCGACAGCCCGGTTGGGTAACATATATCATATGGGACAGACCGATAAAAGAAATTATGTAGATTTTGATTTGAATCGTTTGACAGCGCATACTTTTATTACCGGTTCTACGGGATCGGGCAAGTCGAATGCCGTCTATGAGCTGCTGTATAATTTACAAATCCGTAATATTCCCTGGCTGGTCATTGAACCGGCAAAAGGAGAATATAAAGATGTTTTTGGCGGCTATGGAAATGTCAGTGTATATGGGACGAATCCATATAAATATCCCAATATGTTGCAGTTGAATCCCTTTAGTTTTCCCGATGACGTTCATGTGTTAGAGCATGTGGACCGGTTAGTAGAAATATTTAATGCCTGCTGGCCTATGTATGCGGCTATGCCTGCTATTCTCAGAGAAGCTATTGAAAAATCTTATGAAGCTTGTGGATGGAATTTGAAATTATCCCTGAATCCAGGGCGCTTCCCGACATTTGCTACGTTGTTGCAAATTTTGCCTAAGGTTGTTGATTCTTCGGCTTATTCGGCAGATACGACGAATGACTACAAAGGCGCACTGGTTACTCGTGTCCGTTCGCTGACGAGAGGCATCCATGGTCTCATTTTCCAGAAAGATATAGATATGGGAACACTGCTTTCGGAAAATGCGATCATTGATCTCAGCCGTATAGGGTCGCAGGAAACCAAATCTTTACTTATGGGAATCCTGACTTTGAAGCTCCAAGAATATCGGATGAGTGAAGATAGCTCATCAAATCGTGAATTACGGCATGTAACCGTATTAGAAGAAGCCCATAACTTATTGCGTAAGACTTCTGATGTACAGGTTCAGGAAAGCGCTAATCTGCAGGGCGAATCGGTCGCTATGATTGCGAATGCTATTGCTGAAATGCGGACATATGGCGAAGGCTTTGTGATTGTGGATCAGTCGCCTGGATTAATAGACACGTCGGTCATTCGCAATACGAATACAAAAATCCTTTTGCGTCTTCCGGATAAAAATGACCGTGACTTGGTTGGCAAAGCTGCTGGCCTTACAGAAGAACAAATTGATGAACTGGCTAATTTGGAATGTGGTATTGCCGCTGTGTACCAGAGTGGATGGGAAGAAGCTGTACTTTGTAAAATTCAGAAATTTGAAGCAGAAAAAGCTATGCAAAGTGACGCTGTCTCTCAGGCGGGGTGTTATGATGCTGACGTGATGGTTCGACAGAAATTTATTAGCAAATTGATGAATCCCGATGGCAAATCCGCTAGTTATGATGAAGCGGCACTTTTACAAAATTGGCAATATGACCTAAAATTGAGTTTGGTTGCTTCTAAAGCTTTTTTAGCTGTAGTAGAAGGCCAGAACATCACGGATCGAGGCAAGTTATTGCTTTTGCGCTATATACTTCATTTAGATGATTTGCCTTTACGTGGGCAGATATTGTCACAGGCTCGAAAACAATTAGAATTTTACTATGGCTTTTCTAGTCAAGATGAGATTATAGAAACGGTTACCCAGTTTTTAAAGGATATCCTTCCAGAAAACCTTTCTTCAACGGGAGAAAAAAGCTATGATTGAAAAAATAGACAATAAATTAGAAACAGTAGAAAAAGCACCGAATCAAGTGGAGAACTTCTGGGATATCTTAGAAAAAAATGTCAATATGGATAATACTCGTTCCAGCATTTCCGATTGCCGTTCTTTCTGGAACAAGCTAGAAAAAGATGATAAGATAGAAAGACTCCATTTACCTGAAAAAGATGGTCATTGGGAAGGAGAGAGAGGAAATTCTGATTGGATTCCCGATGCTGAATCCGTGCCGAAAGAGCGGCGTGGAACGAATCTGGAAGGGAAGTCCTGGGGAAAGATATTGGAGGAAAACGATATCGAAGCCATTCCGTTTAAAGATGGTGAACCTGATTTTTCAGAAATTGCCAAAGCAGAAGTAGAAATTGACGATTTTACCGATAACCGTTCTTCGAATTTTTCCCAAGCCGACGAAGCTCTGGCAAAGAAATGGGGATGTGAACCGGAAGATGTAGCCCGATGGCGTAAGGAACATAAATATAGCTGGCATGAAAAGTCTGATTGTAAAACATTACAACTAGTTCCCAGGGAGGTTCATGGTAATATTCCTCATTCTGGTGGTGTATCGAAGTATAAGTCGCAACATATGTAATGGAGGGGAGATAAATGGAAAAAGTATGCACAGATTCTGTTTTTGGAACCATGACTTATCGGCATCAATGGTATAAACATGAAACGATGAGTTTGTTTGGGAAACGTTATGATTTAAAAGTGGCTGCACAGGCTTATAGTGGGAAAGCCATTACGGATGAAGAACGGAAAGGGTATCACTATATTAAAGAACACTGGGATATTTTGCAAAAAGATGTTGGAAAGGCATTATCTGACTATGTAAGTGATAATGCACAGGATATCAGCCTTTATTGTCCTGAAATCCAGAAAGTATCTACGCCAGAAGAATTTACGAAGGTAGTAACGCCAAAGACATTGTTATGCCAGTTAGATGGCTCTGTCGTTTTATTGCTTGATTGCATTTGGGATGAAGAAAATGGTTTAGGGATTCAGCTTTATCCGCATATGGAAGTGGCTGATCAAGATTCGTTTTTATAAGAAGAAAGTGGTGATGACCATGACAACAGAAGAATTATCTGCCAGGTACGATATGGGGGAGAAGTATTTAAGTAGTAACGATGAAAAGGAACAACGCCGCGGTGTGGAAATTATAGGGGAACTGGCTATCGAAGGATACACACCGGCTCAAACTGAATTAGGCTATTTGTATAGAAATGGGTGGCATGTTCCTAAAAATAGTCAAAAGGCTTTAAGATGGTTAAAAAAAGCAATTGAACAGGGAGATGCAGGAGCTCAAGATAATCTTGGTGTTATGTATGCAGCGGGAGAAGGAGTGGAGCAGTCCTATGAAAAAGCGGTAGAGTGGTACCGAAAAGCAGCAGATCAGGGAAATGCGGATGCCCAGAATCATTTAGGCGTATGTTATCAGAATGGAAAAGGCGTGAAGCAGGACAAGAAGGAAGCAGCGAAATGGTATCAGAAAGCGGCAGACCAGGGAAACAAAGATGCCCAAAAGAATTTAAAGAATTTGTCCGGGTGTTTTATTACAACGGCTGTTTGTCAAACGTTTCATAAACCTGATGACTGTTATGAACTTACGATGTTCAGACATTTCAGAGATAACTGGCTGAGTAAACAACCAAACGGGAAAGACATGATTGCAGAATACTATGTGGTTGCTCCTTCTATTGTTGAAAAAATTGACAGTTCTGAATATCCTGACCAGGTTTATAGAAAAATCTGGAAGCTTTATTTAAATCCCTGTCTCCATTATCTGGAAAACAGACAGTATGAAGATTGCAGAAACCTATATGTGGAAATGGTGACAAAGTTAAAAAAGAAATGTAAGGTAGACGTAGAATAATCAGGTGGACCTGGTCTGGTTCTGTAGTTTTACTGCTGGATTGCCTTTGGGATGAAGAAAATGGTGTAGGTATTCAGCTTTATCCGCATATAGAAGTAGCTGACCAGGACTCGTTTTTATAGGAAGAAAGTGGTGATGATCATGACAACAGATGAATTATCTGCCAGGTACGATATGGGAGAGAAGTATTTAAGTAGTGACGATGAAAAGGAACAACGCCACGGTGTGGAAATTATAGGGGAACTAGCTATCGAAGGATACATGCCGGCCCAAACTGAATTAGGCTATTTATATCGAAATGGGTGGTATGTTCCTAAAAACAGTCAAAAAGCTTTAAATTGGTTTCAAAAAGCAAGTGAACAGGGCGATATAGAAGCGATTGTAGGTGCTGGCCTTGTATATAGTGATATGGAAGATGATGAAAAAGCATTTATCTTAATCAAAGAAGCTGCTGAAAAAGGTAGCGCAACAGGCCAGCGTCTTCTGGGAGAACTTTATGAAGATGGAATTGGTGTTACTGCTGATAGCTATGAAGCCGTAATTTGGTATAGAAAAGCAGTACAGCAGGGGGATGTTGCTGCCAAATATTTCTTAGGATCTATATACCTTCATGATAACAATATAGAGGAAGGTTTGAGGTTAACAGAAGAAGCTGCGGAAGCCGGTAATAAAAACGCTCAGGATGATATGGGTGACTATTATCATTATGGTACTTACTCTGACAAGAACTTAGATAAAGCTTTGTATTTCTACGATAAGGCGGCCAGTCAAGGAGTAGCAAACTCTCAGACCGAAATAGGTATTATGCTTCAAAATGGAGAAGGTATTGAAAAAGATGAAGCTGCGGCGATTAATTGTTTCAAAGATGCCGTAGAACAAGGCAATACCATAGCAAAAGTTTATTTAGGTTTGGCATATATATGTGGTCAAGGTACTGATGTTGATGAAGATAAAGGTTGGAATTTACTGACCCAAGCTGCTGATGAGGGGAATGTTGTAGCTATGGTTAGCTGTGGGCGACAGGCATACGATTTAGCTGATAGTGGACAGTATGATGAAGCAGAGACACGAAACTATTTGGAAATGGCTGGGTCATATTTTTCCGAAGCTGCAAAACAGGAAGATGCGGAAGCACAATGGCGGTTAGGGTGGATGTATATCGGGGGTGAATATTTTAATCAAGATGAACAAGTCGGTATTGAGCTCTTTAGAAAGGCTGTGAATCAGGACTTTTCACCAGCAATGGTTGCTTTAGGAATATGCTATGAAGAAGGCATTGGGGTACCCAAGGATAAGAGTACAGCTATTTCGTACTATAAGAAAGCAGCAATGCAAAATGATGAAGATGCTATTGATGCGCTGAAGCGATTAAACGCTATTTAGCAATCTTATTGTTGTTTCTTTACGAAAGAAAGCAAGGTGAAAATGATGGCAGAAGATTCTTTATCAACTCGTTTTGATATGGGAAATATGTATTTAGATAGTGAAGATGAAAAGGAACAACGCCGAGGAATAGAGATTATAGGTGAGTTAGCTATTGATGGATATTCCCCTGCGCAGTGTTTGCTAGGCTATCTATATTGGAAGGGATTCCACTTACCTCAAAGTAGAGAAAAGGCTGTGAAATGGTATAAAAGAGCAGTGCAGGAAAATAATGCTGAGGCTAAGTTTTCATTAGGATGGATATATCTTAGTGATAGTAAATCTGACAATGATATCCAAGAAGGGCTACGATTAATGACGGAAGCGGCACAAGATGGAAATTGTGATGCGCAAGATTGTCTTGGCGAATGCTATCATTATGGAGTTTTTTTAGAAGAAGATGAAAGTGCTGCTTGGCACTTTTATAAAAAAGCAGCTGAATCCGGCTCTGTGAATTCGTTGGTTCAATTAGGATTGATGTGTCAAGCTGGAGAAGGAACTTCTCATGATGATGCGGCAGCTATTCCTTATTTTGAAGCTGCTGCAAAACAAGGTGATGCCAAGGGAAAATATTACTTGGGGTTAGCATATTTAGATGGGCAGGGAGTTGATGTAAATGACGATAAGGGGTGTAGCTTAATAGAAAGTGCAGCTGCCGATGGCTTAGAGTTAGCGCTGGATTTTTTGGGAAACACTTATTTGTCATTAGGCCGTGATGAAGAATCTGATGATGAAAAAAGAAACGAATATTTTAAAGAAGCTGCTTATTATTTATCTCAAGCTGCCGAGAAAAATGATGCCGAAGGACAATGGCAACTAGGTTGGATGTATATCCGAGGTGAATGTTTTGATAAAGATGAACAAAAGGGGCGTGAATATTTTGAAAAAGCAGCAGGACAAGACTTTTCACCAGCTATGGTTGCTTTAGGCATATGCAATGAAGAAGGAATTGGTGTATTTAAGAATAAAATGACGGCGATTCATTGGTATGAAAAAGCGGCTGCACAAAACAATGAAGAAGCTATAGCAGCATTAAAACGATTGCGGTGATTTATTATATGATAAATGCCAGGGCTTTGAGAAAAAGTTCCTGGCATTTCTTAAGAAAAGACAGAATATGTCGCTATTGTTTTGTATGATATAAGAAAAAGGAGGCATCAGTGCTATATAGAGATCTATAAGTGGGGTGATATTATGGATATAATAGATGTAGGAAAAGCTTTGTCAATGTCTTATGATAAGGCCCTCAGCGGCATTGCCGGTATGAAGGGGGCCGAGGCGCTGGCGGCGGAATATATGGCGACTGGTGGTGATTTGGAGAAGCAGGTGGATATGCTGATTCGCAATCAGGTCATTAAGTGCGGCGCATCCGGCTTTTTGACGAGTTTAGGCGGCGCTATTACGCTGCCCGTGGCTTTGCCGGCCAATGTCCTCAGTGTGCTGTATATGCAGCTTCAGATGATTGCGGCCATTGCCCATATGGGCGGCTATGATTTGCAGAGCGACCGGGTGCGGACGCTGGTCATCGCCTGTCTTTGCGGCAACCAGCTCAAGGAAGTCTTGAAACAGGCTGGCATCAAGGTGGGGACGACGTTGACGGCTAAGGCGATTCAACGGTTGTCGGCAGTACTCTTCAACCGCATTAATCGGACGGTTACGATGCGTTTGTTGTCGCGTTTCGGGACGAAGAGCGCCATTAATTTAGGGAAGGCCATTCCCCTCGTTGGCGGTCTGATTGGCGGCGGCTTCGATGCATATTCGACGCAGATCATCGGCGATAAGGCCAAAGAGATGTTCATTCTGGAAGCCCGGCATATGGAAAATGGGGAAGTGGCTG
>ENA-OPCT01000694-OPCT01000694.1-human-gut-metagenome-genome-assembly--contig:-NODE-694-length-16911-cov-3.148374_pt1 | contig 16911 bp, 9 predicted proteins | sample MGYA00241572_ERZ501495 | MGnify/ENA primary metagenome ERZ501495 (study PRJEB25962, sample SAMEA2042580) | human gut metagenome | biome: human gut; feature: human-associated habitat; material: faeces... | reverse complement strand
GGAGCCGCTACCGGTACCGGAGGTGAAATCCGCGACCGTATGGGTGGTGGTGTAGGTTCTTGGCCTATTGCAGGAACTGCCGTATACATGACTTCTTATCCACGCAACGGTGAGAACGGTGCACGTTCATGGGAAGATATAATGCCTGTACGCAAGTGGCTCTATCAGACACCTGAACAGATTCTCATCAAGGCATCTAACGGTGCCAGCGATTTCGGAAACAAGTTCGGTCAGCCGCTTATCACTGGTTCTGTGCTTACTTTCGAACACGAGGAGAACGGTGAGAAGTATGGTTATGACAAGGTTATCATGCTTGCCGGAGGTGTTGGTTATGGAACAAAGCGCGACTGTCTTAAGGGACAGCCGGAGAAAGGCAACAAGATTGTTGTTGTCGGCGGTGACAACTATCGCATCGGACTTGGCGGTGGTTCAGTAAGCTCTGTTGACACAGGCCGTTATTCAAGCGGTATAGAGCTCAATGCTGTTCAGCGTGCAAATCCGGAAATGCAGAAGCGTGCAAACAATCTTGTTCGTGCTCTCTGCGAAGAGGATGTAAATCCTGTTGTTTCTATCCACGACCACGGTTCTGCAGGTCATGTCAACTGTCTTTCTGAGCTTGTTGAGGAATGTGGCGGATTGATAGACATGACAAAGTTGCCTATCGGTGACAAGACTTTGAGCTCAAAGGAAATCATTGCCAACGAAAGCCAGGAAAGAATGGGTCTGCTCATTCAGGAAGAGCATATAGAGCATGTCCGCAAGATTGCCGAACGTGAGCGCGCTCCGCTTTATGTTGTCGGTGAAACTACCGGCGATGCTCATTTCGCATTTGAGCAGGGCGACGGTGTACGTCCGTTCGACCTTGATGTTGCTCAGATGTTCGGTCATTCACCTAAGACATACATGAGAGACGAAACTGTAGAGCGTACTTACGAGAACGTCAGCTACAGCGAAGAAAATATTGAACAGTATCTTGAAAATGTTCTTCAGCTTGAAGCTGTTGCATGTAAGGATTGGCTTACAAACAAGGTTGACCGTTCTGTCACAGGTAAGGTTGCACGTCAGCAGTGCCAGGGTGAGATTCAGCTCCCGCTTTCAGACTGCGGTGTCGTAGCACTCGACTATAGAGGCGAGAAGGGTATTGCTACAGCTATAGGTCATGCACCTCAGGCTGGTCTTGCTGATCCGGCTGCCGGTTCAGTACTTTCTGTTGCCGAGTCACTTACAAATATTGTATGGGCACCTATGGCAGACGGACTTGACAGCGTTTCGCTCAGTGCTAACTGGATGTGGCCATGCCGTTCACAGAAAGGTGAGGATGCTCGTCTTTATGCAGGTGTCAAGGCTCTTTCTGATTTCTGCTGTGCACTCCGCGTAAATGTGCCTACTGGTAAGGATTCGCTCTCAATGACACAGAAGTATCCTGACGGAAGCAAGATTATAAGCCCGGGAACAGTGATTGTAAGCTCTGGCGGTGAAGTTTCTGATGTAAAGAAGGTGGTATCGCCTGTTCTTGTAAACAAGGCCGATTCAACACTCTATCATATAGATTTCAGCTTTGATACACTCAAACTTGGAGGTTCTGCTTTTGCTCAGATTCTCGGTAAGGTAGGAAGTGACGTGCCTACAGTCAAGAATCCTGAATATTTCCGTGATGCCTTTACAGCTGTTCAGGAACTTGTTGAAAAGGGTCTCATTCTTGCCGGTCACGATATCAGTGCAGGCGGTTTGATTACTACATTGCTCGAAATGTGTTTCGCAAATCGTGAGGGCGGTATGGAAATCGACCTGAAGAACATTCAGGAAGCAGATATGGTGAAAGTGCTCTTCGCCGAGAATCCAGGTGTTGTAATACAGATTGCCGACAGCGACAAGCACGAGGTTAAGAAGATTTTGGACAATGCCGGTGTAGGTTATGCTGCAATTGGTGTTCCTTCTAAGGGACGTAAGATCAATGTTTGCAAGAACGGCAAGAACCTTTCGTTCGACATTGACAAGCTTCGCGATGTATGGTACAGCACATCTTATCGTCTCGACAAGAAACAGAGCTTCAACGGAATGGCTGATGAGCGCTTCAAGAACTATAAGAACCAGCCTGTTGAGATTAAGTTCAACGACAGCTTCACAGGTAAGTTCAGCCAGTACGGCATTTCGCCTGACAGACGTGAGAGAACCGGCATAAAGGCCGCAATCATAAGAGAGAAGGGTACAAACGGTGAGCGTGAAATGGCATACTCTTTGTATCTTGCCGGCTTCGATGTGAAGGATGTTATGATGACAGACCTTATCAGCGGTCGTGAAACTCTTGAAGATATAAATATGATTGTGTTCTGCGGCGGATTCAGTAACTCCGACGTTCTCGGTTCTGCTAAAGGTTGGGCAGGTGCATTCTTGTTCAATCCTAAGGCAAAGGCTGCGCTCGATGCATTCTATGCACGCAAGGACACTCTCTCTCTCGGTATATGCAACGGTTGCCAGCTCATGATGGAGCTCGACCTCATAAATCCTGAGTTCGAGAAGAAGGGACACATGCTTCATAATGTTTCTCACAAGTTTGAAAGTGAATTCATTTCACTTGCAATACCAGAGAACAACAGTGTGATGTTCGGTTCTTTGAGCGGAAGCAAGCTCGGAATCTGGGTTGCTCACGGAGAAGGACGTTTCTCTCTCCCTTACGAAGAAAGCCGCTACAATGTTGTTGCCAAGTATAACTATTCCGGTTATCCTGGAAATCCTAACGGCAGTGACTATGATATTGCAGGTATAGCAAGTGCTGATGGACGTCATCTTGCAATGATGCCTCACCTTGAGCGTGCAATATTCCCTTGGCAGCAGGCTTATTATCCACTGTCTCGCAAGAACAGCGATCAGGTTACTCCTTGGATAGAAGCCTTTGTAAATGCACGTGAGTGGATTGAAAACCATAAGTAACAATGTTTTATTTTGAGCGGCAGACATTTGTTGTCGACAGTGTCTGTCGCTCAATTTTTTACTTTTGTTTTTTGACTCGTTTATACTGTGATTGATGGTGTGTTTTTCTATAGTTGCGACAGAGCTCTTAGCCTTTCCTGATCAGCTTTGTATTTATCTTGATATTTGGACAGACTGATCCAAGCGAAGGTGTGGATTTACGGTGATGTAGATTTATTTTATTTTGTTGACCTTACTACCTAGATATATAGCAATACATTTTGATGGACGTGTTTATTAGAGTGTCGGTATTGATGTTTTTGCTTATATTTCATATATCTGCAAAAGCACAGTTGTTCAGCTTCCTTACAACAGAAAAGGGGTTGAGCAATGATCGGGTTTATTCCATAGCCAAAGATAAGCATGGGTATATGTGGTTTCTGACGGCCGGTGGAGTGGACAGATTCGATGGTCTTGACTTTTTTCATTTCAATCTTGAGTATGATGGAGTGCCTTTGATTATAGGAACGCGTGCCAATTTGGTTGCCGATAATGACGGCCGTATTTGGGAAGTCGGATCATATAAATCAAATGTAATATACGTTTTTGATGATGTTCGTGGACGCTTCAAACCTGTAGTTCTTAAGAATTTGGGAGATAGCGGTATTTCTTATCTTATGATAGACAGTAGTAACCGAATGTGGATGTCTTCAGGCAATGCTCTGTATGTCTATGATATAGATAGGAATCATTTGTCGTGTGTGTTGATGCCTGATGGTGAAGCGCCTTTGTGTATGGCTGAATTTGGTGGTAGTTTTGTTGTAGGAAGTAGCAATGGTATATATGAGGCGCATTTTGATAAGAAGAAATGCATTCTCTCCAAGATGGATTGGCCGATATATGATACGGCCGGAGTGAAGGTCTCAGACATGCATTCTTTGTCTCCTTTTAAGATGTATTCTTATAGAAACAGCAGGAAACTTTTGGTCTTTGATTCCAAAAGCAGGATGTTTGATGTTGATTTGGCTTCGAGAAAGGTTGTCATGCACAGTTCGGACCTGATTTATGACGTGCCGGTTTCTTCTGTTTCTCCCGATTATGCAGATAGTTCCAAACTGCTTGTTGCTACAGCCAGTGCAGGAATAAAGGAAATTTCGCTGGATGATTTCAGTGTCTCTGATTTTGTCAAGACTGAATATGATAATGATTACAGCCGTGGATGTAATGTGATAGTTGCATTATATTCTGACCGTGAAGGAAAACGCGTTTGGTTTTCTCCTTATTCTTATGGCGTTGCATGTTATAATGCATTTAATCCGCACTATGTGCATAATAGACATATCAGAAATAATGCGCAATCGTTGAGCTCGGATCTGGTTGTTGATATGATTGAGGACAGTGACGGAGATATCTGGTATGCGACTAGCGGCGGTATTGATCTTTTTGACAAGAAGCAGCGTGAATGGAAGCATTTCGTTATGAGCGGTAATGAGAATTTCAAGGTTTTTATTTCTTTGTGTGAAGTCGAACCTGGTTCTGTTTTGGTCGGTGGCAAATCTGATAATTTGTATATTATCAATAAGTACGATAGAAGCATTGTAGATCTGGCTCCTGAAATGTTTGGATTGGAGCACTTCGCTAATACCTGGATTGAAGATGTCTATAAGGACGATTTCGGAAATGTGTGGATGGGGGGAGACAAGTGTCTTGATAAAATAGAATGGAACACAAAGACTATTACATCTTACGAATTATGTGGCGGTGCACGTTTTATGGCGCGCGATGATTCTTTGCATTTTTGGCTGTCCACAAATAATGATATTTATAGGGTAAATGTTCTGGACGGTAAATTGGATGTGCTTGATAAACCTGCTAGATGCAGAAATGTAAATGACATTCTCTGTACTGAAAATGGAAATCTGTATATAGCTACATCAGATGAGGGGCTTTTTGTGAGGGATAGTATAGGCCGTTTTTTTATGCATTATACTCGCAGCAACAGCTCGTTGCCTTCGGATAACGTTCTTTCTGTAGTGGAGGACAACGAAGGTAATGTAGTTCTCAGTACCGGCAACGGTTTGTCAAGATTTGATGCCAGACAACGGACGTTTTCAAATTGGACTTATGAGCAAGGCATGCATGCTTACGGTTTTTATGCGGCGTGCGGAATAAGAACATCTGACAACCGCATAATTTTCGGTTCGAACAGCGGTACTGTGGAGTTTGCCGATTCGGTAAGACTGCCTCATTCTTATAATTCGAAAATCTTGATTACAAGACTGACTGTCAATGGACATGATAGGTTCAATGTGCATAATTTAAATGAAATTGAACTCGAACATAACGAGAATATTTTGGCTGTGACTGTAGGAAGTCTCAATTTTGACAACCCGTCAGACATAAAGTATTCTTGGAAATTGGATGGTTTGGATGACGGATGGAGCAAGCCTTCGTCTGAACGCATAATAAATTATGAATTGCATCCCGGACATTTTACTTTGAATATCAGGGCTTATAGCGGATTCAACGGCAAAATGATAGACGAATGTTCAATTCCTGTTGTCGTGTCTCCTCCATGGTGGGGCAGTCTTCCTGCAAAGATTTTGTATTATATGCTCGGAATCTTTGCAATTCTCGTTGTATATCGACTTATACTGCTTAAGAATAGACGTCTGATTGCAGAGGAGAAAGTGAACTTCTTCATTCATACTGCACATGAGATTCGCACGCCGTTGACTCTTCTGAAGGCTCCGTTGGAGGATGTTATGCGCAATGAGGTCTTGTCTGAAAAAGGTAAGGCCAATCTGCAGATTGCTATGCATAGCGCAAACGAGCTGATGATTATGACCGGTGACCTTATCAATGCTGAAAGACATAAGATCAGCGAACATGTACTTTGTGTTTCGCAGGTTGAATTGAATTCCTTCATTAATGAAATGCTTCGTCCATTCAATCTTTATGCAAATACCAAGAAGCAAAAATTGACTTATAGCTCTGATTTCAAAGAACTGTATGTTATACTTGACCGCGGACGTATTGAAAGTATCTTGCAGAATCTGGTAAATAATGCTTTGAAATACACTCCGGACGGAGGTGCGGTGGAAGTGAAGTGCAGTCATACAGATAAATGGTGGGCTGTAGATGTTTCCGATAATGGAATTGGTGTTCCTGAAGATGATAAGTCTAGATTGTTTGAGAAATACTACCGTGCCAGCAATGTAGGAAAAAATATTGTAGGTACAGGATTGGGACTTTCGTTGGTGAAAGCTCTAGTTGAAGAACATCATGGCAGAATATCGTTTGAAAGCGAAGAAGGAAAGGGTAGTAGATTCAGAGTAGAATTTCCATACGATGAAAAGTTTTATGCCGATGCAGAAAAGACATGCGTGGAATATTGCAATTGCGTGTATGCGAAGGAAAATCCTGTCGTTCTTGTAGTGGAGGACAATGCCGATCTGCAATCGTTTATAAGAAATTCACTTTCTGTAATTTATACGGTATATGTGGCCAACAACGGGGCTGAGGCACTGGAGAAGGTCAGATTTCTCAATCCTGATATTATCGTAAGCGACGTGATGATGCCGGAAATGCGGGGTGATGAAATGTGCCGTGCGCTCAAAGCCGATGTTAAAACCAGCCACATACCAGTGGTTCTTCTGACAGCCTTAGCTGATAATGACAGTGTAATAGATGGGTTGTCGACACTTGCTGATGCGTATATGACAAAACCGTTCGATGTGGAAGTTCTTAAGGCTCAGATAGAGAGTATATTGGCTAATAGAAAAGTCATGCAGAACCGATATGCTGATTTGATTCCGTCTGAGATGGGGCCGGATATAAAAAGCACAAATGAACTGGATTTGAAATTCATGGATAGAGTCAGGTCTATCGTTGATGCCAATGTGTCCAATAAGGACTTTAACGTAGATACTTTATGTATGGAGATAGGTATGAGCAGAACTAGTTTTTACGGCAAGCTGAAAGCTCTTACCGACAATTCACCGTCAGACTACATAAGATTTGCTCGTTTAAATCGTGCAAAATCATTACTTTTGCAGAACGAAATGCAGGTTTCTGAGATATCTGAAGCATGCGGATTCTCTGACGTAAAATACTTCCGTGAAGTGTTTAGAAGGCATTTCGGAATGACACCAAGTCAATTCAGGGCAGAACGATGAGGTCGGAAGACCTAATTTACAATATTGGATATGGGACTTTGTACAGAAATGTTTTTTACTTTTTCAAAGATAGGAACATTCACTCTTGGAGGAGGGTTTGCCATGGTTCCTCTTATGGAAAAGGAGGTTGTTGATCGTAAAGGATGGCTGGGAAAGGAAGAATTTCTCAATATAATAGTTGTTTCTCAAAGTGTGCCAGGAATTTTTGCCGTTAATATGGCCAGTCATATAGGATACAAGTTGAGAGGATTGAAAGGAGGAATTGTCGGCGCTTTCGGCGTTGCTTTGCCTTCGATTATAATTATATTGCTGATAGCTATGTTCTTTAGGGAGTTCAAGTCTAATATTTATGTAGAAAAGTTTTTCATGGGCATTCGTCCTGCAGTTGTAGCCTTGATTGCCGCTCCAGTCTTTTCTATGGCAAAATCTGCGAAGATTTCAAAAAGAAATATATGGATACCTGTTTTGTCTGCACTTTTGATTAGTGCTTGGGGTATTTCGCCTGTCTTTATAATTCTTGTCGCAGGTTTGGGCGGCTTTATTTATGGGCGCATGCGTAAAGATTCTGAAGAAAAGTGATTTCGCATTGATATATAGATTTGAATTATTTGTGTAAAACCGTTTGACAATGATATTTCTAAAACTTTTTTTAGTATTCTCAAAAATTGGCATTTTTAACTTTGGAGGCGGCTATGCCATGTTGTCGCTTATTCAGCATGAGGTAGTCGAGAGAAACAAATGGCTGACAGTTAGTGAATTTACAGATATTGTGGCTATAAGTCAGACAACTCCTGGACCTATAGGTATAAATGCTGCAACATATGCTGGATATACAGCAGTCATGAATGATCCTGCCGGATATCCGGTTTGGCTTGGTGTGGTAGGAGCAGTTGTCGCGTCTGTTGCTATTATCTGGTTGCCTTTCATTTTGATGCTGCTTATCAGCAAATTCCTTCTTGACCACAGCAAGTCGAAAGATATGGTTAATATTTTCTCGGTGTTGAGGCCGGCTATTGTCGGATTGATTGCAGCGGCGGCTTTATTGCTTATGACGCCAGAAAATTTCGGAAGTCCGAAGGATTCTCCTTTCGTGTTTTTTGTAAGCTTGATAATATTCTGCTTTTCTTTTATCGGTACGCGGTTATACAAGATACATCCTATATGGATGATGGTGATTTGCGGTATTGCCGGTTTGTTGATATATTGAACAGATAAGTTGATTTGCTGCTTTTTATATATACAGCTGTCCATTTCTAGAATTGGGCAGCTGTTTTTTTGTAAGAGTAAATGAAAATTGAGACTTTCTTGTTGCTTTTTCAGATTTTATATGTTTTATCTCACTTTTTGAACATCTTATCCATGTTTTGGGATAAAATATATGATTGTTTAACTTTTATTGTTATTTTTGCAATAGTTTAACAATGATCAAATTTTAATATGAAAAAAGAATTTAAAGCGTTATTTTGGATGCTGCCTTTAGCCTGTTCCTTTGTGTCTTGTATTAATAGTGATTATGATTTGTCCGACATTGATACAACTGTAGGCATAACGGTAAATGATCTTGTGATTCCTATCAATTTGGATCAGATTGCTCTTAGTGATGTACTTGATCTTGAAGATGACAGTCAGATAAAAGAAGTGAATGGTATATATGCAGTAGTAAAAGACGGCACTTTCTCTTCGGATGAGATAGAGATTCCTTCGTTCAGTGCTCCTGCTCCTTCTATAGAACCTATCAGTTCTGTGCTTTCTATTAATGTAGAAAGTTTTACAAAGGGAAGCCTGAAAGCTGGTAACAAAGTCGCAAAGTATCCTATTACTGATGCAAATACATCTTTTATGTATCATTCTGATGATGTCAGTGAATATATACTTGATGCATATGCTTTTGACCTGAACAGTTCGCTGAATGTTGATATAATTGTCAACGGACTTGATGGTATTACAAATTCTTTTGAGATTGAAAATTTCTCAATTCAGTTGCCTGCAGGAATGAAGGCTGTTTCTGATAAAGGAGTATATGATGCAGAAACAGGTTTGCTTAATTTTGGAAATGTAACAGGACAGAATAATAGATATTCTTTCAGTGTGGATTTCTCACGTATGAATCTTGGCAAATCTGGTGCAGTTCTGAAGAATGGAAAATTTGATTTTTCAGGTGAAATATTTGTAAAGACCGGTGAGATTGCAATATACGAAGATAATTTTGTATCAGGAAAAACTGTATCTGATCTTCCAGAAGAGGTTGTGTTTAAGGGAAATACAGATATGAGCGACATGGCGGTTTCTACATTTGATGGTGTCGTATGCTATGACATAGATGGAATAGATGTAGAGCCTATATCTATGACAGATATTCCAGACATTCTCAACCAGACAGGAACTGACATCATTCTTGATAATCCTCAAATATATGTAAGCATGAATAATCCTGTTGCAGATAAGGGGCTGTCTGCTTCTGTAGGTTTTGCTCTTACTCCTATACGTGAGGGTGAAACATCACAGGCGCTTACATTGGATGATGACAGTTTGGTTATCGGTCATGACAAGCCTTTGAATGAGAATTATGCTTTTTGTATGTCGCCATATAAACCGGACACATATTATACCGGATTTGAGGATGCTGAGTTTTGTGAATTTTCTACCTTGGGTAAGGTCTTGAGCGGAACGAAACTGCCGGAATCCATTAACATTGATGTTGTGAATCCAAATGTATGGGCACAGGAAGTCTATGGTTTCGAATTGGGTAAGAAACTCGACAGAGTGAATGGTTCATATTCTTTCTATGCTCCTTTGGCGCTTACAGAGAATTCTGTGATTGCATATAAGGATACTATCGATGGTTGGAACGATAAGGATGTAGATTCAATAGAAATATCAGAGGCTATAATTAATGCGGTAGTGACAACAGATGTTCCGCTTGCTCTGGATATAAAAGCTGAGCCGATAGATAAGTATGGCAATGTTATAGAGAATGTTGAAGTTGAAGGTGCTTCTGTCGGTATTAAGGCACAGGGACAGCCGATAGAAATTAGTATAAAGGGAATAATAAGACATCTGGACGGCATAATACTCACAGCAAGAGCTCAGTCGGGAGTTTCCGATGAAAGTCTTGCGCCTGGTCATAATATTACGTTGACAGATATAAAGGCAAAAGTTTCAGGTATATACAGAACTGAATTATAATTGTTGATAGTGATGTTTATTGCCAAAAGTGTATTAATTGTTGAATATCAGAATTAAAAAAGATTATGAATACTAATTTGAAAAATATAATAGCTGTCTCCATTTTGTCTGCGTTTTCTGGTTCTGCAATGGCTCAGAATACTAATTCAGGATATTTCCTTGATGGATATTTGTATAGACATGAAATGAACCCGGCATTTGATAATGAAAGAAATTATGTTTCAATGCCGGCTCTCGGTAACTTGAATCTGTCGTTGAGGGGAAATATTGCTGTAGACGATGTATTCTACAACGTCAACGGACGTACTACAACTTTCATGAATCCGCTCGTAAGTGTGTCGGAAGTCATGGGAAATCTGAGTGATAACAATAAACTGAATCTGAATGTAAAGGAAGAGATATTGTCTGCAGGTTTTAAAGCCTTTGGTGGTTATAATACCGTAGGTATCAGCGTGAGGGCGTTTATGGGTGCCAATCTTCCTCGTGATTTGTTCTCTTTGATTAAAGAAGGTGCGTCAAACAGAACTTACGATATCAGTGATGTGAATGCATATACAGATTCCTATGCAGAATTGGCGTTTGGACATTCGCGTGATATAAATGACAATTTGCGTGTCGGTGCTAAGGTGAAATTCCTTTTAGGTCTTGCTAATGTTGATGCTCAGTTCAAGAATGTTAAGTTGACTTTAGGTGAAGATTCATGGAATGTAATGGCTGACGCCATGGTTGAATCAAGCATTAAGGGACTTGCTTATCAGCATGAAATCAATGAAAATACAAACCATGAATATGTAAGCGGTGCAGAAATCGATGGTTTTGGACTTAATGGTTTCGGACTTGCTTTCGATTTGGGTGCTGAGTATAGGCTTAATGATGATTGGGCTTTCAGTGCATCTGTGCTCGATCTTGGTTTTGTTGGTTGGAATAATAATATGCTTGCAACAACAAACGGTTTGCAAGAGTTCAGCACAGACAAGTACACCTTTAATGTCAATGACGATGCAGTCAACAACTTCGATGATGAATTTGAAAAGATGAAGGACGATCTTTCCGGATTGTATGAATTGAATGATGAAGGTGATCAGGGCGGGCGTACCAAGATGATAGGTGCAACTATAAATCTTGGTGCTGAATATACATTGCCGGTATACAATAAACTTAAGTTTGGATTGATGAACAGCACACGCATACAGGGACGCTATTCGTGGACAGAATTCAGATTGTCTGCAAATGTTGCTCCTGTTGATGTGTTCTCGGCTAACGTTAATATGGCAGCAGGTACTTATGGCGTGTCGTTTGGATGGATGTTGAATTTCCATACTACCGGATTTGGATTGTTTGTCGGTATGGACCATACTTTCGGAAGTACTGCGAAACAAGGTGTTCCGATGTCTGGAAATGCAAGTATGAATCTCGGTATAAACTTCCCGTTCTGATGTTTCTGTCGGAATGAAGAACGCTTGATAAGATATGTATCGCATGACGTTAAGATAGGGATGAACGTACAATAATATAACGTCTGTGGATAATCTTAAACTTATGAATTGCACTCTTGAAGTCTGTTGTTGTGCTTCGGGAGTGCAGTTTTGTTTTATTCCTGCATCTGGAGCTTTATGTTATTTGTGTCTTGTTTTAGATGTATATTCATTATATTTGTAACGACGGTAATATAAGATTTAATATATGAGTGACGGAAATTTCAATAGAAGTTTATTGCCTAAAAGTGAATTGAGCACAGGCATAAAGTCGGGAAAGGCACAGATGAGGGCAAAAGCAGAGAAAGCTTTTGATACTGTTGCAGAACGAGTCCTTAATGATGTTCCGAAAGAGAAATTGGCTGAGGCCAAAGTTCTATTCATGAAAATGCTTCATGAGTAAATACTGAAAAATACCATTTTTACTGTATTGTGTCTTTAGGGCATATAGTGTATTTTTGCCGACATAGTTGTTAATTGATTCCTTTCGGAATTTAAATTGGTATGGCGTATGGATGATTCTTCAATATGGCTTGCATTGTTTTTGACGACAATTGCCGGACTTTCAACTGGTATTGGTGGTTTGATTGCTTTTGGTGCCAAAAGTACGGATGAGCGTTTCCTGTCTTTTTCGCTTGGACTTTCTGCCGGCGTCATGGTGTATGTGTCATTTATGGAGATGATGCCTATGTCGGTTGAACTCTTGAGCAAAAGCTATGCTTCGCGTATGGCTGAACTTTACATGTTGTTGGCCTTTTTTGCAGGTATAGCTCTTATTGCCATTATTGACTGTCTGGTGCCCGAAGATGAAAACCCGCACGAAATGCAAGGAAGCGGCAAATCTGGGAAAATGCCGTTGAAGCGTACCGGAGTGATGATGGCATTGGCAATCGGAATACATAATTTCCCTGAAGGATTGGCTACTTTTGCGTCTTCAATGACGCAGTTGGATGTTGCTGTTCCAATCGTTGTTGCTGTTGCCATACATAATATTCCGGAGGGTATAGCCGTGTCTGTACCGATATTCCATGCTACTGGCAGCAAGAAAAAGGCTCTGAAATATTCTTTCCTTTCAGGTTTGGCAGAACCGGTAGGAGGACTTGTAGGATTTTTGTTGTTGATGACGTTTTGGACACCGACAGTAAATGCTCTTCTTTTGGCGTTTGTTTCAGGAATAATGATATATATATCGTTTGATGAATTGTTGCCTGGAACGGAACGATATGGACACCATCATTGTGGAATTGGAGGTGTCGTATGCGGAATGGCAGTCATGGCGGCAAGTCTGCTTTTGTTGTAAATTCTTTCTTTGAACTTGCATTTTCAGCATGTTCTGATTTTTATTTTTCAAGTATTCTTTCTCTTAAAAGCGGCTATGAGGATTCTTGTGGCGTTTTATATCATGCGTATTAGCAGAATTTATTGATATAATACGCATTGACGAGCATCTATTTTTTCTTTAAAGCGTTGTTAAATTCTCGTAAATAAATTACATTTGCATTCATTATTAGGGCAATTGATGCCATTAGTATCTCCTTTTGCCTCGATTGTTGTTGGACTGTCGGCATTTGGATTCTTGCCATATTTCTCTGCAGAAATAGACTTGTTTAATTTAAATAACTTTAATTCAACATCTTATGTGGTTATGTAATTCATCTATCGGAAGGAAGGTCGTTATGTCTCTGACTGGTATAGCGCTTATCCTTTTCTTGACGTTTCATGGATGCATGAACGTAGTGGCACTGATCTCTGAGAATGGATACAATGCGATCTGCGAATTTCTCGGAGCTCACTGGTATGCCGTTGTAGCAACAATCGGTTTGGCAGCTCTTGCTGTAATTCACATCATCTATGCTTTCTGGCTTACGATGCAGAACCGTAAGGCACGTGGAAACAACAGATATGAGGTTACAGACAAACCGGCTACAGTAGAATGGGCTTCACAGAACATGCTTGTTCTCGGTATTATCGTTGTTCTCGGTTTGCTCCTCCATCTGTACAATTTCTGGTACAACATGATGTTTGCAGAACTTGTTGGTGGTCCTCTTGCCGGAGCTCACTCTCCTTCTGATGGCTATGCTTATATACAGGACACTTTCTCACAGCCTGTCTTCGTGGTTCTTTATGTAATCTGGCTTATTGCTTTGTGGTTCCACCTTACTCATGGATTCTGGAGCGCAATTCAGACTTTGGGATGGAGCGGACATATCTGGTTCAATCGCTGGAAAACTATCGGCAACATATATGCTACAGTTCTCGTGCTGATGTTCCTTGTTGTAGTTGCCGGTTTCTTCTTCCTTGGTGACCCTTCCAGCTGCTGGGCATAATATCTGGTTTACGGAACTTGTCCGGCTTTAGATTTCAATAATTTATTTTTTACTTTCAATAGGCAGTATCCTGTTTTTTCTAAGTGCAGTTTTGCATATTAGGTATTGCAGATTGACAGATTCAAATTTAAAAAAGATTATGGCTATAATAGATTCAAAAATTCCAGAAGGACCAGTAGCTGAGAAATGGACCAACTATAAGGCTCATCAGCGCTTGGTAAACCCTAAGAACAAACTTAAACTGGATGTTATCGTTGTTGGTACTGGTCTTGCAGGTGCTTCTGCAGCTGCATCTCTCGGTGAGATGGGATTCAACGTATTCAACTTCTGCATTCAGGATTCTCCACGTCGTGCTCACTCTATCGCAGCACAGGGTGGTATCAACGCAGCTAAGAATTACCAGAACGACGGTGACTCTGTTTATCGTCTTTTCTATGATACAGTAAAGGGAGGTGACTATCGTGCACGTGAAGCTAACGTATATCGTTTGGCTGAAGTGTCAAACAGCATTATTGACCAGTGTGTAGCACAGGGCGTACCTTTCGCTCGTGAATACGGCGGTACACTTGCTAACCGTTCTTTCGGTGGTGCACAGGTTTCACGTACATTCTATGCAAAGGGCCAGACAGGTCAGCAGCTTCTTCTCGGTGCATACTCTGCATTGAGTTGCCAGGTAAACGCTGGTAAGGTAAAGCTGTATACTCGTTATGAAATGCTCGACCTTGTAATCATCAATGGACGTGCAAGAGGTATCATCGCTAAGAACCTCGTAACAGGTAAGCTTGAGAGATTCTCTGCAAACGCAGTCGTAATAGCAACTGGTGGATACGGAAATACTTACTTCCTTTCTACTAATGCAATGGGATGTAACTGTACAGCTGCAATGTCTTGCTATCGTAAGGGTGCTTATTTTGCAAACCCTTGCTATGTTCAGATTCACCCAACTTGTATCCCTGTTCACGGCGACAAGCAGTCTAAGTTGACACTTATGTCTGAGTCTCTTCGTAACGACGGTCGTATCTGGGTTCCTAAGAAACTTGAAGATGCAAAGAAACTGCAGGCTGGAACACTTCAGGGTAAGGATATTCCTGAAGAAGATCGTGACTACTATCTCGAGCGTCGTTACCCTGCATTCGGTAACCTCGTTCCACGTGACGTTGCCAGCCGTGCTGCCAAGGAGCGTTGCGACAAAGGCTTCGGCGTAAACAACACAGGTCTTGCTGTGTTCCTCGACTTCTCTGAATCAATCCAGAGACTCGGTAAGGACGTTGTTGCTCAGCGTTACGGCAACCTCTTCGATATGTATGAGGAAATCACAGACGTTGATCCATACGAGAACCCTATGATGATTTACCCTGCAATCCACTACACAATGGGTGGTATCTGGGTTGACTATGAACTTCAGACTTCAATACCAGGACTCTTCGCTATCGGTGAGTGCAACTTCTCTGATCACGGTGCTAACCGTCTTGGTGCTTCTGCATTGATGCAGGGTCTTGCTGACGGATATTTCGTTCTTCCATATACAATCCAGAACTATCTTGCTGATCAGGAAATCTGGCCTAGAATCTCAACTGATGCTCCTGAGTTTGCAGAAGTAGAGAAGGCTGTAAGCGATCGTATAGATCACCTCATGAACATTAAGGGTAAGCGTTCTGTTGATTCTATCCATAAGGAACTCGGACATATCTGCTGGGAATATGTAGGTATGGGACGTACTGCTGAAGGACTTAAGGAAGGTCTTAAGAAGATCGATGCTCTCCGCAAGGAATTCGAAACAAACCTCTTCATCCCTGGAAGCAGAGAAGGTCTTAACGTTGAGCTGGATAAGGCAATTCACCTTGATGACTTCATCACAATGGGTAAGCTTATTGCTTACGACGCATTGAGCAGAAACGAAAGCTGTGGTGGACACTTCCGTGAGGAATACCAGACAGCAGAGGGTGAAGCTAAGCGTGATGATGAGAACTACTTCTATGTAGGATGCTGGAAGTATCAGGGATCTGACGATGTTGCCCCAGAACTTATCAAGGAACCTCTTGAATATGAGGCAATCAAGGTTCAGACAAGAAACTATAAGAACTAATCCGGTTGATTTTCTCAACTTGCCAATTTAAACGTAACATATTATGGACAAGAATATAAGTTTTACAATTAAATATTGGAAGCAGAATGGACCTAAGGACAAGGGACATTTTGAACAGAAAGAAATGAAGGATATTCCTGGAGATACTTCTTTCCTGGAAATGTTGGATATCCTCAACGAGATGCTTATTGAAGAAGGCAAGGAGCCGTTCGTATTCGACCATGATTGCCGTGAAGGTATCTGCGGTATGTGCTCGCTCTACATCAACGGTACTCCACACGGAAAGACTGAGCGTGGAGCCACAACATGCCAGCTCTATATGCGCCGTTTCAAGGATGGTGATGTAATCACTGTTGAGCCTTGGCGTTCTGCAGGTTTCCCTGTAATCAAGGACTGTATGGTTGACCGTACAGCATTCGACAAGATCATTCAGGCTGGTGGTTATGTAACTGTAAGAACTGGTGCTCCTCAGGATGCCAACGCAATTCTTATCCCTAAGCAGGATGCAGATGAGGCTATGGACTGCGCATCATGCATAGGTTGCGGTGCTTGCGTAGCTGCTTGTAAGAATGGTTCTGCAATGCTCTTCGTTTCTTCAAAGGTAAGCCAGTTGGCTCTCCTTCCTCAGGGACGTCCAGAGGCTGCAAAGCGCGCTAAAGCAATGATTGCAAAGATGGACGAACTTGGATTCGGTAACTGTACAAACACACGTGCATGTGAGGCTGTATGTCCTAAGTGTGAAACTATTT
>ENA-OPCT01000687-OPCT01000687.1-human-gut-metagenome-genome-assembly--contig:-NODE-687-length-16966-cov-3.751227_pt1 | contig 16966 bp, 13 predicted proteins | sample MGYA00241572_ERZ501495 | MGnify/ENA primary metagenome ERZ501495 (study PRJEB25962, sample SAMEA2042580) | human gut metagenome | biome: human gut; feature: human-associated habitat; material: faeces... | reverse complement strand
CGGCAGCAGGCACGTGAATGCAGGCTATGCAAGCAAATCTCCCAGAAAGGTACTTCCGGAATTATCCGGTTGGTGGGATACTCTAATGTATGGTTTAAATGGTCGAACCTATTCTACTACGGCAACATTAACAGGTGAGGGTAAGGAACCCTATACTGTTCCAATTTCCTATAAATTAAATATGAAAAGGGGAAATTATAGGTTATGCTCCTAATATATTAAAAGTACCGGATGTTTGGAAAAAAGGTTTTGTCTATATCAAGGGATGGGGGAATGTAAGCAGAGATATTTTCCATAATCTTAAAGCTTATTTGCTTAAAGAACCTGTTATAAGAAAGAATATTGGAAAAATAGGAACAAATCCAGATATGATAGTGAAAGATGGAGAGATATTTCTAAAGCAACGTAATGGAAATAAAGTCATGGAGACAGGTTTGAATGCAGCAGATTTTTTAAAATAATAATTATGAAGTATCAATATGAATTAAGAATATATTTGGTTCATCTCGATTCTTGGCAGAGATTAGAGGAAATCTTAGGTGTTTCTTCACCAGAAGAAGAGAGTATCAGATGGGGGTATATTATAGAGAGCGAAGCCCCGGTTGATTTCATCTCGTATTTTATTTCTATATTGGATGGAAAATATGAGCAGTTAAGTGAAATAGGAGTTTCCGTAGAATCTATCTCTTTTTGGTTAATCTATGAATATGAAGATGCTTGTGAGATATTTTTCACCCCATCACAATTAGAACTTGTGGGGAAATCGGGTATCACTTTATGTATTTCATGTTATTAAATGAGAACGATTATGTTTGAACCTTTTGATATATTTACTTTAAGGATAAAGTTGCATGCAAACAGCAATGTAAAACTTATTAATGAAATCATGCAAAGCGGTTTTACTCGAACTGATAAACACTATTGGTATCATGATACCAAGGTGTTTTGTAAAGATGAGTCCTCTTCTTTTTTCGAGACTTATATAAAGAGTCTGCTTGTAGGAAAGTGCTGTGCATTAGAACAGATTGGAATAACGAAAGAGGATATGATGTTAGAGGTTGAGTATCATTATGATGGGCAATGTAATATGGAATTCTTACCGGAAGCTTCTCTTTTATTAGGTCGGGAGGGAATTGGATTAACGATTCGATGTATAGACGAGCATGTGTATAATAAATAGAAAAGAGCATGTTTCTATTTAGATTTTAGGAAATAATAAAAGGACTTTTTATTAGTGATAAAGCTATAGAAAAGTCCTTTGTTATATATAGTATGATGATCTTGATCATCTTGTTTTGAGGGGCTTATAGCTATGAAAATCCATACTGAAGGTCTATCTTTTTTGTATTGCAGACCGGAGGTGTATGCTTATAACCGCATACAAACTGAATGGTGGAACGCTGGTTGTCATAACATATGAATATAATGTGTGGGATGATTGGTTACTAAGCACTACGGGGAGCGCACAACGGAGGCTTTGCAGTACAACATTCGTGGTTGGCTGACAAGCAAGGAAAGCATTCCATTCAAGATGCAGCTGCATTACGAAAACCCGCAAGCCGGTGCAACCGCTTGCTACAACGGGAATGTCAGTGAATGGGCATGGCAACAAGGAACGAATGCTGAGCAGTTGTATGGCTTTACGTATGATGGAGTGAACCGTTTGAAAGAGACTGCCCAATACCAAAAGAACGGTACCTCATGGAGCCCATCCGTAAATGCCAATGTGGAGAAAAACCTTACGTATGACCGCAACGGAAACATCCTGACATTACAACGCATAGGAAATGGTAATTTGGTGGATAATCTGCTGTACACTTATGCCGGTAATCGGTTAACAAGCCTTCAGGAAACAGTACGAACCTCTTTGCCGGAAGATATTTACTTGCCAGGAAGTACGCCAACGGCACGTATGAATACGATTCGAACGGGAATCAGCTAAAAGATACTCGAAAAGGTTTGGACTTCAGCTATAATGTATTAAATTTGTTGCATCAGGTAAAAAAGGATAATGCGTTGAAAGCGACTTATCAATACATGGCGAACGGTACGAAACTCAGCGTACGCAATGGTAATGGTAACACCGGTCATACTTGCAACTTTTACTATTGCGGGAACAATCTAGTGCACTATGGATTTTTTACGGCTTTAATTACTAGGCAATTGAGATCGTTCAAAAAGTCTGAGAGTTTAGATTAAGAGTTGAATTTAGAACTGTCAGGGCTCAAGTATAGACAAAAGCGACACTTTACACCTAATTCTTATAGGTTAGAGTGGCGCTTTTTATTTAGGGATAATCTGTCCTTTTAGCTAATTCACTTTTGATTTTTGGAACAGCTACATGTTTTTTTAATGCACTTCAAGGAACGAGCCGAACACAGAATTGATTTGATGCTTTTTATTATTCTTTGGTAGAGCATGCCAAAGATAAAGGACCATTCGATTATTTTATATCGTTATGAAAAGTATTTTATTATGTAAAATCGACTTTGAATATATGCAATCCATCTTTATATTCATAGTCGATGTCCCAGCCGTGATAGTGACAGATGGCTTTGGCTATGGAGAGCCCAAGCCCGTTGCCTTTAATCTTTTCGGATGGGCGGTAGAACCGGTTAAACAAGAGACGCTTGTCCAAAGCTCCTTCCGAAGAAGTATTTGACACGGTAAGCCGGTTCGGAGTGATTGAAATCAGAATCTCACCTTTCGGTATGTTGTGCCTTATGGCATTAATGATGAGGTTGTTGATAAGGCTCTCCAGAAGGGATTGGTTGCCACGTACTTTTAGTTCCGTACAATGAAATTCTTTGTGGAATGTAATGTCATCCGTGATGTTTTCTACGAGCGGAAGTATTTCTTCCAAGGTAGTGATGACATCAATGAATGTTAGCTGATTGTATTGTTTATTATCAATTTTGGCGAGCAATAAGAGGTTCTTATTCAAACGTGAGAGACGGTTTGATACATTGTAAAGCTCTTGTATGATAGTTGCATGTTGCTGCGTAAGATCCGGTTGCTGAAGCAGGAGGTCCAGTTTGCTTTGGAATACGGCTAATGGCGTTTGAAGCTCATGAGAAGCGTTTTCGGTAAATTCCTTTTGTGTCTGATAACTCTTCAGACTGTTTTCCATTAACCGGTTCAGTGCGATGTTTAGCCTTGTAAATTCTTCGATATGGCTTTCGGAGAGTGGAGGAATGACTCCGTTTTCTAATCGGAAATCTTCAATTTGTTGGAGTGTTTCATCGAAAGGTTTCCACAGGTGTTTAGCAATCATGCTGTTAACAAGGATGAGGGCTATTCCCAGGACTCCGCTGATAAGGAGGTACTGAATCATGATTCCTTGCATGATGTCTTCTTCCAAATCAAGTTCAGGGAGGGGCGCATTGTGTTGCACGGCTTCGACAATGTCAATCATATCTTCAGCGTAAAAACTTTTGGTAAGCCAGTAAAACACTGGTGCGGCAAGAATCAGTATGACGAAGGTGCAGACCATAAACTGCATCATGTTTTTGTAGAGGAGGCTTTTCATGCTTTTCTGTTAATAGAATGTTTACTTTATAATATTGGAAATTAATTGCTTATGAAGATGATCTTATTGGTGAGATATTTATGGGTCTTGCTTTTTTTCATCTCTGTTTCTTTTATGTATAATCTTTGATTCGGCTTGTTTGTAAAAGCAAGACTCTTTTTTGAAAAGCAATTCTTATTAGAAACAGTCCGAGCTTTTATCGGTTGGTATATGCTTTTCTTTGTTCATGCTGTCGCTTTGCAGGATTCCATTTATTCTATCCATTTGTATCCGGCTCCGTAGACATTTTTAATGCAGTTTCTACAACCGGCTTCCGTCAGTTTAGCTTTCAGATTCTTAATGTGTGCATACACAAAATCGTGACTGTCCAGCATATCTGCCATATCGCCGCTCAGATGTTCTGCTAAGGCACTTTTAGAAACTACTTTATTCTTATTTCCGATGAGGAAGAGCAGCAATTCGTATTCCGTATGGGTAAGTGCAACAGGAGTGGTGTTAATGCTTACCGATTGGCCTAATAAATCGATTCTGATACCGTTGCTTTCCAACGTGTTGGCGCTGGTAAACTGTTTTCGCCTTATCAGCGCATAGATACGCATGCTTAATTCAGGCAGATGGAAAGGTTTGGGCAAGTAGTCGTCCGCTCCGGTACGTAGTCCGTTGACTTTGTCTTCCAGTGAATCTTTGGCCGAAACGATGATAACACCCGCCGGATTGTTCTGCCGTTTTATTTCGCGCAGGATATCCAGCCCGTTTCCTCCCGGCAACATCAGGTCCAGCAGGATGCAATCGTAATCGTAGAGCTCGATTTTCTCCATCGCCTCGCTGAAAGTGAAAGCCTGCTCGCATAAATATTTCTCCGAACTAAGATACGTTACAATGCTCTTCGATAATTCGTGTTCGTCTTCAATAATCAATAGTTTCATATACCGATGTTCTGTTTCATTTCCAATTGTTCAATGGCTTCCGGTATGGGATGTCTTTATTTTCTTAAGTAAGAATCGTTCCGATAGTGGCGGATGTAAGGTGTGAAGCATCTATTTAAGTTTCATTTTCTTCAGATAAGCATCAGGTCGTTACGCGACCCAATGCTAAAGATGCGTTCCTTTTTTAAAGATGCCTCTTATTCAGAATAGCCTGTTTAATTCTTAAAGCTATGAATAGGTGCCGGTATCCGTCCTGTCCGGTTGACGAGGCTGGCACAGCCAAACGTATTAACGGGCATAATCGGCGCACGGCCTAATAAACCTCCTAATTCAATGATTTCACCGACCTCTTTTCCGATGACGGGGATAATACGGACGGCAGTTGTTTTCTGGTTAATCATACCGATAGCCGCTTCGTCGGCAATAATGCCCGCAATCGTGGTGCTTGGGGTACTGCCCGGAATGGCAATCATATCCAGTCCTACGGAACAAACGCAAGTCATGGCTTCCAATTTCTCGATACTTAGTGCACCGCAAAGCACGGCATCTATCATGCCTTGGTCTTCGCTGACCGGAATGAAGGCTCCGCTCAAACCTCCTACGTATGAAGAGGCCATTACACCTCCTTTTTTTACCTGGTCGTTTAATAATGCCAATGCAGCCGTCGTGCCCGGTGCTCCGGCACGTTCCACCCCGATTTCTTGCAAGATATCGGCTACGGAATCACCTACGGCAGGGGTGGGCGCTAAGGAAAGATCAATAATGCCGAAAGGAACATTCAATCGGCGCGAAGCTTCTTGCGCCACCAATTGTCCCACACGGGTTATTTTAAACGCTGTTTTCTTTATGGTTTCGCAGAGGACTTCGAAACTCTCTCCACGTACCTGTTCCAACGCATATTTTACTACCCCCGGACCGCTTACACCTACATTGATGATGGCATCTTCCTCCGACACTCCGTGAAAAGCGCCGGCCATGAAAGGGTTATCATCGGGGGCGTTGCAAAGTACCACCAATTTGGCGCACCCCAAAGAGTCCTGTTCTTTGGTATGTTCTGCCGTTTCCAGAATGATGTCTCCCATGAGCCGTACGGCATCCATGTTGATACCGGTCTTGGTAGAACCGACGTTCACGGAACTGCATATTCGCTCGGTGCAGGCCATTGCTTCCGGTATGGAACGGATAAGCAGTTCATCGCTCCGGCTCATTCCTTTTGATACGATAGCCGAATAGCCACCCAGAAAGTTGACGTTTAATTCTTTGGCACAGCGATCCAGCGTGAGGGCTATCTTTACATAATCATCGGGAGTATGGCAAGCCGAACCGCCGACCAACGAGATGGGAGTGATGGAGATGCGTTTGTTTACAATAGGGATTCCGTATTCTTTAGAAATATCTTCACCCGTCTTTACCAAATCTTTGGCTAAAGAAGTAATTTTTCGGTATATGTTTTCGCATAGGTGATTGAGATCGCTGTCGGCACAGTCTAACAGGTTGATTCCCATTGTGATGGTACGCACATCGAGATTCTCCTGCTCAATCATCTTGTTGGTTTCGATAACTTCGGAAATATTAATCATGATGGTTTTCTCGTTTATGTTTCGCAAGCTTCCTTTCTTTACAAACATTGTGCTGGTTTCGAAGCCGGCGGAAGTGGTGGTTCTTTTTAAATACGGTGCATTTTGTCGAAAATCTCTTCGCGTTGGCATTTAATCTGTACACCGAGGCTTGTTCCGATTTCGGTCAACTCGTCTACCATCTTTTCGAAGGCTTTGGTTGTCTGGCTGATGTCTACAATCATCATCATGTTGAAATACTTCTGTACAATGGTCTGTGAGATGTCTAAAATGTTCACGTTGTTTTCTGCCAGGTAAGTGCAGACTTTGGCAATGATGCCTACCGTATCTTTCCCTACTACAGTAATAATAGTTTTATTCATTTTAATCCGATAAATTAATTTCGTGCGGCAAAGGTAAGAAAAAAGATGGAAGATGTTGCAAAACTAATCAGAGTCAAAATTAGTTCACCGAAACTCTTCTTTTCAGAATACTATATTATCGGACGACTTCGAAGTCACCGATCAGGCGAATGTCATTGGAGGAAGCTCCTACCTGTACATAAAAACGTCCCGGTTCGATGACCCATTCTCCTGCGCTGTTAAGCAATTCCATGTTGCGGCGGCGAATAGTGAATTTTATTTCTTTAGTCTGTCCCGGTTGTATATTGGTTCGTTTATAAGCCTCTAACTTGGGCGATAGCAAAGGAACGGAAGCGTCCTCGTCTACCAGATATACTTGTACTACCTCACCGCCGGCACGGGTACCTGTGTTGGTTACTTTAAAACGAACCGTGACGCTCTCTTCTGTTGTAATGCGCTGAGGTTCTAAGGTTAAATCCGTATAGCGGAAAGTCGTGTAACTTAGTCCGTGTCCCATTGGATATTCCGGAAAGGCAACGGTTAATTTTCCACCCGGATTGTAGGCGCCTGTCAGTACATTGGCGATGGCTTCGGGACCTGCTTCTCCCGGATGCCAAGCTTCCAGTATGGCAGGTATATAAGAAGAGATATTTTTTAAAGAAACGGGATGAGAGTTGAATAATGTCAGCACTACCGGCTTGCCGGCTGACAGAATAGGTTTCAGGACCTGTTCGTTTATTTCATCTTCCACTAATGCGATAATCAAATCCGCCTTGCTGATTTCCTCCAACGTTTCTGTCAAGACGAATACCCGGCTTTGCGTTCCCAACTTCTGTTTCAGGGCGGGAAGCATCTGTGCGGTAAGAGCCTTGTTCCCATAGAGAGCAATCGTTTGCGCAGTAAGTGTGTCGAGTGGGAGAGTGTTCCCGGCATTTTTTAACAGAACAATAGATTCATGCGCTACTTGTAGTGCTGTTTTTTTCAAATCTTTCAGGCTCTCGGTTTCCTGCATGCCCTTTGCTGAGGAAGTGGTAAACCGGTTTTTAATATTTGCAGTGGCGGTGTCGAAACCCTCTTTATTCGTTTGGATTCCTCCTTCCGCTTTTGCTTCTGTCAGCACCCGTTTGTAAGGTGAAACGTACGTTGCTTTTGCTTCTTCCGGCGTAATACAGAGTGTGGCTTTTAGCTGCCCGTTGTTTTGTAGTCCTTTTACCATTTCCACTCCTGTTTCCGCTACCAGATAGGGGCTTTCTCCGTAGAAAGGCAGATAATTCTTCTGTCCCGGCTGAATGACGGAAAGATTAGGGGAAATAACCTTAGTCTGTTTTTGCTCATTTAGTTGTGCGCCGATAACCTGTCCGGCTTTCTTTACCAGACTACGGTTCCATGTGTGTCCGATAGAAAGCTCCGAGGGGAAACCTGCCTGAAAGGGTTGGGCGACTTGTGCCTGCAATGCGGCGAAACTGCATAATGTGAATGAAAGAGTAAGAATTTGCTTTTTCATGTTATGTGTTGTTTAATAATGTTTTGTGGGTTATAACAGCAGGAATCTGATCCCAATTCATATTCATTCGATGTGTTGTTTAATTTAATAATGTTTGTGGATTATAGCAGCATATAGAGGTAGAAGATGTAAACACCTACCAATATAATGCCTTCGATGCGGGTGATAACGTGGCTTTTATAGAAGAAGCCGAATACCCATAGCAAAGCCGATGCGGCGATCAGCGTCAGCAAGTCGAAATTCGTAATGCCTTGCATTTTCATCGGGCAAACAGTTGTGCTGGGTGTCAGCGCAACTGTTTGCGCTGACACCCAGCACAAGGAAAATATTAAATAAGTTGCTGCCGATAATATTACCGATAGCTATACCCGTGTTCTTTTTCAGTGCGGCTACAATGGAAGTGGCCAGTTCGGGCAAAGAAGTGCCTCCTGCTACTAAGGTCAGTCCGATGACCGATTCGCTTACGCCCCATGCGCGGGCTATGTCCGAAGCGCCCTTTACGAAGAATTCGCCGCCCGCTATCAATCCGGCCAGGCCGAGAAGAATGAACAAAACAGCTTTTCCCATCGGAATCTCTTTTATGGAGTTTTTCTCTTTGTTAGTGCTAGTATCGTGAGCAATGGCAAAAGTATATCCGACAAATATGAGAAAAAAACAAAGTAATAATAAGCCGTCGGTACGATTGATAATGTCGGGGGAATTATCTCCATCGATTAAACGATTGTTCGCACAAATAAAAAGAATGATGGAAGCCAACACCGTGAAAGGTATTTCTTTATTTAAGGTTCCTTTTCCTACAAATATAGGCGATACGATGGCTGTACATCCCACAATAACAAGAGTGTTGAATAAGTTGCTTCCTACCACATTACCAATAGCTAAATCGGAACTGCCGTGTAGTGCGGACAGCAAGCTGATGACAAATTCCGGCATAGAAGTACCGAAAGCGACGATGGTGAGTCCGATAAACAATGAAGATATATTAAACCGTTTCGCTATGGAAGCCGCACCGTCGGTAAGAGCATTTGCGCCCCACAGAATAGCGACCAATCCGCCGATAAGATATAAAATATGAACAATCATGTTTGGATAGTTTTAGAATTGTTTGTGCAAAGTTAATGCTTACACTCCGGATTATGTTCATTTCATCGATTAAAATTGTTTTTTATAATCATTTGCTCAAACAGAATGGTTAGAACTTGAATCGCCTTTTATCTTGACGATTACTTTTTCTTTGGATTAGAAATTCTGCGTCATTGGCATACTCTTGAAGTTGTTTATCTCGATAATTGCGTTTTCTTTCGATAGGCGATTCCGCATCGTTAGCATATCATTTTGAATTTTTCATCTCAAAGAATCAATGCTGTTTTCTGGTAATATCTTCTACTAAACTGTTTAAATATACTTCCAAATTCGTGTATCCGTTAACTTTATCGGTCGACATACTTCCGTCGGAATGATCATGTGGGTTTAATCCGTGTGCCGTTTCCCATACATCGGGTATACCGTCTCCGTCGGAATCTTCCCGATCGGCAGGTTTCACTCCGCCATCATTCAATGTCGGCCATGGACTAGTAGCGCCTTTCGGCATCACATCATACGGTGTGTCAATCAGTCCCGGTTTTTTTGGTGCGTCAGGTGTCACGCTGCCTATATAAGTCGCTGTTCCGTTGCGGGTTTCTTCGGCAATACGGGTGTCAATCTCGTCGCGCATTTTGGAACATCCGGCATATGCAGTTACCAAACGGTAAGCTTCCTCGGCCGTATGAGTGGTAACTACATCTGTTTCCAAAGGAGTGTTTAAGCGGATTTCCTTTTTAACTTGTTTGGTAAAAGTGTGGTCGCAAGCCGCATGGTTTATCTGTTCGTAGATGCCCTTCTTCCAATTGTTCTTGCTGACAGACGGGTTGCCTTCTATCACATTGCCATTCACATAAAATCGTCCCCACACATGTTCCATGGGTTTCCATTGGTTGGGGCGACCGTTCCGACCGGTACAATATTGTGTGGTACGTACCCCGAGAGAGGCGATCCGGTAACTTACGGGTCCTTTTTTGGGAGTGGCCGGTCCCGGTTTGTAATAGTTGTTTACGATATTCACCTTCATGCCTTCGCCTCCGTAGCATCCGTTCCCTGCCCAGTTGTAAATTACATTGTTGCGCATATCCACATATTCCCTTTCTTGTGTGGAAGGGCGAGGGCCTAAACGCGGTGTGCGACTTTCGTGATGCGCTAAAAGATTGTGATGATAGGAAGCCTTTGCTCCGCCGAAGATGGCGCCGTATCCGTGTCTTCCTTTTCCGTGTCCTGCCGTACGAAGACTCTCGGTTATCATGCACCACTGTACCGTCAGATTCTCCCCTCCATAGAGGGTGCAGCATTCGTCTACCGACCAACTGACGGAGCAATGATCTATGATAACGTTCTTATTCTCGGTTCCTCCCAAGCCGTCCGGTTCGCCGCCGTGTCTGTTGCCTACCCGGAAACGCAGGTAGCGGATAATCAAGTTGTCTGCCTTTAATGTGACCGGATAGTCGGCAACACATATACCCTGTCCCGGTGCAGTTTGTCCGGCAACAGTCAGGTTACCGTTGGTGATTCTCAGTTCACTGCTCAGGAAGATGGTTCCGGCCACATCGAATACCACAGTGCGGGGCTCTTGCTGCATCAGTGCGTAGCGTAGAGTTCCCTCCTGCATACCGTCTTCGAGCGTTGTTACATGGTATACCTTACCTCTACGTCCTCCGGTGGCGTAACGTCCGAACCCTTCGGCGCCGGGAAAAGCTATCGGTTTTATATTATCTTGTGCCGCAGCCGGGCAGCATACTATTCCTTGAATGCATAGCAGTATAATAAATAGTCTTCGTATCATATTATTATATTCGTTTCTGTTTGCGTTGTAAAGATATATAAGATTTGCTGAAATTTAAGATTCTTTAGATGGAAAATGATAGTAAGCAGGATGTTTTATTAGCGATATTTATAGTTGGGGCATACACATAGCCATGAAAGTTTTTTTACTCTTTATTAATTTGGATAATAAAAGTTGTAAATAGCGATGATAATCAATAATAAGAGTTTACTTTTCTACCTCATACGCTATAAACTTTGTTATAGTTTGAGAGGGAATGATTTTACCAACTATATTTATGGGATTTACCACCAAAAGGGGTGAGCTAATGAAAAAAAGTGGAGGGGTAGTTATCTGCTAAAGTTCTTTTTCTATGTACCAAAGTAGACTTGATATAATTTAGAACGATAGCAGCTTCCATCGGATTCAGGTTATAAATGCGTATTTAGTTGATACCTGAAGGGCTTTGTATTTCCGGAAGCAGAGCAAAACTTATTTTGCAACATCATTTGGCAACTGTTGTTTTTGGGGTGGTGTATTTAAAAAAGACGAGCCGGCTCTGTCTCACGACAAAGTCGGCTCTAATTTACTATTTAACACGAGTCTTTAAAAAAGACTTTTACTTGATTTTTCCATTTGTCCACCATCTCGGATCACCGACTTTCATTTTATAGATATCGCTGTTTCGAACTTTTTCGGTATCCTTGTAACGGAAACCTTCAATATTATGATGGTGCATGTTTTCTTCTCCGTTCACTCCTGACGGTTGAGGATCCACAAACAATTCTTCCGGTGTCAACGTATTCGTACCGATATGGATACGGGTTTGGTCCATACCTTGGATGTTTTGTGCTCCTTGCTGATAACCCGGGCCACGGTTGGTTGCGCTGAACTGATAGCTGGTAAAGATTTCGTCATCTTTATGTTTACCTGCTGCTATACTCGGATTCAAAGTGGAGTAGTTATCGGCAAAGTCGAAAACTTGGCCGTTGAAACGTTCTATACGACATCCTGCGTTATATAGAGTACGGTTATCACCATCTCCTTTGCGAGTTAATACCCATAAATTGTTTTTGCAAATGAAGGTACTGTTCGCTGGGGCATAACGCATTTCGAACATCAACCGGTCTTTCGAGCGGGTACTCATGTTGATAAATGTATTGTTTTCCACGCGTATCTTCCAAGTAGTAGAAGCCGGCCATGCCAGATTTCCGTTTTCTGATAACATCGCATGACGAGGACTGTTGATGAATGTGCAGTTAGTCATGGAGAAATCTTTGAAAATGTTTGAGTTGGCGTTTGCATCTTTAGCCGTACTACCGCCATCGATCCAGGAATAGCCACGTCCGTTATTATCGTATACGCCGCAATCGTAGAACAGACAGTTGTCTATTATAAATTTATCCACAAGCTTCCGATTCGGTCCTTGGAAACGTATCCAGCCTCGAATCATATTACGGAAATTACAGTTGCGTACCTCGAATGTTTCCAAAGAGAAAGGCATTGCTTGAGAACTTTGGTTGATGAAGTAATTTCCTAAACCGGATCCTTTTCCCCATTTTTCTCTGGTCAGATAATTATAAGCTTTATCACAATCGAAGTTAATATCCTGGAAGATGATGGATTGTACATTGATACCGCCCATTTCACCATTGCTGGCATTACGTCCGAATGAGAAATTACAACTTGAAGGATCTCCTTTGTCATCGTCGTTGGCTTTGCCTAAGTCGAAGCAGCCGATACCTAGGTATACTGTCGGTCGGTTATTCGGGTCATTACTCTTTAAGGTAAATCCTTTCGACATGTTTACGGTGTTTACTAAATAATAAGTTTTACCGCCTTCCAATAAGAATGTAGTTCCTTCGGCCAGTGTATTGTCGGACATATAGTTGCGCAGAATTGTATCGATACGGCAAGCCTGTAGACGTTTGGCTGCAAGAATCGTATCATTCGGATCAACAAAATGTTTAATAAGAATAGGCTCGCCGACAACTCCTTTCATACGTACCATATTAGTGTTGTATAGACGGTCCCAGTAACGTTTAACTTTGTTGTTCAATCCGTTAACGATATATACTGCATTCTCGACCAATCCATCTACATCTACATATCCCCGTTGTTTATCAGCTTCGGTCAGGTTAATAATTTTGCTTTCCAAAGTCGGATTATCTGATGAGGGTTCTACTTTGATTTGATCCATAACATATCTTCCGTTCTCTTCTTCGAAGTGCTCTTTGTAATTCCCGTCGGAAATTAGGTTGAAAGATATACGCATGCTGTTTTGGGTTATATTTTCTACCCAAATCACATCGGGCACATCATAGCGTTCGAGGGTGGTGATATTCAAGTAATCATCGGGGTGAGCGCCGTCGCCCACTCCAAACCATTTGGAGTTGTATGCTTCTCCTCGGGATGAGAGTGTTTGGATAGCAAAGCGATATCCCGTTTTATACTGTAAGTCTTCAAGTTTCAAGCTAAGACATTCCGGTCCTACAACAGTATCAACAATGCAATCGTATGGATTATCAAAATCCCGGCCTTGGATAATTGCTTTCAGGCGATAACCGGCCGCTCCGTTTATACCGTACCAGTACAACTGGATATCATTTATACCCGAGACATCGCTGTAATATCGGTCGGAAGTGCTTATTCCATTCCGTTCCGAACGGAACATAGTCATGAATTCGCGGTATGGATTATCCTCTCCCTCTCCCGAAATGGTATCGTCATCGCTGCATGAGGAGTAGGTGAAGCAGGTTAATGCCGCTAATAATAAAAGATATAATTTGTTTTTATACATATATTTCGGCTTTTAGTAAATTAGTAACCATAGTAATTTTTATAAGTTCCGGCTGACCGTTTGATGATTTCAGACGGATAAGGCAGGATATAACGTACTGTAGGTAATTGCTCTGCTGGAACTTCCCATAAGGTACCGGATTGTGTTTTTCCGTTATCTACATAGAATAATTCTCCAAAATCATCTCCGTATATATACCCGCGAAGCGAATAGAGGCACTTGGCTTTCGGATAGCTGGTAGCATCATCAATCCATTCATACATATTGGCTGTTTCCCATGTGCTGCCCGGATGTTCCTCTTCTTCCCAAATATTTTTGATGCTTAATATATCCAGCGTTGTATTTGGATAAATATTAATATCATTCGGGTTATTGTTCTGGTATTCGGCTTTGTCGGGATTACGGTAATAGAAATGGATCGGGAATGTGTCGAAACGGTCGTCCTTATTGTAATCCATCAGACCTCCTATGTATGAAGCCAAACCGTAGTAATCAAAGAATACATCCCGGATGACTTCATTATATTTATTCCAGCGGACAAGATCTTTCCAACGTATGTTTTCACCTCCAAATTCCCATTTGCGTTCGTCCATAATGAGTTTGAAGAAGTCTTCCTTGGTTGTGTTGGCAGAAATGTAGGCATCTACTTTCTCTCCATGATCTTGATTGGCAAAAGCTCGTTCGCGCACCTCTTTAAATGCTGCGATGGCTTTGGCTCCATTCGCTCCTGATACACCATTTTCTAATTCATTAACGGCTTCGGCATACATTAACAACACATCGGCATAACGCATATACGGGAAGTTGATACCTGTACTACCTGTACTTTGATTACCTTGCGCATTGCCGGCTTGTGCCCATAACTTCGACCATTTGTTGCAATAATTGTAGTAATCGTTATGCAAGGTAGGTGTTCCATTATAAGAGTATTTCCAGTAACCGATGCAGTAAGCTAAGCGTAGGTCTTTACGGTCGAATGAGAAACGATAGAAACTGTTCAGTTTCATTCCGTCTTTAGTTTCGCCCCATATATTCTTACCGGAAGTTGCATTATCTTGCGTATCTACTTTGGGTCCCCATTGGTAACCGATACTACCGCTTCCATTTTTTGCGAACGGGATTTCAAAGATGGGATCATCGTTATTGGTAACAATATAGTTACACTCGTCAATGAATACTTGGTTGTAAGGCTTGTTCAATTTATGTGTGCCTGACGCAATGACCGAATCGCAGTATATGCGCGCAATCTCGTAATAATCACGATAGTCGTCGGCACGTTTCATTGTGCCGTACGAAGCAGGATTTTCTTTTTCCGGGCGTAATGAGTAACCACCGCGTGTCATGGCGATACGGGCAATTAATGACCAACAGAATTCTTTGGATGCACGTTCGATTCCTTCGCTTAGTTCATTGGCAAACTTCATGTAGGGAGCGATGTCGCGCAAATCATTAATCAACGTTGTAAGAATTTCATCTCGATCGGCTACCGGCATCACTAGATTGTCGCTCATGTCATACGAGCGGGTAAAGGTAAACGGTATATCGCCAAAGAGCGTTACCATATCATGATAAGTCATGGCGCGTAAACATTTAGCTTCGCCTATTTGTTGCAATATAGTCGTATCTTTTGCTGCATAAAACTTACTATTCTCCGCAGCCGTTACAAAATTGTTTGCGTATTCGATAACTTTATAGGCTGCACTCCATATTTTCTGCAAGTCTCCTCCGTTAGCGGCCCCTTCGAATCGTTTGTAATCACTTCCGTTCAATTGTTTCTCAGATTTGTCATTTGGAGTAAACTCTACATCATTGTTCAATGTGAAAGAGGTATAGTATTTTTCGCCATATAAATCTCCGCTTAACAGATAAGCATATACGGCGTTTAGCGCTCTGTTGGTTTCTTCTTTAGTGCCGAATATGTATGAATCGTCATATTTTGATTCGGAACTAACCTCCAAGAAGTCGTTACAAGCGCTGAAACCGGTTAATAAAACCAATCCACTTATTATGAATATAATTTTCTTCATTGTTCTTTTTGGTTTGAGGGTTAGAATGAAAGATTCAGGCCTAACAAATAACTCCGGTTACGTGGGTAACGGTTGTAGTCCATACTTGGAGTCAGACCAGATTGGATATCCACTTCCGGGTCGTATCCTTTATATTTGGTTAACAACCAAAGGTTAGAACCTGTAAAGTAGACACGTAGACGGTCTACCCCAATTTTCCGTGTGAAGTTTTTCGGGAAGGTGTAACCGATAGTGACATCTTGCAGACGGAGGAATGAGCCATCTTCTACAAAATAAGAATGGGCTATTCTTTTGGTTACATCTTTCGGGTTCCAAAGAGTTGCATCTTTATTCTGTTCTATATAGTACTGCTCTAAGTAAGAGGGCAGAGTAGAGTTTGCCAAGATTCGCTCTCCGATTTCATTCGTATAAGTCCAACGGTGTTCAGCGTCAAAATCAGATAAAATGTTGTAGTAATTATTCTTGTTGTCTTTGGCTGAAGATAACATATAAGCATTTCCGTTGTATACGTCAAAACCTACGATGTAGTTGAAGTTACAAGTGAAATCGATATTCTTCCAGTTGCCGCTAAGGCCAAAACCTCCTTGAAATTTCGGGTTTGTGTTACCTATTACTACACGGTCGTAATCGTCTATTTTACCATCAGGCTTACCTTCCGGACCGCTTAAATCTTTGAATTTAGGACGACCGGGCGCTGTACCGAATACCCCGTCACCATTAACTACTACATATTCTCCGTTTTCATCCAAAGTAGGAGTGAAGTTAGCAGAAGTTGTACGGTCGAATCCTTCGAAACCGTAGATACCATCGTAAACATAACCATAGAGCAAACCAATCTGTTCTCCTACTTTAAGGTAATAGTCGTATACTCCTCCTTCACTCGCCCAACGTGATGAACTCGCACCAAGCATGTCATCGGTTCCGTTTAATTTGTCGATACGGGTTTTGTTGAAGCCGAAAGCAAGATTTCCGCTCAATACATAATCTTTATTACGGAGAATATCGCCGTTGATGGTTAATTCGAAACCGCGGTTGGTTACTTGACCGATATTTTGCATTTGCTTCTGATAACCGGTTGTCAATGGGATATCGCTTTTGTAAAGTAAATCTTTGGTAGTGTTCCAATAAACTTCCGGTGTGATCGTTAGTCTTTCACCAAACAAGCCAAAGTCGATAGCTAAATTGCGGGTTATGGTTGTTTCCCATTTGATTTTTGTGTTTGGGAAGGTTGTGCCGCCTGAATTAGCGTAATAATTCTCACCATTATAGCCTACTTCATGAAAGCCCGGACCTCCGGATGATTGGATGGAGTATTGGTAACGCCACATATCATCATCGATGCGGTTATTTCCTGCCATACCTATGGCTGCACGTAATTTTAAATTGCTGATAACTGGATGACCTTCTAAGA
>ENA-OPCT01000674-OPCT01000674.1-human-gut-metagenome-genome-assembly--contig:-NODE-674-length-17167-cov-32.932854_pt1 | contig 17167 bp, 9 predicted proteins | sample MGYA00241572_ERZ501495 | MGnify/ENA primary metagenome ERZ501495 (study PRJEB25962, sample SAMEA2042580) | human gut metagenome | biome: human gut; feature: human-associated habitat; material: faeces... | reverse complement strand
CTTATCGAGACGTCTGCATCAGCTAACTGAGACTTCTGAACTCGCTTACTGAACTACTTGAGGTGCTTGGCTGAACAGCTTGAATTGCTTGACAGAAGTGTGATACAGCTACTTATTATGGACGCAAACTTGTCGCCCTTACAGGGCGCCTTGCTGATTGCTATTATACCCAGGGCGCTGCCCTGAGCTAGGAGCTTTTGGGCCTTCAGCCCGTTCTTGAACCACATGCGAAAGTTCTGTTGTTTAAACAAGTCTCTCTATATCTTCTATTGAAAGGTCTGTACCTTTGGCAACTTGCTCTTGTGTGAGCCCCATGCCGAGAAGACGTTTTGCGGTGGCCAACTTTTCTTTGGCAATGCCTTCTACTCTGCCTTCTTCTCTGCCTTCTTCCTTCGCAGTATCGATCGATTTTTTTATATCTCGGTAAGCCTTGAGGCAGTCTTCATATTCTCGTAGCTCTTGTTTGAAACCAAAGTCGGTAAGTAAGCTGATATATCGTTCTTCTGATAATCTCATAATCTGTTCTTTTTATAGAATTCTTTTGGCAAAGATACGATATTTGTATCATTTTAGACGATATTGCGAGCGTTTTTGCAAGATTATCAGTACTTTTGTGGCGAAATAATAAATAACGCAAAAATCATAACCGAAATGAAACGAATCTTCTTATCGCTGATACTTACAGCAGCTACCTTGCCTTGGGCTACTGCAGCCCTGGCACAGCAGGACCCATCTGAGGCTCCTGCCACCAGACCCGTAAATCCCGTATCTGCACCACAGAAACTCATCTTCGTACCGGACTCTCTGAAACCCTATGATTTCAACAAGGATGATGAGAGATGGTGCTGGCGACATAGTGCACAGACCCAGAATATCGTGTATTTCTGGGAAAAGCCGTTTGGAGATAATCCGCAGAATCCTCCTTCGCTCGAAGGTAAGCCGATGAAATTCGACCTGGGTAATCTGCAGACTCAGGTAGAACGGTTCTACCGTTTCTTCCGCGATACCCTGAAGTTTTCTCTGCCGGGAAGTATCTGCGACAAGTATAAGATGATGGTGATGGTGAACTATTCGCTGGAAGGAACTGCTTACGGCGGAACTTACGATGACTTTATCGGCGCGCTCTGGGTAACACCTAACCGTATTCAAGATAAGAAACTCAACTGTCTGGCTCATGAGTTGGGACATAGTTTCCAGCTTCAGATCATGGCAGACAAAACGGGCGAAGCTTGGGGAGGAAGTGGCTTCTTCGAGATGACATCCCAATGGATGCTCTGGAGAGTGAATCCCGACTGGATAACAGATGAGAAGTATCATTTTGATGCCTTCAGACAGCTTACCCATAAGGGTTATCTGCATCTGGACAACATCTATCATTCGCCATACGTGATAGAATGGTGGGCAGAGAAACATGGATTGGAAAGCATCGCCCAGCTCTATCGGGAAGGAAAAGTAGGAGAGGACCCGGTTGTTACCTACAAGCGGAAATATAAGATGAGTCAGAAGCAGTTTAATGATGAAATGTTCGACTGCTACCGTCATCTCGTGAACTTCGATTTCGGTTATGCCCGCAAGGAGACCCGTCCTTATGCCTGCACCTTCGATACCAAGATGCTGGAGCAGAAGAATGGTTATCTCCGTCCGGATACAGCTTCGGTTCCAGAGAACTATGGCTTTAATGCCATCAAGTTGGAAATCCCGAAGGCAGGCAAGAAGGTTACTGTAGATTTCAGAGCCCTCGATGCCGAGGGCAAGGTGTTCAAGGCATCCAAGGACAAGATGGCACGAACCATCGGTTACCGTTATGGATTGGTGGGAGTAACCGCCGATACCGATGAATGTATCTACAGTCCGATGGGTGAAGCGATGAACGGAAAGGTTTCGCTTGTGGCTCCAAAGTCCCAGCCTCTCAAGGCGCTTTATCTCGTGGTGATGGGAGCTCCTTCGAATCATTCGCTCGATCCATCTTCCCGCCGATTCCCTTATGAGGTAAGAATGAAGTAAGAATCATCTGCATAAAATAAAAAATATCATCGCTTATGAAGAATAAGACTTTATTATCGGCATCACTCGCCCTAATGATGGCGATGCCGATGCAGGCACAGAAGTTTGAAGACAACTTCGAAGACAAGACGCTGCGACTGGATTACATCGTGGCGGGCGATAGCGTGAACCAGGCTATATATTTCGAACAGGCTTACAGCAACCCTACCTGGGCGGGCAGAAAGACAAGACTGGATGAGAAATTCCTGAACGGAAACGGACAGGTGACCGTGTATGAACGTGGTACCAACAAGGTGCTCTATGTAAACACCTTCTCAACACTCTTCCAGGAGTGGCAGCTTACTCAGGAGGCGAAGCATCTGCAGAAATCATTCGAAAGCAGTTTCCTCGTGCCTTTTCCAAAGAAGCCGGTGGATGTAAGCATCACCCTGAGCGATACGCATCAGAAGGTGACAGCAGAACTGCGCCATACCATCAATCCACAGGATATCCTCATCCGACCATTGGGCGAGAATGGCATCCCTTACCGCTACATCGTGAAGAGCGGAGAGGTTGCCGACTGTGTTGACCTCGCCATCATCGCCGAGGGTTATCGCCAGGACCAGATGGATAAGTTCTATCAGGATGCGCAGCGGACAGCCGATGCCATTTTCGAGCGCGAACCTTTCGCTTCGCTCAAGTCGAGATTCAACGTGGTGGCAGTTGCGGCTCCATCGCTTGATGAGGGTCCAAGTATTCCGCACGACGGAAAATGGAAGAACACGATGGCTTGCTCTCATTACGATACTTTTTATTCGAACCGTTATCTTACCACGAGCAAGATTCATCGCATCTATGATGCCTTGAGTAATGTGCCTTTCGAGCAGATTATCGTATTGGTGAATTCTCCTACGTATGGTGGAGGTGGCATCTACAACCAGGTTACGCTTTCTACCTCTGATCATCCTACGTTCAAGAAGGTGCTGGTACATGAGTTCGGTCATGGCTATGCGGGCTTGGGCGATGAGTACAGTACCGATGAGTATGACCCGATGTATCCTAGTGATACCGAGCCTTGGGAGCCGAACCTCACCACGCTGAAGGATTTCCAGAGCAAGTGGGCAGATATGATGCCGAAGGGCGTGAAAATTCCTACGCCGCTTGCCAAACTTCCGGATCATAAGAATATCAGAAACGAGAAGGAGCAGAAGAAACTCAACGATGCCGTCTTCAAGATTGGTGTGTTCGAGGGGGCGGGCAACCAGAGCAGGGGATGTTATCGTCCGGCACAGGTCTGCCGTATGCGAATCAACGAAGTGGATGATTTCTGTCCGGTTTGCCAGCGTGCCATCCGACGCATCACAGATTTCTATACTGGGAAATAATATTTTCCTAACTGGAGAAAAAAACTTAAGAAGTTAACAAGTAAAATATCAAGCATAATGAAGAATCAGATTTTAGCTCTTTCGCTGTTGAGCGCAGCTTTGGCGATGCCGGCAGCTACAGCTTCAGCACAGGGCACATTAGAAGATTACAACAGAGCCTATGCGCTGCGTCATCAGTTTTCAGCCGATTCCGTGTTCCATTGGGCACGATCATCGGCTTGGTGCGATTCCACCCACGTACTGCATTATCAGATTTCTACTCCTCAGGGCAAGAAGTTTGTATCCTATGATGCCGACAAGGATGAGATGAAGACTTATGATTCGCAGCAGGCGATGGAGAAGGCGCTGGGCATCAAGCCTCGCCGCCCTTATAAGCCTCAGTTTGGCAGACGTCATGAGCGCCATTGGATGGAGGTAGATGAGGAGAAGGAGGCTTATCCGGTACTTTCGCCCGACGGCAAGATGGAAGCCTACATCGAAGGTTACAACGTGGTGGTTCATGAGGCAGGAAAACCTTATACCGAAGCCAAGCGAATCCTTACCCAGGATGGTACCATCGGATGCTATTACAGCAACCGCATCCAATGGAGCCCAGACGGCAAGCACATCTTCGTATGCAAGCGTGTTCCGGTAGAGAAGCGCTATGCCTACTACGTAGAATCTTCGCCTGCCGACCAGCTGCAGCCTATCCTCCACAAGCAGGAGTATGCCAAGCCGGGCGATGTCCTGCCACAGCACTATCCGGTCATCATCGATGTGGCTACCGGAAAGAAGGTGGAGGCTGACAAGCATCAGATAGAAAACCAGTATGAACTGGAGTGGATGCAATGGACACCAGACAGCAAGGAGGTGACGATGGAGTACAACCAGCGTGGGCATCATCTCTATCAGATGCTGGCGATGAATGCCGAAACTGGCAAGCTTCGTACCGTGGTAGAGGAGCGTGCCAATACCTTCGTGAACTATGGTCGTCTGTGGCGTCAGTTTATCAAGGATGGCAAGCAACTGCTCTGGATGAGCGAGCGCAACAACTGGAATCATCTCTATCTCTACGATGTGCAGAAATCGAAGGTTATCCGACAGATTACAAAGGGCGACTGGTTTGTTCGCGGCATCCAGCGTGTGGATGAAGAGAAGGGAGAAATCTATTTCTCGGCTAGTGGCGTGAACAGGAATGAGGACCCATATCTGGTACATTATTATAAAATAGGTATCGACGGCAAGAATATGGTGGCGCTCACTCCTGAAGAGGGAAATCATAGTGCCCAATATACCTATGATTACCGTTATCTCCTGGATACCTATTCTAAGGTGGATGCTGCTCCTGTTACCGTGCTCAGAGATGCGCAGACCGGTAAGCTCGTCAAGACCCTGGAGACGGCTGATATTGCTACTTTGAAGAAGCACGGATGGGTAGCTCCTGAGGTGTTTGTGGCTAAGGGGCGTGATGGCAAGACTGATATGTGGGGCATCATCCAGCGCCCTACCAATTTCGATCCGAACAAGAAATATCCGGTTATCGAGTATATCTATTCGGGTCCGGGCGATGCCTATACTCCGAAGAGTTTCATGCCATACAACTGGTACACCACTTCGCTTGCCGAACTCGGTTTCATCGTAGTCCAGCTCGATGCGATGGGAACTTCCTATCGCGGCAAGAAGTTTGAGGAGGTTTGCTACAAGAATCTGAAGGATGCCGGATTCCCAGACCGTGAGCTCTGGATCAAGGCTGCAGCCAAGAAGTATCCTTATATGGATGCTGATAATGTGGCAATCTATGGCTGTTCGGCAGGCGGACAGGAGAGTACCACCGCCGTATTGCTGCATGGCGATTTCTACAAGGCAGCCTATAGTGCCTGCGGCTGTCATGACAACCGGATGGATAAAATCTGGTGGAACGAGCAATGGATGAGCTGGCCTATCGATTCCAGTTACGTGGAGTGCAGCAACGTGGAGAACGCCCACAAGCTGGAGCGCCCGTTGATGCTGGTGGTAGGCGAGATAGATGACAACGTAGATCCTTCGAGCACTTATCAGGTAGTGAATGCGCTGGAAAAGGCGAACAAGGATTTCGAACTCGTGGTGATTCCTGGAGCCCATCATACCATGGGCGAACTCTATGGCGAGCACAAGCGTTACGATTTCTTCGTGAAGAATCTGCTGGGTGTGAAACCGCCTAAATGGAGCGATGTAAAGAGCAAGTAATTCAGGTTTCAATCTGTTGATAGTGAAACTTCTCACTTGAATCATTATTTAAGTTTTGCCCTGAAGCAAACGGATAGTCTTACTATTAAAAAGTAGCTATTTGCTTGTTTCGGGGCTTTTTTTGTTCTTTTTGTTGTATTTCTCGTTATATTTTTGTAATTTTGCGGCATTAAATTATCTAACAACAGAAAATAAAGACTCATATAATGAGAAAGATATCTACTCTAATGGTTTCTGTGCTCTGCATGATGATGCCTGTAGGGGCTGAGGCGCAGGTACCGACAGCCTTCGTCTCGAAAGGGGCTACGGATATTCAGGCGCAGCCACATTCGGTAACGCAAACAAACTCGGGTGCACAGTTGGCTGCTATCGACCCTATGGTGCGCTCTATCACGATGGATAATGGTTTGCCGAGTAATGCTGTGCGTAGCGTGGTTCAAGGTTCCAAGGGATACATGTGGTTTGGTACAGACAACGGATTGTGCCGTTTTGACGGATACGATGTCAGAACCTATTATAATCCCTTTACGGCTGTAGACCAGTTTGTGAGCGCCCTTACTGCTTGCGAAGAAGGACTGCTGGTAGGTTGCAATAATGGAGCCTATCTGTTCTCTAATGCAACCGACCAATTCCAAAAACTGAGTGATAAGATTACGGCGCCTGTCCTAAATTTCTCGCTTGACGGCGATCAGAATGTTTGGATTTCTACTAGCGGACAGGGCGTGTTCAGATACAATCGGACTACTCACGAACTGCATCAGTATCCGATGAAGAATATTCAGGGTAAAGTGAAAAGTACGCTGGTTGATGCCAACAACCAGGTATGGATGCTCTGTAACCAGGGTGAAGCCAGCATCTATCATCTCAACAAGTCGACCGACCAGTTTGAAGCATTCCCTCTGAAGGGCGATGCAACCATGTTTCACGGCATGGCGATGCTGGCTACTTCCGATGGCAATGTTTATGTCGGAACCTGGGAAAACGGACTTTACAAGCTCAACGCCGATGGTAGTGCCGAACAGCTCATCAGCGGAACCTTGAGTAATGCTGTTCATCATATCCATCAGCTTTACTGCAACGACAACAAGTCTCTTCTCATAGCCAGCGATGATGGATTGGTGCAGTATGACATCCAGAACCGTATCTGGCACATGTTGTCGGAAGTCAACAATCCGAGCCGGAGTACGAGCGAGCGCTTTGTTTATGGTATTGCGGATGATAATGAAGGTGGCACTTGGGTATCTACTTACTATGGTGGTGTGAATTATCTTCCTTCAACGAGTTTTGAAGAGCGTTTCCATGCTTATTCTGCCCGTCTGGGCGGATTGCGCGGTAATGTGGTAGGAAGATTCTTCGAAGACCATCAGCATCGCATCTGGATAGCTACGGATGATGCGGGACTCGACTGCTTTAATCCCCAGACCAACAGTTTCGTTTCTTATCCGGGCAAGGAGGCTATGGGCAAGTATAATGTTCATGCGCTCTTTGCTGATGAAAATAATCTGTGGGTAGGAACCTATGGCAATGGTGTCATCAGAATGAATATGGCTACCGGAGCGCAGCAGGTTTTCCTGACCGATGGAATGGCTTCGGGCGGTAATGCCTATTGTATTTATCGCGACCGGAAAAAACGGCTCTGGGCGGCTACGATGGATGGTGCCAACCTCTTCGATGAAGGACAGCAGAAGTTCAGCAAAATCAAGTCGTTCAAGTCGCTTACCATCGATATCAAGGAAGATCCTCAGGGCAACGTATGGTTTGCTACCCAGGGAGGCGGCTTGTGGCGCTTGGACAAGAATAATGCCTGGAAACAGTATAAATATGTAGAGAATGATTCTACTTCGCTGGTGAGTGATCAGATAAACTGTCTGGCTATCGGCGAAAAGGGGCAGCTCTATGTCGCAACCAGCGAAGGACTTTGCGAATTTCTGCCTTCAAAAGGTATATTCCGCCGAATCTCCATCGATGCGCCAAGTCAGGATTTTACGAGTCTTGTCATTTCGCAGGGAGTAATGTGGATTTCTACCAGCAAGGGAATTGTGAAATATACGCCGGGTGAACCTGTCCAGCTGTTCAATAAATATGACGGACTCACTTGCGACCAGTTTATGCCAAACGCCGGACTCCTGGCTTCTGATGGCAGAATCTATTTCGGTTCTACAAGAGGTTTCAACTGCTTCTATCCATATCTCGTCAAGATTAACCAGGTAGCTCCTCCTGTAGCAATCACCTCGGTAGAACTCTTCGGTCAGCCGATAGAGGCGGGGAGCGACCAGCTAGAGAAATCTCTGAGTCATGCAGCAGAACTCAATCTGTCTCATAACGAGAATACCATCAATATCTCGTTTGCCGCCCTGAGCTATGTATCGCCTGAGAAGAACCAGTATGCTTACAAACTTGAGGGAGTAGACAAGGATTGGATTTATACCCACGAGCATCGTGCCAACTATACCAATCTTCCTGCCGGAACCTATACCTTCCTGGTTAAGGCAACCAATAATGATGGTGTATGGTCGAAGAATGAGGCAAAACTGAAGATTGTGGTTCATCCGCCGTTCTGGTGGTCTTTGCCAGCCAAGATTCTGTATCTTCTGCTCATCGGTTACGCAATCTACTGGTTCATGCAGAGCCGGTTGAAACGTGAGAAACTCCGTCATCAGGAAGAACTCGACCAGTTGGAACTCAAGCAGGATCAGGAGATGAGAGATGCCCGCCTGCAGTTCTTCACGATGATTGCCCATGAAATCCGTACGCCGGTAACGCTTATCATCGGACCTTTGGAGAGTCTGAAAGAGCATTGGAAACAGGTTTCCGGAAAACTTTCCGATGGTGAGACTATCACGCAGACGCTTTCTGTTATCGACCGTAACGCCCAGCGTTTGCTCTTGCTCGTCAATCAGCTGCTCGATTTCAACAAAGTGCAGCAGAAGGGCATGCAGGTTCATTTCCGTTTGAACAATATTTCTAAGCTGATGCATGCTGTGGCAGAGCGCTTTGCTCCTACCTTCGAGCAGAAAAGCATCCGTCTTGATGTAGATTATCCAGCCCATGAGCTCGTGGCGATGATTGACCAGGAGGCCATTACCAAGGTTATCAGCAATCTGATGAGCAACGCCTTAAAATATACCGAGGATTATGTACGCTTGTCCTGCCGCCTGCTGGAGGATGGAATCCATTTCCGCATCGAGGTAGAAGACAACGGATTGGGAATCAGTCCTGACGAGAAGGAGAAAATCTTCGGAGCCTTCTATCAGGCACGAGATAACAAGCCGGGAACCGGAATCGGTCTCAATATCGTGAAGAATCTCGTTGAGGCTCATCATGGTATGGTAAATGTAGAATCGGAAGTAGGCAAGGGCTCTACCTTTATCGTAACCCTGCCGCTCAACCAGGTGGATGCTGTGGTAGAGAAGGCGGATGAAATGGTGAAGGAAGAAGAGGCTGCCGCAGAGGAAAGTCTGCTGACAGATGCATCTCTGGCTGAACAGGGTTCTGAAAAGGCAGGCGAGGCTGTTGTCAGTCCACTTCGTGAACCGGTAAAACCGGCGATGCTGGTTGTGGATGATGATGAAGACATGCGCCAGTTTGTGAAGGCTCATTTCGAGAAAATGTATACGGTTTATACCGCCGACAACGGAAAGGATGCACTCCGAAAACTGGAGAAGCATCCGGTTTCGCTCATTATAAGTGACTGGATGATGCCTGAGATGGACGGTCCGGAGTTCTGCCGTAGGGTGCGTGAGAATTCAGAATACTCTCATCTCCCATTCGTAATGCTCACGGCAAAGACCGATGATGCGTCAAAGACGGAGAGTATGAACTGTGGAGCTGATGTTTACATAGAAAAGCCGTTCTCGATGAAGTATCTTGAGGCAAGCGTAAGACAGCTTCTTGAGATGCGCCGTCTGTTGAGGAGTAAGTTCTCTCATACTCCGCTTGAGCCGATAGCAGAGATAGCTCAAACTCAGGTTGATAATGCGTTTCTGGAACGAATGTCTCGCATCATCGAAGAGAATGTGGCGAATCCGGAACTCAACGTGGCGTTCCTTGCCGAAAAGATGGGCATAAGCCGCTCTTCGCTCTTTAATAAGATTCGCGGTCTTGCCGATGTTACGCCAAACGAGATGATCCAGCTCGTGAAACTGAAGAAGGGCGCAAAGCTCCTGAAAGAAGGAAACTACCGCATCAGCGAAATCAGCTATATGGTAGGTTTCAGCAGTCCTAGCTATTTTGCCAAGTGCTTCCAGAAGCAGTTTGGCGTCAAGCCGATGGATTTCGTAGCTGCGGAATCGTAGGATAGAAAAACTTATTCGGATAGAATAAAAAATCGCCTGGGTGCTCAGATGCATCCAGGCGATTGTCTTATTTGTAAAAAGCCTATTCTTTATTTCTTTGTGGCTCTGATAAAGAAACCGATGAGGCAGATGTAAGCCAGAAGCGAACAAACCTCAGACATCGGATTAACCCACCAGCTGTCGGCGATACTTACCTCGATGCCGCCAAACTTCAGAAGGGCGCTAACCACACCCATCAGGGCTCCACCGGCGATGAAGCCGCTGGCGATGAGCGTTCCCTTCTCACCACGTTCGCTGTTCACCTTGGCATCCTTGCTGCGCGAAGTAACATACCAGTTGATAGCTCCACCCACGAGCAGAGGAACGTTTAGTTCCAGCGGAATAAACATACCCAGAGCGAAAGCCAGGGCAGGAATCTTGAAATAAGTCAGCACGATGGCTATCACGGCTCCGATGCCATAGAGCACCCAAGGAGCGCCCACGCCATTCATCAAAGGGTCGATAACCGCAGCCATCGCATTAGCCTGAGGAGCTGCAAGCGAACCCGATGCGAAACCGTAAGTCTCATTCAGCAGCATCATCACGCCGCCCACGGTAGCCGCACTCACCAGGGTACCGAGGAATTTCCATCCCTCCTGTTTCTTAGGAGTTGTTCCCAGCCAGTAACCAATCTTCAGGTCGGTAATAAACGAACCTGCTACTGAGAGGGCTGTACAAACCACACCACCCATAATCAGGGCAGCCAGCATGCCGCCAGGACCTTTCAGGCCTACAGCCACCATCACCACAGAGGCGAAGATGAGCGTCATCAGGGTCATTCCCGAAACAGGGTTTGAACCCACGATAGCGATGGCATTAGCCGCTACGGTAGTAAAGAGGAAGGCGATGGCAGCCACGAGCAGAATGGCGATAATGGCGAAGAGAAGGTTGCCCTCCATCACGCCAAACCAGAAGAAGAGGAAGGTTACGAGGATGGTAACAAGCGAACCGATAGCGATAATCTTGAAAGAGATGTCGCGCTGGGTGCGCTTCACGTTCTCATCCACATCGCTCTTGCCCTTCAGCTCCTTGGCAGCCAGACCTACGGCACTCTTGATGATGCCCCAGCTCTTGATGATGCCGATGATACCTGCCATGGCGATACCGCCGATACCGATGCTGCGGGCATAGGCACGGAAGATTTCCTCCGGACTCATGGCACCCACGGTCTTCACGATGCTAGGATCCCAGGCGCTCAGCACGCTATCATGGAAAATAACGCTCATGCCCGGAACAATCAGCCACCATACTACGAGCGAACCCAGACAGGTGAAGAAGGCATACTTCAGACCGATGATGTAACCCAGACCCAATACGGCAGCACCTGTGTTTACCTTAAATACGAGCTTAGCCTTGTCAGCCAGGTCGCATCCCAGACTTACCACACGCGATGTGAAATTCTCGTTCCACCATCCCAGGCTGGCTACGATAAAGTCGTAAAGACCACCCACCAGTCCGGCTATGAGCAGCGGCTTAGCCTGGTCGCCTCCCTTGGCTCCGCTCACCAGTACCTGCGTGGTAGCCGTAGCCTCAGGGAACGGATACTTGCCGTGCATATCGCTTACGAAGTACTTGCGGAAAGGAATAAGGAAAAGGATTCCCAAGACTCCTCCCAAGGCCGAAGCCATGAAAATCTTCATAAACGAAGTAGTCATCTCCGGATATTTAGCCTGCAGGATGTAGATGGCTGGCAGGGTAAAGATGGCTCCTGCCACCACAGCACCCGAACAGGCTCCGATGCTCTGGATGATGACATTCTCGCCCAGCGCCTTGCTACGCTTGGTAGCGGTACTTACGCCCACGGCGATGATGGCGATAGGGATGGCTGCTTCGAACACCTGCCCCACCTTCAAGCCCAGATAAGCTGCGGCGGCAGAGAAGATGACTGCCATTACGATTCCCCATGTAACTGACCATCCGTTCACCTCAGGATAAACCTTGTCAGGCGACATCAGCGGCTTATAATCCTCCCCGTCTTTCAGTTCGCGGAATGCGTTCTCGGGGAGTTGCAAATTGTCTTTTTCTTCCATTATTTCTCAATTCTGATGATATACTCACTCATGAAACTTGCACCTGGCTGCAGACGGTTCATCAGATACTTGTCCTTAAACTCGCCATCATATTCAGCCCAGTCGCTCAAACCATACCATGGCTCGATGCAGATGAATGGAGCGTGCTTGCCTGTTGGGTTCCAGATACCTACGGCTGGAGTCTTGAACTCGAGGGTTACATGAGGTTCGCCCTGCTCGTTGAGAATGCTCACCTGCTTAACCTGACTCTTGTCGAAGATAACAGCATCTTCTGCGAAAGTCTCCTCGTTTACTTCCCAGATACCCTTGTCGGTTTCTACGGTTTCCTTAGCCTGACGGTCGATGCATCCGCCTACGTTACCATAGAGACGAACAGGAGCCTCGTTGTCTAGTTTCAGGGTAACCTTCATTTCTTCGCCCTTCTTGCAGCCAGGAACCATGAATGCTGGGTGACCGCCAATCTGGAAGAAGATTTCCTTGTCGTCGGTATTCTCTACGTGCCAGATGACATGAATCTCGTTGCCCTGCAGGCGGTAAGAGATGGCAAGGTTGAAGTGGTAAGGATAGTTCTTCTGAGTCTCTTCGTTGTCGATGAGCGCGAAGGTGAGGCGGTCGGCAGTCTTGCCAACGAGTTTGAACTCTGTATCGCGTGCGAAACCATGGCGAGGAAGGTGATACTCCTTGCCCTCTGTGCGATAAGTGTCTTTCCACAATCCGCATACGATAGGGAAGAGGATAGGAGAGTGGCGGTTCCAGTATTTCTCGTCGCCATCCCAGAGATATTCATTACCATTAGCATCCTTGATGCTCTGAAGTTCTGCTCCGAGAGATGAAATCTCAAGTGTGAGCTGATCATTCTTAATCTGTTCCATTGTTATTAATTCTTTTGTTTAGTTTTTAATGTTTCATCTGATTATCTTTTTTCAAAGATATTGCAAAGGTACAATTTATTTTCGTAAAGCACAAGAAAAGAGCGTTTTTTCTCAGATATTACAATATATTTATACGATTTTGTTAGCTTATCTCAAATATTTGCTGTAACTTTGTAGCCCGAAATAGATAGATAACAAGAAGTATAAGAAAAAAAATAGTATTTGATCTAATGACAAGCAGTAATAAAGTTAAAGGCTTTGCGGCGGGTATTGTTGCCGCAGTATGTTATGGTACCAATCCTTTGGGCACGCTCGAACTCTATGGCGACGGATTCAATTCCAGTTCTGTACTCATCTATCGTTATCTCTTGGCGGTACTGATGTTTGCCTTGGTGATGCTGTTCCGCAAGGAGAGTTTCAAGGTGAAGTGGGGACATCTGATTCGTCTTGGCGTGCTGGGCTGCATGTTTTCGCTCTCATCAGCTACGCTTTATGTCAGTTTCCATTATATGGCGGCAGGTATTGCCAGCACCATCCTCTTCGTTTATCCTATTATGACGGCCATCCTAATGACGGTCTTCTTCCACGAGAAGGTAACGTGGTCTACCTCGCTTGCCATTCTTCTGGCGGTATCGGGAGTAGGATTGCTTTATCAGGGCGATGGAAACGATAAGTTGAGCACGGCGGGTTTTGCCCTCGTCATGTGTTCATCTCTGCTCTATGCCCTTTACATCATCTCCATTAACCAATGGAAGAATCCGGGCATGTCGAACATCAAGTTTACCTTTTATATATTAGTCTTCGGACTGCTTACGATGTTTGTCTATTCGTTTATTGCAGGCGAGCCGATACAGATGCTTCAAACGCCTAAACAATGGCTCTGTGCTGCCCAGCTGGCTTTGTTGCCAACGGTATTATCGCTTTTCTTCATGACCATCTCCATCAATCTTATTGGCAGTACGCCAGCCGCCATCATGGGAGCCCTGGAGCCTGTAACGGCGGTAATCATCGGCGTCTGCGTCTTCGGTGAGAGTTTCTCTCTGCAGCTGGCGATAGGCATCCTCGCTATCCTGGCTGGCGTAACGATTATTATCGCAAGAAAGAAAGGGTAAAAAGGCTATTTAAAGGTAAAAAGAAGAAAAAATCCTCGCTCGAAAAAGAACTCGAACGAGGATTTTTTATCTGTTCTAGCCGCAAGCAAATAGGCTCGCAAGCCGCCAGGCGTTAAGATGATTATCTCAGGATATCCTTCAGCGCAAAGTTGGCAAGGATGCTGGTGCTCTGGCTCAGCATGCGGATGAACTCCTGGGCTGAGTTTTTCATGTAAGCATCTTTCAGAATGTGGATGCAACCATCCATTTCGTTGTCGGCTGCATCGATAGGAATCGCCTTCAGGCCGTTCTGCAGAATGGTGGTCGATTCGGAGAGAATGGTCACCAGATTGCTGCGGCTCAGAAGGTCGAAGATGATGTTTACATTATTCACCTCTACCATAATCTTGTAATTCAAATCTTTGCCCTCTACCATGTGATCAAAGGCGTTGCGTGCCTGCAGACCCTTGCAAGGAAGGATGAGGTCGTAACGCTCCAGATCGGAAAGCTTGACCGATGAAAGGCGCGCAAGCGGATGATTCACGTTCACGATGGCGGCAAGACGGTTGCTGAAAATAGCTCGGCTGTCTACCGCCTTCTCGTTCTTCAGAGGCTTGAAAGCCAGAACGAGGTCGAGTTCGCGCTTCTTCAGTCCGTCCATCAGTTCCTGCATGGTGCGGTATTGGATGTTGAGCTTTACATGAGGATAGGCGTGGAGAAAGGCGATGAGCGTCTCGGACATGATGTTGCTGAAGGAGAACGTTACGCCGATGTTCAGTTCGCCTGTAAGCATTTCCTTCAGATCGTTCATGTGGTCTACACAGGCTTCGGCAGAATTGACCGCGTTTTGGGCGTAAGGTCTCAATTCCTTGCCCGCCTCTGTGAGGTAAACCTCATGAGAATTACGCTCGAAGAGGGGCAGACCAATCTCCTGTTCCAGATGCGAAATCTGCTGTGAGAGGGTGCTCTGGGTGATGTATAACTTGCGCGAAGCTTCTGAGAAGTTGAGCGTCTCGGCTACCTTCAAGAAATATTTCAGTTGTCGTATTTCCATATTGTTCCTTTATTGAAGCTATCGGCTATAGAAATAACCGATAGCTAAATTTGGGTGCAAAGATAAAACATTTATTTTAATATCCTCTTTTTTTGAAGAATAAAATGATGTTTTATCGCATCTCTACTTCTTTTTATCCGGTTATCATCCGATGAAAATCAGATTTCCAACCAGATGATTATTTGATTTCTACTTCGTGCAAATCTACGAATTCGCCATTCTTCTTCTTTCTTTCTACCAGCATGGCAAGCAGCTTGCGCTTGCGGTTGTCGGCGATGAAGCGGCGGAAGAATACGTTTGGAATTGCCACACCCAGAGCGATGCAGATGATGGCGAGCGAAGCCTTGATGAGGTTGTTCATACCCACGGTTACTTCGCCTACCACGCCATGCATGTCGATGAAGGCGAACAGGGCGCGATACATCAGAACTCCCGGTACCATTGGGATAACGCTAGGAATGGTGATGCATTGGTGAGGGGTATGGAACCAATGGCGCGCCTTGATCACGATGATGCTGATGAGCGCAGAACCGGCAAGCGAACCGATGCTCAGACCCATGTCGAGACCGATGTTGCCGTTAGATGGACCCAGATTGACGAAATTGCGGAAGCAAACGGCGATGATACCGCCCACAGCTACAACCGGCAACAGACGGCGAGGTATGCTGAAGATGGTAGAGAAACCCATGGCCGATACGGCTGCTGCGATGGCAAACTCCCAGTATTCGTGATGAGGAGTCATCGTAAGATCCTTCACAAAGTTGTCGATATGGCAAACCTGGATGGCGAAGGCGATACCGAACGCCATCGCGAAGATCATCAGCAGGGTGTTCAGGGCACGAACCATTCCCACCTCAATATATCCGTCGAGCATATCGCACACAAAGTTGATGAGTGGAACTCCCGGCACGATGAAGAGGGCACACGCCATCAGCGGATGCCAAGGGGTATCTGAATGCATGAAGGCTGGAAGCGCTTCGGCAATAGATGGGTTGAGCGAAAGGAATGAGGTCAACCAGGCTATCAGAGTGGCTACGAAAGCCGAAATACCGATGGCTACATAGTTGTTGCAGCCCTTGGTTGGCAAGAACATTCTCAGGCGGATACCCAGAATGGCTGCAAGCGAACAGAAGAAGAAGGCTGGCCAGTCGCAACCGAACTGGATGCAGAATCCGCCGCAGGCAAAACCGCCGCCGATGGCTACCTGCCAAGGGGTAAAGCTGCGTGGGGTGGCCTTGATGTCGTTCAGGGCCTGCTCATACTGTTCGAGTGAATAGTTATCCTTGATGGCCTTCCAGGTGAGCTTACTTACCTGGGAAATAGAGGTGAGGTTGATACCGTGCTTCTCGCATCTCTGGAACTTGGAGAAGGAATGCTCCTCGTCGCTATAGTTTACCATCAGCACGTTCCAGTTGATGTAAAGGTGCATGTATCGCTCGTCAAGACCGAGGAAAGCTGCTGCACGCTTCATGGTTCGCATGATGCGGGATGTGTCGGCAGCACTCTCCATGAGAATGCTACCGGTACGTAATAATAAGTCGAGTTTTCTTCTGAGTTCTGATTCTGCTATTTCCTTGCAGTTGCAGTTATCCTCTACGCAAGCGCAGGTTTTCAATTCTTTTTCTGTCATATATGTTTATCCGAATACAAAAATAATAATCTGAATGGTTACAATTCTGAGGAACATGGCGAATGGATATACATTCGCATAGCCTACTGTTGGCGCATCTGCCGAAGTCTGCTCACGTACGTAAGCCAGGGCAGAAGGGTTGGTGTTGGCACCTGCCAATACGCCGAGTAATGTATAATAGTTGATGTGGAACACGAGCTTGCCGATGATGCCGCCCAGAATGATTGGTATCATGGTGATGGCGATGCCGTAGAGTATCCAGGTCAGTCCGCTTTCTGATGCTACGGTCTGGATAAACTGTTCGCCTGTGCCGAGACCCACGCAAGCCAGGAAGATGCAGATGCCGATTTCGCGAAGCATCAGGTTGGCTGAAATGGTATTGTAGGTAACGAGGTTGTATTTCGGTCCGAAATAACCTATCAGAATGGCTACTACCAATGGGCCGCCGGTAAGTCCGAGACGCAGATTCTCGTTGATGCCTGGGATGAAGAACGGAATGTTGGCTACGATACAACCCAGCATGATGCCCAGGAAGCTGTTACTACGGAGAAGAATTGTGATATAGGCTTGCTCCGTAAAGTCC
>ENA-OPCT01000667-OPCT01000667.1-human-gut-metagenome-genome-assembly--contig:-NODE-667-length-17231-cov-2.641302_pt1 | contig 17231 bp, 13 predicted proteins | sample MGYA00241572_ERZ501495 | MGnify/ENA primary metagenome ERZ501495 (study PRJEB25962, sample SAMEA2042580) | human gut metagenome | biome: human gut; feature: human-associated habitat; material: faeces... | reverse complement strand
CTCAGGACCATACAGGAGCTGCTGGGTCATAATGACATCAAGACCACCTCAATTTATCTGCATGTAACGAGTGCGCATAAATCGAGCATCCCCAATCCTCTCGACACATTGGACGGCTTATAAGGTACAGCCATTAGAGATTAGGAAATGCACCTGCGAGGTGTATCTTACATCAGTAAACAACACCTCGCAGGTGCTCTTATAAATACATTACAGACAACTTAATACAGAGATATATGGAATATATACCGGATTATCTAAAACCATTCATTATACACAAAGATTATTTTCCTGAGTTGATAGAAGATTCATGGTTTAATAATCCTGTGTATTGGAAAGGTCGGTTAATATCACCACAACATGAAACAAAATTCAGACTTTATTTTTGTGGTGAATTAATTGATAATTACATGGCAAACAAGCAAAATTTCCCTTTGGCAATATATGCGTATTCAGTAAATTCAGGAGAAAAGATTACTCTTTTCGATGAAAGGTATAATGGATATGAAGCATTACTAATAGAGGATAAGAGAGAACTACCATTATCTCATGAAATTCAGTTCGTAGATAAAGATGCTGAAACTGAATTTGAAATTATCATTCTTGGATGCAGTAATACCGATTTTGATGATGAATACCCAGCCACCGAACAAGTACAACTAATCAATGGCGACTGGGTAAACAAAGAGTATCTAAAATGTAATGCTTTTGATTTCATTTCCATACTTATTCGCAATGCCAAAGGTCAGGTATATACAATATTGGAAATGGAATTAAGTTAATAAAATCGTCTGTAACAAGGTCGAGATAACAGCTAAACGCTGTTCCTCACTAAACCATTACCTTTTTCAATACCGTCATCGACCTCCCCTTAATACCAAATCAAACCAAATGCGGTTGTAAAAACATTCCTCCTCTTCTCTTCCGAAAGGAAACCTTCGAGCAAACTAATTGCCGATTTTTGTATATTGGTATAAACAAACTATCATAATAGTTTCAGAGAGAATTTAATCGTTTACACCTTATTCCATATGAAAGACGGTAAAAAGCTCGTTTATTCCGGAGACTCGCTCCGAAGATTTTTGCATCGAAAGGGGCTCACCTACAAAGATGCAGCCAAAGAGCTTGGCTTGGATAAAAACACCATAGGCAAGGCAGTAAGAGGCGGAAATATGAATATAAACGTCTTACTGAGTATTGCCAATCACTGGAATTTTCCCATTACCGACTTTTTCATTTTCGTAAATCAAGAAGAATGTGAAGAGACCTATTTTATTAGTCCGAACAAATATAATAACAATTCGGCAAATGATAACCTTTTGGTCTCCGAAGATTCTAAAATCTATAAAAATATTAAAAATTTATCAAGCAATCTTTCATTGCTTCGGTTATATTATACAACAATTTCAGGGGTTAGTACAGTGTAAAAATAACAAAATAATTTTAATTTTCTTTGTGCATTTAGCAAATACAAATAAAATATTTTTTACCTTTCAAACAAAAAGAGCAAGATATTTTATGCGAAGTGCATAAAAATTCGTTAAACTTTTAACTAAATATTTGTGAAATTTTTAACATTCTTTTGTGCATTGTGCATAATAGTTTGTAATATTAAAAGCATATTACGCCCAAGAGGAAGTTTATTTAAATTGAAAGTTGAAAATGGAAAATGGAAAATTGCGGTCGGGCAGACAGTCTGTAATGTAAAAAAACATATTATGCCCGAGCGTAGCATTGGAATTGTTCGCACAATCCTGTAGGGGCGTTCATTGGACGCCCGCACGGCGAGCCGCCGTACCCAATTCGTGTAGATAGTTTGTAAATATCCCAAAACATATTATGTCCGAGCGTAGCATTGCAATTGTTCGCACAATCCTGTAGGGGCGTTCATCGGACGCCCGCAAGTAATGGCAAATATCATTTATTGAAAACAAATTTTATAAATGTCACAAAATCATTGATGTTTTGTAAGGGAGAACCGTGTTCTCCCTTTCGTGTGCAACGCACACGATTGCAAGCAATGCGTGCAAATTTGAACACACAGTTTTAATCACATCAAAAAATATATGTATAAACATAAATATTCATCAAGTCGGGCGCCCAATGAGCGCCCCTACGATTTGCAAAGAAAATCAAAAAGTCAGGAAACTATGTTTCCTGACTCTAATTGCTGCATATCATATTTTCAGCTAAATTAAATTCACTTTTAGCTGTCCGTCAGGACAATTTAGCTATCCGTAGGATAATTTAGCTTGCGTAGCAAATTTAGCTCACGCTTGCGTGAATTTAGCTGACGAAAATCAAGGATTTTCGTCAATACCCCCACCTGTCAAAAAATCTGACAGTCTGATATGTCAGGATATAGTTCTGACTTTCGTGGAAAGCGCTCTGAACCATATCGGGATTATACATATACATAATGCGGTGCTGAACGGCATCCTTGTTTTCGTCAAAGATATAGCTTACCGCCTGAATACATTCCTGATTTGTACCGATTTTTGTACTGCCGGTATAATGGCAGTTCTCGATGACCGAGGCAACTGTCGGATAACCGTCAAAGCACATTGCATCTTTTACCGACTGAGCAATGAGCGCCGCTCCTATAAAACCGCCCGAACCGAATTCGCCCATGCAAAGCCTTTCAAGAAGATCCCTGTCCTCATCGGTAAGCGTTACCTTGGAGCATTCATAGGTTTTGTCCGGATTGTCAATTGCCACAAGATAACCTGCGTCCCATTGAGATTGGTAATCAACAGGCTCTTTCGGCGGAATTGCCGTAGCAAACGGAACGGTTGCCTGTGTTGTTGTCACGGGCTGAGTTGTCGCTTTTGTTGCCTTTGTGGCTTTTGTCTGAGGCTGAGTTGTTGCCTTGGTTGCTTTAGGCTTTGCCGTTGTTGTTTCAACGGGTACGGTTGTTGCGGAAACAGTTGTTGTCGGAACAATCTTCCGAATATTCGGATTTACCCTTGCCATTGCCGATTCTGTCGGAGTTTCTCCCGCATTGAGAGTACCGTTTGAGCAGACGAACTGCAAAACTACCAGAACGGATACTACAACAAGCACAACCGACAAAACCTTGTTTATATTTTTATTGAAAAACTTCATCGTTTCACCGCCGTTTAATACTTCTAAACACAAATGACGCACAAAAAGACACGCTGTCACACATACAACAATTATACCACGGTATGCTTTTCTTTTCAATTTAAGCATTCTACAAAAATGAACTGCCTTTTTTAAACAATATTACCTAAGCGGACAAATTATTACCATAAACAAAAGCCGACGCATATGCACCGGCTTTTTATTTTGAAAATACTTATTTAAAATGACTGTTTCTCGGCTCTTCTGTACTTTGAAGGTGTTGTTTCGTAGTACATTTTGAATGCTCTGTTAAAGTTTGAAATGTTGTTGAAGCCCGACATTCCTGCAATTTCGATAACGGGAGTGTCCGTGGTAGTAAGAAGCATTGCGGCTCTTGTCAGTCTGAGCTCGTTAAGGTAGTTTACAAATGTTGTATTCATAAGCTCCTTAAAGAGATGCGACACATAGTAACGGCTGAGACCTGTTGTCTGAGCTATTGTATCGAGAGTAATGCTGTCGCAGAAGTTGTTGTTGATATATTCCGTAATTCTGCGGAGAGCACGGTACTTTTTGCCCTGAGCCTCAACATCACAAATCTTAACAAGGCCCGATGAGAAAAGAATATAGAAAATGTCGTACATTTTGCCGTGAACAAGAATCTGGAAGAACTCGTGCTTTTCGTTCTCGGCAGAAATAACCGTGTTCATATCGTCAATAAGATTGTTATAACGGTAGTCGCCTCTCGTAACCTTTGCAAAGTGAGTGCAGTTGCCTGTTACAAGACCTCTGATCAGACTCTGCGGAATAAACTCCTGAGTGAGCGATGCAGGATTTGAAAGGTTAAGAAGAATAACATCAACTCTTGCGTTGCCTGTATTATTAATTTTGTATCTCTGATTAGGTGAAATAAAGTAAATGTCGCCTGTTGAGAGCGAATAAGTGTCAGCACCCATTTCAACGGTCATATAGCCGTCCCTTACAACAGCCACAAGAACCTCGTTGTGAACATTCCACATATTGCTGTCAATAATCATTTCACCGCAAACTACTCTGTAAGCTGAACTGGATGCGGTTGCCGAACGCAAGAAATCAAAATCCATAATAATAACCCCGATTCTAAAAAATTATGTTTTCAAACATTTTGTGTCTAAAAACAACACAAATAATCACTGCAACAATATAATAGACTTTATGCACAATAAAGTCAATAATTACGACAAATGTGCAAAAAATAAATGTATAAACTGCAATTAGTGCAAATTTTAAATATTCCGCTGTCTGCTGTATGTTAATTGATTTTTAATTCTACGCAATAATGTATCAATTTATCTACTGATAATTGTTATAATTGTTTCCGAATCAGACATTATTATTTAACGATTTTAATATGAAATATTGCCAACCGTATGGCAATTAAAATGAATCGTTTACATTTTCAAGCTGTTTTTTAAATTCATCAACAACATTTTGCGGTGATATAATTCTGACCTTTCCGCCAAGACCGAATACCCAAGCGTAGAACTGTTTGCTTGTCATAATATCAACCGATACACCGAATGTTGTGTCGCTTTCCTTTGTAACAAAAATATCCCTGCCGAACCTGTCAACAATAACACCTATGCAATCATTGTCAACCGACAGCTTAACCGTAGCTTTTTCACCGCCGAACATTGAGAAAACGCCCTTTGAATAATCTGCAGGATCAAATTTTTCAAAGGTCTTTCCCCCGTCACGCTCATCGTCAAGCACCTCGATATCGTCCATTTTGTCAACACGGTAATGCTTTATACTGTCGGCACTGGTGTCATAGGCAATGAGATAGTAATTCTCATCATCCCAGCACAGCGCCCACGGTGAAGCCGTGTATCCGCCGTCCCTGATTTTTTCACGCTTGACAATTCGCTCCGTTCCCGAAAAATCGAGTTCCCAACGGTAGTATTTGAACGAGATTTTGCGGTTGAGTGCTATTGCATTCTGAATTTTGTCAACCGAATAATAAATTCGTTCATTCATTGTTTTGGCTCTGTTTGCGACAAAAACCTGCCGTTGCAGTTCCTTGCCGTCGTGAACACTTGCAAGCCCTTCAAGCTTATGAATGAGGGAAATGCTCTTTTTTTCGGTAATGAATTTTGAGCTTTGAATTGCGTCAACAAGAAGCTTCAACTCGGGCAGTTCAAATTCTCTGCTTGCAACATAATATTTAACGGTCGATGATTTGCTCTTGCAGATGTCCATTCCGAATTTTTCAAGCACCTGCAAATCATCGTAAAGACTTTTTCGCTCCGCAGTAATTCCGTACAACGCAAGCTCTGCCAGAATTTCACTTGAAGTCAACCCGTGATTTTCATCGGTCTTTTCAAGAAGAATTTTCCGCAGATACAAAAGTTTCTGTTTTTGCATAGGATTTCTCGACATAATACAGTCCCCCTCAAAGGATTATATATTTTTATGTGTTCATTATATCAAATTTTAGCCGAGATTTCTATATATTTTTACGGCGAGCCGCCGTTCCCAATTCGTGTAGACAGTTTTATAATAATAAGACATATTATGAATTGGATTTAACATAAATTTTCTGCCATTACTAAAGGGAGAACACGGTTTTCCTCTGCAATTAAACAGTTAAATTCATATAAAATAAAAATTGCATCAATGCCGTTTCGGGCATCAATGCAATTCATTTATCTCAACTATCTTCTCGAAAGGTCTGCGGTGGCACACCGCCGACCATAATTTTCAATTTTCCATTTTACATTAACTACTAAATCCGCTCATCATGCCCGTAAGCATTACGACAAGCGGCATTGTTGCAAGTGAAAATACCGTAGTTGCGGCAACGATACTAACCGACAGCTCAACATCCTTGTTGAACTTTGTTGCAAACATAGTTGTTGTTGCGGCAGTAGGGGCTGATGTGGCAATTACGCAAGCCATGGTAATTATGGGTGTGACACGGCACAATGACATTACAACCGCTGTAATCATCGGTAAAGCAATCAGACGGACTGCCGAAGAAAAATATACGCCCTTGTCAGTGAACGCCTTTTTAAAGTCAGCCTGTGAAAGGTAAAAACCTATAATAAGCATCGGGAGCGGAGTGTTCAGAACTGCAAGATATTCAACCGGTTGACTGATTATGTACGGAAGCTTAAACCCTGTAATAAACAGGATAATTGCAAGAAGAACACCGATAAGACCGGGGTTGAGAACAAGCTTTTTGAATGAAAGCTGTTTTTTGTCACCGCTCATTGAAACAAGTCCGTGCGTCCATACAAAAATGTTGAATACGGCAACGAAAATTGAGCCGTAAAACCAACCGTCATCACCGAGAATTGCCTTCTGGAGGGGCAAAGACATAAATGCACAGTTTGAATAGATTGTTGCAAAGCGGATAACAGCCTTACGGCTTTCATCTTTATCATGAAAAATCAGGTTACAGATAAGTATTGACACAGCGAAAATAAGTGCAGAGCAGGCAACGCAAATTATAAGTCCGCTCAAAAGTTCAAACGAGAACTCCCGCTGAAAAGCAGAAATCATAACGCAGGGCGTCACAACATACAATACTATATCGGTCATGTGACGGGCGGAAAAATCGGTGATAATTTTCTTCTTACCGCAAATAAAACCGACTGCAATCAAAATGAACAGTACAAGCACCTGTTGTGCAATAATAATGAAATTCTCTCCCATAAATCATTCTTCTCTCTTAAATTAATCGCTATCATTTTAGCACAGTTGCAAGAGGTTTTCAAATGATGATGTGCTTTTTTTCGTTTTTTTTGACAGAAAAAACGACATAGTTCACAAATATGAGGCAATAACATTGTGCATTTCAACTAACAGGAATTTTATTTTTTCGCAAATATGTATTAACCGCCGAATTTTTGTACAGTTTATTGACATTTTTTACTCTGAAATGTATAATATTTACAAAAGATAAAACTTTTATTTCTGCAATATTTTATTACTTTGAAAGAAGGATTTATTATGGCAACAACAAAGAAAACAACTGCAAAAACAGCCCCTGCAAAAACTGCTCCCGTTAAGGAAGAGCCTGTAAAAAAGACTGTTGCAAAGGCTGAGCCTGCTAAGACTGTTGCTGCAGCTGCAAAGAAGGCTGAACCCACAAAGACAGAAAATGTAAAGGTTGAAACTGTTAAGAAAGCAGAACCCGTTAAAAAGGCTCCTGTTAAGAAAGCAGCTCCAAAGAAGGTTGCTCCAAAGAAGCCCGTTCCGGTTGAAACAAAGGTTAATTTCTTCGTAGAATATGCAGGCGCACAGGTTCCTGTTGAAGAAGTAATCAAAAATGTTAAGGCTACATACGGCAAGGATGCAAAGGAAATTTCAATCTATCTCAAGCCCGAAGAAAGCAAGGCATACTTTGTTGCCGACGGCAACGCAGAAGAAATGGATGTATTCTTCTGCTGATTGCAATAAATTTTGAATTTAAAACACAAGCTTTAAAGACCGCTCAAAAGAGCGGTCTTTTGTTGTTTTAAGATGAATGTTGCGAAAAATCGTAGTGCGGATATTATTCGCCCCACGACCAAACAGTTAATTTCATATATAAAAAACGGTCGGGCGACAATGATTTGCATTTTGCAAACTGTCGTCCGACTTTGATTTTTAACTTTCAATTTTCCATACGCTCGGGCAATTTAACCCTCGCACTTGTAAAACTAACTTCTCGAACGGGGAACGGCGGTTCGCCGTATTATCTGTCTTTCAAATCAACATATTCCTTGTTTTCGGAAATGCTCATATATGCAGGACGGATAATCTTACCGCAGTTGATAAGCTCCTCAAGTCTGTGTGCGCTCCAACCCGTAATACGAGCTGTTGCAAAAAGCGGAGTATAAAGCTCACACGGAATATCAAGAAGGCTGTAAAGAAGTCCGCTGTAGAAATCGACATTTGCGGCAACGCCCTTATAGATTTTACGCTTTCTGCCGATAACCTTCGGAGCCAGTCTTTCAACTCTCTCATAAAGATCAAATTCATCATTGTGACCTTCGGCAAACGCAAGCTTTTTAACAGCACCGTGAAGAATCTGCTGACGGGGGTCGGAAATTGTATAAACTGCGTGTCCCATACCGTAGATAAGACCTTTTTTATCAAAAGCCTGCTTGTCAAGGAGCTTCTCAAGATAATCTTCAAGAGCGTCCTCGTCCTCCCAGTCCTTAACATGCTTTTTGAGATCCTCAAACATATAGTAAACCTTAACATTTGCACCGCCGTGCTTAGGACCTTTGAGTGATGCAAGTGCCGCAGCTACTGCCGAGTATGTATCAGTACCCGAAGATGTTACAACATGTGTTGTAAATGTTGAGTTGTTACCGCCGCCGTGTTCCATATGGAGAATGAGCGCCATATCAAGAACCTTTGCCTCAAGCGGAGTATAGTGTCTGTCGGGACGAAGAAGCGACAGAATAACCTCGGCTGTTGACATTGTAGGCTCTGCACGGTGGATATAAAGGCTGTTATCACGCTGATAGTGATTATATGCGTGATAGCCGTAAACCGACAAAAGAGGGAATACGGAGATAAGCTGTATACACTGTCTTAAAACATTGTCGATTGATGTATCGTTAGCGTTCTTATCATAGCAGAAAAGTGTGAGAACACTTCTTGCTATTGAATTCATCATATCGTTACTTGTGGCCTTGAGGATAACATCACGAACAAAGTGCTGAGGAAGGGTTCTGTACTGAACGAGAAGCTTCTTAAAATCTTTAAGCTGTTCTTCGTTAGGCATATCGCCAAAGAGAAGAAGATATGTAACCTCTTCAAAACCGAAACGGTCATCCTCAAGAATACCGTCAACGATATCCTTTACATTATAGCCCCTGTAACGAAGCTCACCCTCGCAAGGAACAAGCTTTCCGTCAACAAGCTTATTCTGTGTGATTGTAGAAATATATGTAAGACCTGTGAGAACACCCTTACCGTCAAGGTCACGCAGACCTCTTTTTACATTGTACTTACTGTATAAATCTGTATCAATAACGGAGTTATGCGTCATTTTCTGAGCCAGAGCATGAATCTGCGGTGTAACATCCGAATACTCGCTGTTTGTCATAAAAAACACTCCTTTTTAAAATTCACAATAAATTGAAACTATATTTTATATATTATAGCACATTTTTTAAAAAAAGAAAATGTACAATTCTTGCAGAAGTGTCATAACGATTTTAAACCTTATATGTAGAATTTGCATAATTTTCTGTCTTTTTATTCATCATTATGCAACTTTCGGGATGTTTATTTATAAATGAAGTATAATTTTGACGGATATAAATCTGCAATCCGTCATTTGAGAGTTTAGGGCAGAAAAATACGGAGCAGGAAAAACCTGCTCCGTAAAAAATAACATTATTTTATTACTTGAGATATGCGCCGTTAGTGCCGATCTGACCGTCAATTCCGGTGAAACCATCTGCACAGCAAACATAAACTCTCATATTAGCCCTACCAACAGAAGATACTGTAAGTGTGCCGTCTGTAACATACTTAACATCGCCTGTAACTGCATCAATATACTTGCCGTTAGGAAGGTTCTTGAATGTAGCACCGCCTGAGATAGTTACACAAGCAAGGCTGTCTGTAGCGCCCTGTGTGTAACGGCGAACGAATGCCATATTACCGTCAACATAAGTCTTGCTTCTTGTATACTGACCCTTCTGAAGTGCAGGAACTGCTCTTCTGATTCTGTTGAGCTGCTGAATATGAACAGCGAGAGGTGCTTCAAGTGTGCTTGCAACAGCACCGCTTGCATTAGAATATGTACCAAAGTCTGTTGCTGTTACATCGCCCTCGAGGTAGTCACCGAAGTATGCACGACCTGTTGTTGAAAGAGGTGCGTTAGGACCAACATCCATAGGAACACCCTTCTGGAACTCAAGCTCAGAACCGTAGTAAAGACACGGAATACCACGGAAAGTAAAGAGTACATCAAGGTTCTCAGCCCATGACTGTGTACCGCCGTCATAACGGCTGTCCATATCAGGACCGTAGTCGTGAGAATCAACATATGTTACATTCCATGATGAGTCATTGTAGTACGGATCTTCTTCACAAGCACGGGTAAATGCGTTGCTTGCATTTGAGAAGTTCCAATGCATCGGGAAGTCGATTACGCTTGTGCCGTTTGACTTGCTGTAATCAGGTGTGTGATACTTAAGACCGTCAAGATAAACATTATCAGATGTGGGCTGATTTGCTGTACTTGCGTTGCTGTCATAGTGCTTAAGTGTAAGATTAATGTTTGCAGCCTGATCATTTGTAAATGAATCGATGTACTGGCTGTCTGATTCAGCCCATGTATAGAACGGAGCTGAAATTGCAGGAATGTTGTGGTTCCAGAATTCACTTACACGAGTACAAACCTCACCAAAGATGAAGAAGTTTTTACCGCCTGTCTTGAGCCATGACGGGAAGTAATACTGGTTAAGTGTAAGTCTTGAAACGTGCTTTTCAGTATCAAGTCTGAAAGCGTCAACACCCATGTTGATATAGTTGTTATAAACGTCGTTAAGGTAATTAGCAACTGTAGGATTCTGCCGAGGCAAAATGGACAGAGATTCCATTCATGGGCATAATTAGCAACTGTAGGATTCTCTGTGTTGATATCAACGCAGTCACCGGCAATCTGACCTGTCTGTACAGTCGGGCTTTCCCAGCTGAGGTCTTTGAAGTGGTGATAGTAGTTTTCCGTGTCGTGATTACCGGAGTCAAGCTCCTTAGTATCCTTCATGATATTAAGTCTTGCGGCATACTGATACTTAGGCTCAAGGTCATCGTAGTTCGGGAATGTTTTAGCAAAGTCGCTTCCCTCAATAACCTTCATGCAATCTACAGAAGCAAGATCCTGAATTGAGTCGTATTCCTTTGTAAACATAGGAGCAAGTGTTGCCTCACCGAAGTTACCTGAATGGTTAACTACGATATCCTGAACAATCTTGATGCCCTTTTCATGAGCGGCATCAATAAGATCCTGATATGTAGCGCCGTCGCTCTCATAACGAACATCAACTGTTGAGAAGTCCATTGCATGGTAGCCGTGGTAATCGTAGCCTGACGCATTTGTTACAACAGGAGTAATCCAGATTGCGCTGAATCCGAGAGCCTTGATGTAGTCAAGCTTGTCGATAAGGCCTTTGAAGTCACCACGCCATGCGGGATCGCTGTCGGGGTTGTTTGCCTGTGAGTCGTCCCAGCAATGAACATCGTTACCTGTGTCACCGTCATAGAAACGGGTTGTGATTACAAAATAAATTGTGTCTTCACGCATGTCAACACGGTCAAATTCCTGCATATCTTCAGGATTTTTGCTTGACCATCTCTTATTTTTGTACCACCACTCGCCTGTGTTTCTTGTGAGTTCCGCAGACTGCTTTCCGTTTGTAACAAACATCATATTGATTTTTGTTACATCGTTGAAAGTGTACTTGTAGTAGTTGTTTCCCTCGGAAGTCATCTTAACGCCGGGGTACTCCGTGCTGATGTTTTTCGGAAGACTGTTCCAATAATAGATTGTGGGCGTGCCTTCCTCACAGTAGTAATGTACTGTGATTGTGCTTGATGCCGAAGTGTCGTTATCGTCATCTGTATTAGCCGCACTTACGGACATAACAGATACCGTGCAAATTACGCAAATCGACAAAATCAAAGCAAGCAATTTTTTGATTTTTGCCATAGATTTTCCTCCTTTTGTTATACTTTGTACAACATAACATACAATTATATTATAATTTAGACAGCCTCATATATTTTTCTTTTAAAGAATTATTACAACTTTGATGCCGCCAAAGATTAAGCCCTCAATTTGGCTATTATATACAAAAAGGAGCGACAGATTCTGTTTTTTCAACTCTTTTAAAGGGTTAAGTCAAATCTGACGCTCCATTAAATTATATTTTATATTTTCAAGCTTATATTAGGTTCAAACTTTGTGCGACTATTGCTTTAAAACGAATTTATCAAGTGTGTTAGCAATACCGTCGTTATCATTTGATTCGCAGATGTAATCGGCAATCTTCTTTACATCGGTTTCGGCATTGCCCATTGCAACGCCGAAGCCTGCATAACCTATCATTGTCATATCGTTGTAGTTGTCGCCGAAAGCGGCAAGCTCTTCCCTTTTAATCTTGAGTTTATCAAGCAAAAGCGGAAGCATTGAGCCTTTTGTAACACCAAACGGCATAATCTCAAGAAAATAAGGTGCGCTTTTATATACATCGAGCAAGCCGTCATAACGGTCTGCAAGAATTTTCTGATACTTGTCAAGCTCATCGGGTTCGCCTGCAAGAAGAATTTTGTTGATATCAAATCTTACAGATGAGATAAAATCGTCAACAACAACCATTTCAGCCTTGATAACGTCCCTTTCAACATAGGTATAGTCGTTCACCTTATTATCCGAAATGATTCGCCTGTCATCGTATGTGTTGATTGTAATGTTTGAATCTTTCAAAACATTCACGATGTCTGGAAGATATTCAAGCGGAAACAACTTGCTCACCATAGTTTCGCCTGTTTCGCAATTGATAATCCTGCCGCCGTTGAACGCCATAATAAAACCGCCGAAACGGTCAAGCATAAGGTCTTTTGCTATCGGCATAATTCCTACGGGATGTCTGCCTGACGCAAGAATAATTTTCTTGCCCTGCTTCTGCGCCTCCATAAGAGCATATCTTGTACGGGGAGTAATCTCCTTTTGGGAGTTTGTCAGCGTACCGTCAATGTCAAGCGCTATTAATTTGTAATCCATGAAACCACCCTTAACATATCAATTTCTAAACACAATCAGTATGTTACGGTCAAATTTGACCGTATAAAATATACCACAAATCACCCAAAAATGCAACTAAAAAGCCGATTTTAGCCCATATAAAAGCTATTTTCACCATTTTTCCGCTTTGTCTTTTTCGCCAACAAAAAACGGACGAAAAGAGAATTTTCCTTTCGTCCGAAATTAAATATATTCAGCTTTTATTTATTCTTCCGATTTTGTATCGTTGTCGGATTCAGCCTTTTGTTGCAATTTTTCCTTTTGCAAACGGTCTATAATTTCGTTGATGTCGCTGTCCTTCGGTGATTTGTCATGTCCCGTAAGTATTCGTATTATAACGACAAGCTCATCAATGAATATCAGCAGTAGCGCCGCAATAAAAATCAGCAGTCCCCACGGTGAGAAGAAAAGGTTATACAGAGTGTCAATGAATCCGAGCTTACACACCATAATATAAAGCACATCTTCGGTTGAAATTTCCGGGTCGGGAGCATCGTTAGCAATGCCCTTTGTCTGTAGCTTATATGTGCCGTCAGCTGTTTTATACGGTGCAACTACAACCTTATGAGTCACGAGAAGTCCCTCGGTCTGCCCACTGCCGCGATAGGTAATAATATTGCCGACCTTGAGGGCGGTCGGATTGTCAACGCTCTTTCCGAGAATAACATCGCCGATCATAAGCTCGGGCTGCATACTGCCCGTTGAAACTCGAAGCACGGAATATCCGAAAAGCGAAGGTGTTTTTCCGTTCACCTTTGAACCCATAAACACAATTACGGTCAGCACAAGTATTGCAAGCACTCCCCAGCAAATTATATTTTTAATTATCCGCAGGGTTTTGCGAAGCTTTGATTCATGCCTTTTCTTTATTCTATTTTTTGATTTGGGGTGTTCGGTTGTTACAGATGTCACTTCAACCGCATTTTCAAAATCGTTATTTTTATCCATAAATTCCTCCACGGTGTGCCACCGTTCTCAGTTCGTGAAGACAGTTTGTTAAATTCAAAACACATTTCGCCCGAGCGTTGTTTTGTGGTTTGCGTAATTATTCGTGGCGGTGTGCCACTGTCCCCAGTTCGTGTCAGTAGGGGCGGTCATTGGCCGCCCGCCTTGATGAAATTATTTGTTTATCCACATAGCTTTTGATATGCTAAAAGTAGTGTACAATATGTTCATACACATATGTTTTGATATAGTATAAATCATGCATCCAAATTTGCACGAAATTGCGTGCAATCGTGTGCAATGCATACGAACCGGAGACCTGACACAAACTATTTGTTTATTAACACATTATTTTATATAACAAAAATGCGTATATGTTCGTTTTGGTTTTACAACCAAAACGATTGGCGAACACGGTTCGCCGCTAAGGTATAACAATTACATTGTGGCATTTATAAAATATGTTTTACATATAATTTGTGCGGTTACTTGCGGGCGTCCGACGAACGCCCCTACAGAATAACAACAACTTTGCAACATTTATCGGATTTTGTTGCAAACACTATATATTTTTTCTACCCTTGCTTGCGGGCGGATTTTATTCTCTGCTACCGATTATAAATTATAATAAAAAAGGGCTGTAAAAACAACCCTTTTGTAAATTTAAAAATCTAAAATTTTAAAGTGAAATTTGCAGATCGCCAAGTGAATATTCAGCGTCGGATGCTGTATCGTTTTTGATATACCAATACACCTTTGTAACAACAGGATCGTTGTCGGCTTTGCCTTCAATCTTCATATTCGTAACAATCGGAATATACGAGCTTTTAACCGGTTCTTTGCTTACGGTAAGCTCACATTTTGCAGTTATTACATCACCGTACGCACCCGTAGATGTAACAATAACAGTAGTCTTGCCTGCCTTTTTGGCAGTAACCTGACCGTTATTGTCAATTGTTGCAACACCAGTATTTGACGATGTGTAAGTAACTGTACCCTGTGCCTTTGCGCTTAAATCAAATTTCTTACCTACTACAGCTTCTGCTCTAGAATAAAAACTTGAAATTCCGGCAGACGGATCTGAATGTTTCATAGCTGTAGATGTATCATCTGCTTTAAAAACATAAGTATTATTCTGAGCTGTAATTTCTAAATCAGAACCGAACCACTTTTTAGAATCACCAATACCAAGCCAGAGCTTCGCGTGGTCGTGTTCCATAGAAATTGTAACATATGATATTTTATAATCTACATTATCATAATTAACAGACTCACCTTCAATGTATCCGCTAAGTTCTTTATCAGTAGGATCGGTATCTACATTCTTCCAAGTGTGCATAGTGTACTTCGTAGGGTCATCCACATTCGTAGCTATATACAAATTCTTCTTATTCACATTACTCGGTGTCTTGGTAACATAAGATGTTGTTTGTGAATCGGAGGTAAATCTCCTGTAGGTTCTGAGGGGGCTGTTCACACCGACAGAAAGGGTGTTAGTTTCCGAATTATTAAGGAACAAAGAAATTGACTGCGGTGCAGTTCCCGTGTTCTTTACCTCTGTACAGAAATATTTTGTTTCATGGGCGGGAACAGTTGTCGAACCACTAAAATCAAACGGAACAGCACTATACTCACTGCCGTCATCTTTTGTAGCAGCATAAGTAACAGCAGTAATATCTTCTCCGTTGGTCACATTGTAATCTCCGCGCCAAGAAAGGGAGTCGCCCTTTTGCACATCAGGACGATTAAACCACGAAAAAGTCGTAGTTGTTCCACACAACAAACACAGTACAAGTCCGAGTACAATAACAAGTGTAAATTTAGATTTCTTCATGGTTTCACCTCCGTTGAATTTTTAATATGTGCTCCAGTCGCCACCATTGAAATCATTATTTACTGTAAACAAATTTTTACTTTTATCTATAGAAGTATTAAATTCATTATGGTGACCACCCAAAGCAGCTCTTGACAAATAAATAGTATCCTTATCTGTTGGAATACTCAGTTTCCAATAAGTTTTTCCGTCTTTAGTCACCTTAGTGCAATCAGACTTAAATGAATCATCGGTGCTGAATCTATAGGCAAGTACAGCACTATCATGGTCAAACCACGAGCAATTTCCGGTATAAACATATATATCTATGTTAGCAGTCTGACCTGGAGTATATGATGTCCAATAGCCGGTTGAACTTCCTCCGTTATTTGGAGAAGATGTTATAACATAACAATTATTATTGTAATCAATTGTTATATCAGAAGTCTTATTCCAAACATAGCCATTCCAATCTTTCGTTGGGAAATCGTTCAAATTTTTGCTCGGATCATATCTTACAAAAATTACTTGCTTCCATTGATTATTATCTAAAGCAAAGCTGTAATAATTGTCATAGTCAGTTTTAGATACTTCAAGCCATTTCTTATTGCCATTATCATCCCAAACATACGCTGCAAGTTTCGCCTTATCACCTGACCACAAGCCTCCATCATTAAGGTAAAATGTAACGCCTGTCTCCAACTCAAACTTAGCATACAGAGTGATTCCCTTGCTAACATTATTTAAGGTTATAAGTGAAACATCGTTGTTTTCAGTGGAATACGGTTTATTACAAGCCATGTCCGTATACCAACCGGCAAACTTGTAACCTTTTTTGGCAATAGCCTCAACTGTTACATTGTCGCCTTCCATAACAGGTTTAGATGAACTTTTACCTGCAGCTCTGTCCGCAACCTTTACAGTACCGGCTTCATCAACATTTTCGTTGTTGTACATCGCTTTGGCTTCTACCGTACACAAAGCCTTAAATCTTGCATACAATGCATATGTCTTTACATCAGAATATTGTATCGTCATCTTTTTAGAATAGACGCCGTTATCTAAGAAACAATCTTTAACCGCTATCGTCGGTTCTGGTGCAGTTTCACTCTTATACCAACCGATAAAAGCATAGCCGCTTTCAGGCTTAGCATAAAAAATTACTTCTCCGTTACGCTTTACCGTTGTTGTTACTTCAGACGCATAATTATTATTATCAAAAGATACATTACCGGCATCACCGGAAGGAGGATTGTTACCGTGCTGAGCGTATGCTTTTACGGTATAAGTATCAACTTTGAATTTCGCATACAACTTCTTGGAAGCCTCAACATTAGCCAATTCATATTTATCACTTGAATCCTCCGGTTTACTATTACAGTCTGCATCTGTGTACCAGCCGTCAAAAACATATCCGTCTTTAGCTTTTGCGTAATATGTAACTGTGCTGCCCTTAACAGCATTGAGTGTAATGTGTGTTCCATCGTTGGAATCTACAGTCGAGTTTTGGTTTCCACACTTAATTTCAACTGAGCCGCCATTTGTGTTTTCAGAAAGGCTTGCACCGTCATATGTTCTGACATAAGCCTCAAATGT
>ENA-OPCT01000661-OPCT01000661.1-human-gut-metagenome-genome-assembly--contig:-NODE-661-length-17338-cov-3.184574_pt1 | contig 17338 bp, 22 predicted proteins | sample MGYA00241572_ERZ501495 | MGnify/ENA primary metagenome ERZ501495 (study PRJEB25962, sample SAMEA2042580) | human gut metagenome | biome: human gut; feature: human-associated habitat; material: faeces... | reverse complement strand
ATCGCCTGTAAATGCGATCATGCCATTTGCTAGTGATATGACACCATCTGCACCCTTATCACCTTTGTCTCCTTTATCGCCTTTGATTCCCTGGATGCCTTGATTTCCCTGCTCTCCTTTTGGCCCTTGAATACCCTGTATCCCCTGTGGCCCGACAGGTCCCTGAATACCTTGTGCTCCAGTAAACTCTCCATTCTCCAGTCGTCTCTTTATATCATCGATTACTGCCTGGGCATCAGATACGACCTTATCTGTCCTATCTTTAAAATCGTGGTTGAATATCTGCGTGAACAGAGAAAGCGCAACATCTTCCCATCCTGGCTCTCTTGGCGCATTCGTAGCTTGTGGATTGAGTGACTGGGTAATGTAAAATTCCACTGGCGATGTAGGAATTCGGATCAATTCTTTTCCCGATCCTTTATAAGCACACATAGAGATATAGAGGTTTCCCTCCTTATCGAATGCCCCACGTGGCAGGGTAACTACACTCTTACTCTGGTCAAATTCCAGTACACCAGTCTTCACCATATCCCTATCGTGGCAGTACAGCCACAGGAAGGAATAGCCATCAAAAAAGCTGTCAGTGAATTCAACCGACAGCTGCAGGTTCTCAGCATATTGATATGCGATTTCGGTATTGTCATTTCGTAATATAGTTCCATACTGTTTTATTTTCCCGATTATGACACTCTCCATTTAATCACCTCCTGTTTATCCAATGCCTGTAATTAAACCACCTTTGACATTGATTTTTGTTCCACTTCCGTCGTAAAAGTATCCACTCCAACCGCTCGACACCTTTACTTCTTGAGCGTTTAAAGATATCGTCCCACCATTTGAAGCTGTCAACGAGATATCATTACCTGCAATAGTGACACCTGCATTAGACGTTTCCAGACTTGCGCTTCCCTGACCATGAACACGTACCAAGCCTTTACCATTCCGTATTATGCATCCAATGTAATCTTGGAAACTATTAGACATGAATATGTTTGTTTGAGTTTCGCTGCTTGCCGACAAAAACACTTGACGTCCTACTCTTAAATCTGTCCCTACGTTTATTGTTGTTTCTCCCTCGATTGTACCGCCTTTTATTTTCCCCGCAATTTCAGCATTTGTTGCTTTCAATCCATTTGCAGTTACATTCCCATCAGCATCAACATTAAAGTTATTACCATTTGTAATCCGGATACCTCTTAATGTTCCGGCTGTTATGAAATCAGCATTGAACTTTCCATCGATCGTCCAAGCTGAATTATACGGTCCCTGCCATCCATTCTGACTGAATGCTATACCTCCAAGATTCATCCTAATACAATACTTCGCTTTCTCTTTCGGTAATGCATCCAAGATATAGATTTCATTCTGCGTCTGGTAGATATATCCTTTTTCTGCCCATGCATTGATTAGCTTCATCGCCATCTCCTGCGCCTGCTGCAGCACTGATCCTTTCAGTTTTTCACCATCGTTGCCAAGAATGGATATTGCATCATTCACCTTTCCTGTTATGGTTTGCGGTTCTGAAGACAATGTGATTTTGTTCTTCTCCAGTGAATCATGATATCTCTGTAGCTTGATCACCTTTTCAATTATCTCAGTATGCTCGTCAATAATGACATGCGCAATATCATACAGCCCCATCTTCAGGAAGCTGTACCTATCATCTGTTTCCGCAAGGTCATTGACTGTGACCTCAAAAGATAATACCGGATATGCCTGTTCCTTCAACTTCTTTTTCGCATCAGCAAGTAGGTTCTCCGGAATCGTATATCGTTCATCCTTCCATACGATCCAGATTGGATGCGCCTTGCCTGCATATTTATTATCCTCAACGTAGGTCTTCCCTCCATTTATGGATGCAAAATTGACATAGCTGCCATCCTCGTTCTGCTTTCCATATGCGGTGATCCTGGTGGCAAAATCTTTTGAATTGCCTTTCATCGTAACGCTTTCCAGATTCAACTGTGGAGTGATGTAGATTCCTTTATCTACGACCTGTTCAGGGTCTTTCACAAAGATCTGTTTATCAAGTGTTCGGATCTCATATGTAACACTGAATATCTCCTGACATTTGAATAACACTTCATAATCAGACGCATCTTCCATCTCCGGGGTCCTTCGATAATCCCGTATACCTGCGTTTAAGATAGACCAGCCAGACGGTTTGATTGCTTCCAGAATCTCTGATAGGCTCTTTGTCTGAAACTTTGCTATATCCTTCGTGTTGAGATAAGGCTCGTTTTGATGCCAGTCATCCATATCCAGGCTGCAGGTTATCGTGCATGCTGTCTTTCTCTTGTTGATATCTTTGATCAGATAGCGGTTCTCTTCATTTCTGACAGGTGTTTCATTGGCGATATACCGGTACATTTCATCACTGGGCAAAATATCAAAGCATAAAGTCTGGGTACCGTCATATTCATATGATGTATAGTAATTCTGCCGATTGGTAATCGGTAACCAACCTTCCTTTGTGTAAATTTCAAGCATCTTGTTCCTCCTATACGAAAATTGGTGTATATTTCAATACGACTTTTACAGATGTACTGCTCATACTGATTTTTTGACTTCCCGGATCCAAAGTAGGGAAGCTGTTCTGTTTCAGCGTACAATCCGGATATTTATTCGGTTCTGTATCTGTATAAACTTTTTTCAATTCACCATCGAAGTAGACCGTTCTGTTTGCATACAGCTTCCGGATGGTGTGCCCATCTATAGTGAAGGAATCCATAGCTACCGTTGGCGTTATTTCATACACGCATTCTGTTCGCCAATTACCTGCGACAACGATATGGTTTTCCGCCTTACTGAGTAACAACTGGCGTCTGCTTCCTTCCTGTATGACGGACAATGGGATCGTCACCCTATACCAGCCCTGCCAGTATTCCTCTACCGGCTGGCTCAGTTTGGATAAGTAGCATCGATACATGAATCCATCTTCAATGTCGATCATGTTCTCTTCATGGTTCAATAGTTCTGCCAGAAAATCAGATATATCCTTCTTACTGCGAAACTCAGCTATCAGCTGCATACTCTTTGGTGTCAGCACTCTTTTTCCAAGAACAGGCCGCAGGGAGCGCTCCGGCTGAAAGACCTCACGCTCTACTGCATAGGGCTGATATGTAAAGGAATTTACTCTCATATGGAATCGTTCCATCCGTTTGTTGTTTATTCGCATATCACACCCTCCTATCTAAGCTCTGCAAGCTCAACACCCATTTCAGGTGCAAGCCAATGCGCAACTTCTGCACCGTTATCCAATACGAATCTAAACTCATTAACACCATTACGTACTAGCTGCATGGTCTTTGGGAACGCGTTCGTTATCGTTGCCTGTTTTGCGACATTGAGTTGGTTTTCCAATGTAAATCCTCCAATAGATGCATCATACTGACCTTGAATGTCTTTTACCATTTTGCCAGCTTCTTTGGTCATATCTTTGGAGGCTTTTGGGGCTGCCAATTCAAATCCCACGGCAATACCTGGTGGTAACCATTTACCAATCATATCCCGCATCAGTTTGGACGGTGAACCTATATTGAAGAAATCCAACATACCATCTACGATTCCATCGCAGAATCCACTGATCTTATCCAAGATCCAATCCTTTACACTTCCAATACCTTCCCACAGCCCCTTAATAAGGTTTATACCGATATCTACCATCTTGCCAGGCAATTCCTTCGCTTTCTGGACAACAGAATCCACGAGCTGCTTTGCGGCATTGATACCAGTGTTCCATAAATTAGAACCCCAGTCCCTTACTTTAGACACTGCATTTGTGAGCCATGTCCAAATCTTTCCTGGCAGAGACCTAAACCAATCGACAACGCTATCAATTGTCTTTGATACCCAATCTCTTGCACTGGTATATATATTGCTTCCCCAGGTCTTGACTTTCTCCCAGGCGCTCTTCAACCATTCCCATATCTTTCCTGGTAATGACTTGAACCATTCTACTACCGAGTTTATGAATGCCGGAATATCTTCAGTAACGAAGTTCTTCAGATCGATGCCCCACTGGATGAAATGGCCAATGATCTGTCCGACCATATAACCAATGTTATACGGTAATTGATTGAACCAGTCGATCACACTCTGGATCCACGCCGGAATCGTTTCTGTGAAGAAAGCTATGACACTGTTCCATGCATCTTGAAACCATTGAACGATGCTGTCACATAATTCTTGTAAATTCGTTTTAAAAGATTCCCATGCTTCCGGTATCGTCACTGTAAAGAAATTGACTATACTTTCTATGATACCGGAGAACCATTCTACAATGCCGTTCCACATACCTGTCCAGAACTGCCGGAATTCCTCAGAGGTATTCCATAGATAAAGGAACACTGCGACAAGTGCTGAGATAGCAGCAACCACTGCTCCCACTGGATTCGCTGCTAAAGCCGCGTTTACACCAAGTATTGCTGTTTTTACACTTCCTATCATTTTAGGGATATCTTGAATGAAATTCACTATTTTCCAAGCAGCGAATGCAGAACCTACAGCTACAATAACAGGTAACAAAGCATTCAAAACCGCCATGATTTCATCACTATGTGATAACACCCCAGTAAGTGCAGGAATAACCGTATTAGACAAAACATCACTAAGCCCCTGCATCGCTTTTCCTGCAAATTCATTAAATGTATCTTTTAATGTAGAAATCTTACCATTCAATGTTTGTGACTGCTTGTCCATTGACTGAAAATACTTACCGCCTGCTGATGTAGAACGTTCCATAGAAGCAGTTATCTCATCAACAGAAAGCGAACCGTCAGATATACGGTCATAAAGACTGGCCATAGATTCACCTGTGCTCTTACTGATTTCTTGTAATGGATTAAAACCTGCCTCTATCATCTGTTTTACATCTTCTAGACTTACCTTACCGGCTGAAGACATTTGACCGTAAGCGGTGGCTATACGCGTCATCTTGTCCGCAGACCCTTGTGATATATCACCGAGCATTTGCATTTTTTCCATTGCATCATCTGCGGTGAAACCATAATTCATGAGTAGCTGTGTCGTATCCGCTAGCTGTGGCAGCTCAAACGGTGTATTTGCTGCAATTTGCTTAAGTTGTTGTGTTATTTGTGTAGCTTTTTCAGCAGATCCAGTCATGACCTCAAATGAGGTCTGATATTGCTCGATACTAGCGTTAAAACTGATACCTGCAGAGGCGAAATCTTTTGCAAGTTTTCCAAGCCCAAGCGCTGCAATAGTTCGCTTTATGCTTGAACCAAAGGATTGCGTTTTATGCTCAATGGCATTTAATCTCTTCTCAAAATCATCCTGTTGGAGTTGCAATTCAATGATGATCTCTCCATCATTTGTAGCCATGCTTATCACCCGCCTCTTTCTCTATACGTGCAAGTAATTCAGCCTCAATTTCTTGTGGGGTCCTATCATTCTCTTGACACATAAAATCATTCGGAATCTTCCAAAACTCTTTCAAGCGTAACGCTTCTTTCCGTTGCTCTTTTGGCATTTTATCAATTTCTGTTGTTCGATAACCGATAACCTTTATTAACTGTGTATTTTCAGTTAACCCATCAAATAAGCTTTTGAATTCATACCAATGTAAATTCACGGTCAGCAAATCAATATGGTATTGTTGCATAAATGCTGCATAAATAAGATCCATGTCAAAGTCGAAGCGATACGGAATATCTTTACATGGTTTCCCCTTTTTAGAAGGTTTCCCCATCCGATAAAAAGAAAAAAGGGCATGTAGTATGTCCTCCTGATTTTCACGCTGTATGGCCGGGTCTATTTCTAAAGCATTTATCAAAATAGAAGTTTTATAGTATGGGTCGATGGAATCATCCAATAGGATCAATTCAAAACGTATCCAACTACGAAAATCTGTATCTATTCTATAACATCTATCTTCTATTCTTATGGTATCCGGAAGATCTTCTCTTGTTAACCACATTTCTTATACCGTATTTATCCTGGGCTTTTTGGAGTTCATTCGTAAACTTACTAAAATTATTTAAGATATCTTCTACCTGTTCCCTCTCTTCTCTAGCAAGCTGAAGTTGTTTTTCTCTTTGCTCCTTCATGAATTCATCCTGATAGATTTCCATTAACTTCAGAACTAGATAATATGGTCGCAAAGACCTTTCGCTCTTAAATATCTTCTTGTAAGCGCCATTACCTAAAACCGTATCAATCGCATGTTCACACTCTTTCAATAGCCCATCTTTAAATTTGATGTCTTCCATCTGGAGCTGCCTAAAATCTTCCAGTACCGCATTTGAATCTAAGTCCAGGACATCACAGTTAAATATCTTTCCATCGACATTTAGTTTTCTAAGCCCATTTGATTCGACTGTGATTATTCTTTCTTCCATGTAATCACTCCTTACTCTCCATCAGCTGTGAATGTTTTCGTTGAAATATTAAACTTACCAATCGTAACACTTCCTTTTTGCGCAAATGTTCCTTCTAATGCTAGCTTTCCGCCGCCTTCTCCTGATCCCGGATTATCAGGCTGTACTTCATAAATACGCTGATATGCTTTGAACTCTCCAGATTTTTCCGTCTCATTCCAAGTTTCAACTTCTACTTCAGTGAATTTTTCGCCGACTTTTTCTTCTTTTCCTACGGAATATAACCATGCAGCGAATTTGTCAGATGGGTATGCTGTTCCGCCATACGAAACATTTGGCGCATACCCCATCAGATTGCTTTCTGCATTCTTTTCTCCTATATACTGTACCCCATCATCAACATTAGGATTCATGGCTTGTGTCCAATCTGTAAGACCCTTATTAGCCAAAATAAAGGATTCTTCAGAACCAAATTTAACGTAGTGAAGATTATCCTCCGTTCTAAGCTCTCTAGATGGTATCGCTTTTGTCATATTATTCAAACCTTCCTTTCTTCTCATAAGTTAGTTTAAAGCCGGCCATGAAAGTGGAAAGTTTGACGCCCTCTCCTTCATAGTCAGCTGGCAAATCTGTCATCTCTAACCCGATTGGGCTTGCTCCTTCTAATTTCAAGGATGGAAAGCCTTGTTTTTCTTCTTCTTCGAACACGTTCGCCAATGCATATAGCACCCTAGATAAGTCAAGCATTGCTTTTGTATCTCGCTTTGATGATTGCAATAGAACACTAAAGTTAAACTCAGCTTTATACGCACCCGATATGTATTTTTCTTTTATCACCGGGTCTGCATTTCTTTTGAAACACAGAGATGTATTTTTAGAATCATTGAAATACTCGAGACACCAAGGTATACTATCGACATTGATATTTTTCACATACTCGTATAATCCATCCTCTACTTGTACAATATCCGTTGAATTCATTTAAAACTCCTTTCTGAAAACACGTTTCGCAAACCGTATCCATGAACTATTCTTGACTTTCTTCGTCACTTCGAACCAATCCGATCTACCTGTACCATAAGATAGATTCCTTGATGTATATATCTTCGTTTCTCCACGTTTCGCCCACGGACTACCGGATTTTTTTCCGACCATGACCTTTCCTTTCCATTGGAAATGGGCATACAAGACTGCAAAACCTCCCCATTTTAAGAAATTGTCTTTCTTGGATGTGCTGCGAAATACAGAATTTCTCAAAAAGCTGTCTCTTTTAGGAACGTTTGCGTTCGTATCCTTTGCAATCTGTGATTTCAATGCTAGTATCGTTTTCCATTTTGCTTTATCAACTCGTTTCATCACTTTGTCATGGTCTATTTTTACTCTTACTGACATATGATCTCGATGAATTCTGGCTTATCACGTAGAGGATTTATATTAGACACAGAAGTGATCAGATATTCCTTGTCGTTATATACGATGGTATCATCCACATGAATGGAAAATTCTGTTTCAGCATTAGAGACTTTTTCGACAAGTTTCTTATCAGCGATAAAATCATTACAATCTATCGTGATCAAAGCTTTATCGTCTGATGTTATTCCTCTTTTCGATAACTTGATTCCGTATGTTTCATCCACTTTAACATATTTGATAATCGCAGACGCTTCTTTCAATTTCCCACTATCGTCTTCACCAAGCCTATATCTAATAGCAATCTGATGGGGTCTTAAGAATCTAGGTGACATCATAGACAAGCCACCGTTAAGCCGGCATTTAGTAATTCGTAATCGAGAAATTGCTTTGCGATCGTAGAGAACGGAACACCTTGCACAAACTGAATATTTGCATCATCAATTTCAAAATTAAACCCACTTGTACTGGCTGATTTAAAATGAAAATCTGATTTTCCGTTGAATGCAAGAAGCCCTCCATTCTTAGAAATGAAGTCAATCTCTAATGTTATTATTTCAGTGAAATCTATACCATATTCTTCTATCGGTCTCACTCTCCAGTAAGGTACTTTTGATTTGATGTAAGAATCAATCAGCCGGCATACATTTGGTTCCAGCTGATTGAATTCTATTTCATCAAGAGTACCACCGCAGTTTTTATATTGCTGGTGGTCAATCATCATAGCACCTAGTCTAGCTGCTTAACGAGATATGTTTTCCCGTTAGTGAGGCCCGTGATTTCAGTTCCTGGATTTAAAGCGGCTTTCTTGTTTTCATCTACAAGTGTGCCGTTGGCAGACGAATATTTTACTATTTTTCCAGTCTGCACACTATATGTTTTCTGCGTAGTCAGGCCTGTAATCTTAGCATTTCCAGCAGTTCCAAGGCTTCCTTTCGCTAGTTTTACTATATCAGCAGGAGCGCTGATTTTCACTTTGCGGAATACGCCGGCTTTCTTACTGTTCTTCAGCACGATACCTGCCAGCATTTCGATTTCGCCTGTTTTTACTGCACCTGGCGCTTTCATATCTGGCAGATATGTTTTGATGAGCTTGTCTCCCTTAGGACTAATTCCGTGGCAAGCATCAAGTCCAATCTTGACAGCATAGATAGAGGTCTCTCCGGATGCGTCTGTAGCTACGCAAGGAACAGTGGTTAAACCGTCATAATACTCCCCCATATCTACCATAGGGATTCCGTCATAGTTGTCCACCTTACGGCCGAAAGCATCCTCTGTCTGCGTGAAATATTTCAGTTCACGAGCGACTGCGCTCATAATCGTTTTCATACGACGGTTCATGAGTAGCATGTCCGGGCGTCCATCCAATGTCCCCAGCCACTGGTCCAGTTCAAATACGAATTTCTTGCTGTTTGCAGCAATTTTTGATTCATCAGACAAATCAATAGCGGCAGAAGGGATATATTCTGTATCAGTGCCCCTTACTAATTTTTCTAATCCATCAAAATCAGCGCTGTTAGTTCCAGAATCTGCATTGATGAAATCGTAATGAAATTTATTGGAAGCTGCTTTCGTCTTCTGCTGCAGCTGAAATGTGATTTCAGATTTTGCGGCCGTATCTTCAAGTACACGGTCTACCTGAAAGCTACCACCAAAGATCTTGATATCGGCAGTCTTCTTAGTTTTCAATGCTTCTCCCGGTATGTACTCTTCATTCAATCTACGTCCTTCGGCGGTGGATGGAGTAAGTAACTGTGTATAGCCATACGTCATCGTACTACCACCGGTACCAGGTGATACTGCGTTATCAAATATCAATTTGTCTAAAAGAAAAGAGTCCCGGCGGAACTCATCTACGACCATCTGATCTACTTTGTCGGCCATGCCGACCTTTGCTTGTGCTAATGTTAATGGCATCTATTCATCACTCCTATTCTTTGCCATAGTGTTCTTCAAGGGCAGATTCCCAAGTCAATTCTTTTGTTTCTGGTTTATTGTCATGGTCTCCTCCGAGGTTCACGTTCTGTGGATCATCATCTTCAAAGAGAAAACCGTTGTCTTTTTTGATGTTTTCTAATTGCTCTTTCAAACCGGTGACTGTGCCATCATCATTCAGTTTAACGATGTCAGTATCCAGGAAAGGCATCAGCGCTTTTTCACTCTTTGGCTTCGCTTCTGCAATCGCTAGTTTGATAGCAGCTTCTTTCTTAGCAGATGTTAGGTCATCCCGGTATTTCTTTTCCCAATCTTTCACATCCTGCTGGAGTTTCGCTACGTCCACACCATCAAATTTTTTGACAGTGTCGGAGAGCTCTGTAATCTTTGCATCCTTGGCTTTGATTTCATCGTCGTATTTAGATTTTGACACGTATTCTCCACTAGCTAGATTGGCAAGTTTTACTTTATCATTGCCTTTTAGCTTTGCTTCAACTTGAGTATATAGATCATCACCTAAAAATTCTTTTAAAAATTCCATTGTTTCCTCCTGTGTTTTTTATATCCGGTTCTCTCCGGGAATAGGCTGGCAGTTTATATCTCTTGCCATTGAGTACTGATGCAGTTTAAACGACATGCTCAGGTCATGGTAAATGTGGTCCGAAATAGGGCAGCTTTCGTTTCGGTGGATCATTCATATAGCTGAGACGTTCTTCCGTCTTGCGGCCACAAAAAATACAGATATCATATTCCCGTATGCCCCTGCATTCTTTATCATAATAAATTGGACACTTTGTGATATACGCATGTTTACACATATCTACACCTTCTTTCGAACGACTCGTTTCTCAACCATCTCTCTTGAATAATTTCGCTTCATATCCGGATGAGCTTTCAAGAAGTCTGCCTGACGCTGTTGCCACTCTCTGACCTTGCGACATTCTAACGTTGTATCTACACCGCCAGCCTTATTCACAGCCTGCCTGCGCTTCCATTCACGAATCTTGCGCTCGTTGTAACGTTGTTCTTGTTCCAGCTGATAAACCTCTTCATTTTCCTTTTTACGATAATGCTGATAGGTTCTCTCACTCAATCCGGGGAAATAAGGATAAAACGAATGTCGACAATTCCAGCCTCCAAGACCTGCTCCCGTTCCATATCCAGTAGCCTCTTTAAAGTTTTTATAATTTCCATATGGCTTCAATCGCCAGAAGATTCTTCCCTGCCATTCAGCATGTGATGGTCTTGCCCCTAAATGAGAAGAGGTTTCTACAAGATTCACATCCATTTCATCCATCACATCTTCCTGGCACTTTAGTGCACTATGATTAACAGCAGTTCTCACGGCGGTTCTTGCTACTGTGTCGATTCGTCTTCTTGTGCCTGTTGGATATTCTATCATTCCTAGCCCGTTGGCAGCCAAATCATTGATCACGTTACTTATAGCCATATCATAAGAAAAAGCGCCGCTAGAAGTTTGTAAATATGCTTTATCAAGCAATTCTATGAACTTGTTCGTTCCTAGCTGTGCAGTAGTTTTGCATAAGTTTTTGATTTCACCCTTTGCAGCATTGGTGCCTTTAAGAATTTGCTCTTTATACGATATTCCGGATACATCCAAGCCTGCAGCCTCATATATATACATGTCGCTCCTAATTGCTTTATAAATGCTTTCCTGCATGATTTCCTCAATTTTCTCATTTGAAGTATTTAATGCTTCTGCAAGGATATCATTTATTGTTTCTGTTGCTAAACCAAGTTCTTTCAATTTCTGAACCTGATATTCGGCAGTGGCTGTCATTTTGAAATCATTTTCCCTGATACGTCGTGCTATATCAATCAGTATATCTGTTTCTGCATCATAAAATAGATTTTCGATATCAACTCCAACAGATTGCAAATACTCAGGAGTAAGCATTATTCTGTACCTTCAACCTTTTTCTTGATTTTATCATCTTCATAAGAAATGGATGCAGTATCACTTTCCGCAAATGATTCCCCTGTTTTCTGACGTGCATCTCCCTCTGTCTCTCCTAGCCATTTTACACGCCATTCCCATTTCATCATGATACCGGCACTCACCAGCTGCATGTCCATGAGTTTTTCCGCTTCTTCATCATTGAACATCGTATTGTCGAATTTCACCGTGATCTTAGCATCTGGATTCACAGACTTGCCACATAGTTCCCTTCCAATAGTGAGAATCGAACGTGTCATTTCGGTCAAGACATCCTGTATCACTACTCGCTGCTTCCATACGCTTTCTGTCAGATCCTTGCTGCTTGCCTTGACCTCGGTAGCCGTTGCCATCGTTTGTATACTGAATTGATACTTGTTCTGACCAAAACCTACCTTTGAAGAGAGCAGATTCAATGCGAACTGGATACCATTCTTGTTTTCTTCCACACGTAGGGATGGATTGTATTCCTGGAAGAATCTATCTGCTGTCGGCAACTGCTGTCCAACATTCACGAACATGCTCTGTTCGATTGCTTCTCCGGCCATCGGCTTTTTAATAATAACGGGTTTTCCATTACTATCCAGCTTTGGATTACCGTCATCCCCCATCGCCGGCACATCCTCTGTACTGATGACATCCTGACTCATGAACACCTTCTTGCGTCCTAAAATGAAATCTGTATACATGTTATCATAGGCAATATCACATGCCTGGAGCTGATCTGTCGCATTTGCAAATACGGATATCCCCATCGGTATCGTTTCCAGGATATTGTTTTCGATGTTAGGTGTCAATATGAAGAAAGGCTTCGCAGGGAGGATATACCACAGTGCTTCACCTTTTGGATTGGAGCTGACCGGTTCGTATGAATCTCCACTTTTCAGATAGTAATGGTTTTCCACCCTGTAACGGCCATCATCCATCTGTAGCATGACCTGCAGATACATATAAGACTTTCCTGATATCTGCTTGCTGCTGGCAAATGCACATTCTGTAATATCGTCACCATCCCACGATAATGGAATGATACAACAGGCTTCCTTGATACAATTGATTTTCACACTTTCTGCTGTCAGCTTTCCTTTCCACACTTTTGCTTTGTAAGGTACTAGGATGAATGCAGCCGTTCCAAGAGCGTACTCTTTTTCTACAGTCTTGTTGCCATTCTTCCAGAACTTAGACAGTCCAAAAACACCACCGGCCTGTTCGTTTTCATCACCGGTGACGAATTTCTGAGATTCGTTTATTTTATTATCTTTGCTATCGTCTTTCCCATCTGTGCCGACATCCACCGTCTCATCGATGATCACCGTAGTCTTATCATTCAGAAGGAGATTGGCCCAGTCCTCACATACCTTTTTAGCCATCTTCAGGGATTTTCGTTTCATTGTCATCAATTCTTTTTCAATATTCGTTACTTTATACTGGTGGAACTTTGGCACATATCCCTGCCACCACTGTTTCCAGTATTCGATGTTACCGTAATATTGCTGTAATTCTTCCGGTATCTCATGGCCAAGATCCTTCAGAACCTCATAAACGTTCTTCATAGCATCCCTCCTATCTGAATGCGGTAATATAATCCATGAAAAAGCTCCAGCTGTAGAAATGTGCATCGAAGCTATCGACATCAGTCGTAAAATCATCCAGGATGGCATCCTCATCCTTTTTCTCATCGTAAAGGACCGTAGCCAGCGCTTCTGATACTATCGGTACATTCCGGAATAACATGCGCTTCTGACCAAGCAATAGGTTATAGACAAGTATCCTGTCTTTTCCTTCTACCTTTTTGCAATCCCATACGACCGTCGTATAACCTGCTCGCTGCACATATCCCCGGATACTGTTCAGGATGACCTGTTCCGCATTATCAACGAATATATAAGCTGGATAATACCCCTCCATAATGCAAAGCTGTATCATTTCCACACATGCACGGCAGATACTTACCGTATCGATCGTACCTTTCGCATGAGTGATTTTCTTTTCCAGGAAAGTGCAGATCGAACTGTAAGCCGGTGCTATCCCTGTAGCTGCGAGCGTGGAATGAGATTTCGTACCTCCGATATCCAGCCCGATGTTGACCATCTGAAAAAAAGGAAGTATATCTACTTCCCAGAGTTTTGGATTATCCGCATATGGTTTGAATATCAGTCCTTCAGCATTGCACCACTCCCCAAGGATATATCGGTTATACTCTACAGTACCGAAATACTCCTTTTTCAATTCTTCTCTCACTTCATCAGGTAGGAATGGATTATCATCCAGCTTATACTGCTGACAGTACACATCAGCATCACTGTCAATGAATAGTTTCAGCCAGTGCTTTGGGTGCTGTGGGTTTCCGGTGCCATCAAACAGGCTATATCCAGTCCTCAATCGTGATTTCAGCAGCTGAAAGACCTCTTTGTTCCAGTCTACTGTTTCATCACCGTAGCAATATTTCAATGTGGATCCACGCAGCCTTGCGACAGAGCTTATCTTCTCAGCGCCCAATACGTAAGCATCCTCACCGAATAGATGGACCTTATTGGTTCCTTTCCGGATATCTCCAACTAAGTCAGGTCCCCAGTGTTCGCGCATCGGCTCAAGCACGTTACGTTCGACTGTTTGCTGTGTAACACCTATCAGAGCATTCAATCCTTCTTTTCCGTGGCGTTCTCGCAGCCTTTGCGGTATCAGATAGGTAAAGTCAAGGTACGTCTTTCCGGTACCAGTAGCGCCAATCTTGAAGTTCCAGCGATGATTTCCTTCACGAATGAATTCAGCCTGCTTTTCGCTCAGCATCTCGTTGCATCTCCTCCAGGATCTTATCTACTTTTGACAGCTGTTCATCATCACCTTTTGCTATGGTAAGTTTATCCGTCTGTGCTCTTAACTGCTCGAGCTGTGCTTTCTGTAAGTCCGTAGCTTCGCTATAATGCTTATCCAGCCATTTTAGCGCAAACTCTTTGCTGACAAGTTTTATAGAGCAGCCGTCCTTGCCTTGTTTCACCTCTTGGATAAGTGTGCCGTCTATTTCTGAGCTGTCAAGGAAATCAACATAGTTATATTCTAACCCTGTTTTCTTGTCTTTACGTCTGCCAAATGAAAGAAAGTCTGTTGCATCTGAATAAGCAATATCCATCATTTTCTGGAAGAAATCCTCAGCTGTGTACATGGCCTGCTTTATCTTAGCGTCCTTGATTGCTTGGATATGCTCTTGTATCTTAGTATTTCTCAGTAGCATGCTTCCGTTTGTCATCGCTGTTGTATAATCACAATCATACACCTTGCGGTATGCTTTTGTCGCATTAAACCATCTTACATAATACAAACAAAAAAGGCGCTGTCTCTCGGTCAGCTCCTCATTGTTCAGTGTTTCTATTTCTTCCGGCAGCAGCTCCGTTTTAGGAGGCTTCTCTATACCATTGTTCTGTTTAGTAACGTTATCTTTCGGAATAGTAACGTTACCTTTCAATTCCTCGTCCCAGTGATCTAATGATTTCCACCTACGAATCTGTGTATCTTGCTTACCTACAGCTTTAGCAATATCCTTTAGCAGCATCTTACCTTTGCTATCAAGATACATCCGCTTAGCTTCGTCTCTGCTGGGACTTCTTTGTCTTGGCATAGATTAACCTCCTTTCGTTATAATTCCACTTCAGTTGACTTTATTTCATCGATATAGTGTGATTGAACTACATTTTTATTTGTCACACTTTCATATGCTTCCATTATCTTTGGCATCTGTATAGCCATCCAGTCAATCATTTCTTCATTAACTGTCCATGCCTCATGTGCAGCGCTGCTCTGGTCCATACCGGATTCAAATAAAAAGGCATGTATCAGCTCGTGTCTTAATACATGCCTCTGCATTTCTTTTAGATTGTCTGTTTTATATTCCGCCGGAATGTCTTCTTGCTCACTTATGCGGATTTCTTTAGTATAGAAATCTGTTTCTCCTCCTCTGCCTTCGAGGGAAGGAACATATTTGATTCTATACACTGTGCTTAATACATTTACCTTCATATCACAATCCTGTATACGCATGTTTACGTATATGCTTCTCAATTTCTTTACCGTCTATGGATATACGTATTTCTTTCGCACATGGCTGTGCATATTCCGGCTCTTTATCACATATGATTGACATCGCCAATTCTAGGCCATTGTACAGTCCCCGGTTATAATCATCATAACAACCTTTTAAGCTGTGGCGCTGCACTTCATGCACTTGTTTTAATGCAATAACTAGCGCTTTTCTTGACGCGATGTATTCATTGGCTCTATCGCAATCTTCTTTAAGCATTTTGACTTCTTTTGTTAACTCACACAATTTCTTTTCGTAATGCTCTCTTTCTCCATCTATATTCATTTCATTTTCCTCCTGCTGCTGCATATAGCAGCAATCTCATTGCGCCTGCGTGCGTTTTCCGTGTCCAACGCCTTACGCTCTGCCTTATACCACTCACACGCTCCGTGGCATCCCGGATGGCGTTTAGGGCAGTCCTTACATACTGTGATCATCCTAATCATTCCTTTCAACTATCGTCCTTGTAACCATTTTCATGATATAATATATTTACAGTATCAGTGCGGGGAGAAAGGAGGTAACAGGTGAGTTATTACTATTACAACGCTTCCGTTGATAATCACGGTAACCATGAAGTTCACACAGAAGAATGTAGGTATTGTCCAAGCCCTTTAAATCGTGTACTTATTGGTTATCACAACAACTGTAGTGAAGCCATCAGTGCCGCTAAGCAGAAAACTGGAAAGTCCAATTTTGATGGTTGCTACTGGTGTTGCCGCCCTTGTCACAAAGGGTAAACAAAAACAGGCGCTCTTACTCAGCGTCTGTTTTTCCGTTTTCTACAACGTAGATATGGCAGTGACCAGCTATAGCTGTACGCCCGCAGGAAGTAATGATATTCGCTCCCTCTTCTTTTCCGACACAGATATGTGTGATTGATTCACGCATATTAAGTTCCTCAATTAACTCATCTCTTGTTGCATTTTTTAATAAAGTTTCCATTTCAGATTTTCCTCCTTTGATTAGTATGTGTTCACAATCTATAAACGAATCATTTTCAGCTGGAATACCTATCTCAGTACGCACCAGTTTGATATCACTATCTGATACAACGATAGCTGTATGAGGGTCATAATTCTCCTTTAAATACTTGATTAGTGGTTCGCATAATGCTTGCAGTTCTTCCATCTTCTTTTCCATTTTTCATCTTCCTTTCTGGGTAAAATAAAAGCACGTTTTCTCCTGTATCCCTTATAACGGGCAGTTCTACGTGCTTTGTTTAACAGGCGTTCGGTTAATAGCATACGTCTATGCATCCTTGGCCTCTATAGAGTTATCTGCGCCACATTGTTAAGAGGTGCGATAACTACGTTTTAATTTAAAAGCGCCTTTTTTATGTCTACCTCCATGAGTGCGCTATCTCATCATCGACCAACTCGTTTCCTGCTGGTTTACCATGCTCTTATCGTAAGCCCAGGTTGTTTAAAACGCTTGCTTCGTAATTTCGCTTAGGGTGTTTTTGAAGCAAGGAAGCATTTTACCCTAATCTACAGACGATATATGGATGGGGGTAATCATCTGTAGATTACGGCAGGCATCCGAAGATGCCGCGTAAGTAAACCGTAAGGGGAAAGTGAAGCACACGCAAGCAAGTTTGTAGAAGTTGAAGAAGCAACAGCT
>ENA-OPCT01000656-OPCT01000656.1-human-gut-metagenome-genome-assembly--contig:-NODE-656-length-17446-cov-3.055833_pt1 | contig 17446 bp, 16 predicted proteins | sample MGYA00241572_ERZ501495 | MGnify/ENA primary metagenome ERZ501495 (study PRJEB25962, sample SAMEA2042580) | human gut metagenome | biome: human gut; feature: human-associated habitat; material: faeces... | reverse complement strand
GGCATCACGCCGCGCAAAAGGTCGTAAGAAATTGACTGTTTCTGACGAATACAACGGAAAATAATTTCTCATAGCAACAAGAAAAAACAAAGAAGTAAAGGTTTTCATACAGATACCTTTACTTCTTTTGTTTTTTATCGTATCTTTGAAGCCCGAATACGAACCTTTAGTATTGACGACTTATGACGATAAAAAAAATCTTTTCATTTAGCAAGAACAGATATTTTTGGCTCAATATCTTAGGCATGATCCTATTTATTGTAATTGCCATATATGCCACGTTTGAAGGATTAGATATTTATACTCAACACGGAAAAGGCATATCGGTTCCAAGCGTGAGAGGTATGCAACTGGACGAAGCGGAAATGTTATTGCGCAACCAGCACCTCGAGATTGTTGTAATCGATTCCACTTATTTGTCCGAATACCCATCCGGCACCATTGTAGAGCAAAATCCGAATGCCGGCTCACGAGTAAAAAAAGAACGTCTTATTTATGTAACTATCAATTCAAAAAGCGCCCCCCAAAAAGCCATTCCCGATGTAATAGACAACTGTTCCCTACGTGAGGCACAAGCAAAAATTGGAGCTGCTGGATTCATTTTAGGTGAGAACGAATATATACTGGGAGAAAAAGACTGGGTATACGGCATAAAATACAGAGGACGAAAACTTACATCCGGAGAAAAAGTCCCCATCGGAGCAACGCTCATACTTGTGGTTGGAGACGATAAATTTTTTATGCCGGAAACCGAGCTGGATAGCCTCAACAAAATTTCCATTAACAACCCTAAACAAGAAGAAGAGGAAGCAGTAGTTGATGATTCTTGGTTCTAACTGAATAAAGATGGAAGAAGAATACTTTGATGAGATAGACGACTCGATGGATGACGTAGAACCTGTTACCGGAAGTCCGGAACTCTACGAACATTTCAGAGTAGTAGTTGACAAAGGTCAAACACCTGTCCGTATTGACAAATATTTATCAGAACGAATTGTCAATGCGTCCCGCAACCGCATACAGAAAGCTGCCGATGCAGGATTTGTAATGGCCAACGGCAAAGCTGTCAAAAGCAACTATAAGATAAAGCCCCATGATGTGCTGACGGTGATGATGGATCGTCCACGTTACGAAAATGATATCATCCCCGAAAACATTCCTTTAAATATCGTATACGAAGACGATGAACTAATGGTTATTAACAAGCCTGCCGGATTAGTAGTTCACCCCGGATGCGGCAATTATCACGGGACATTGGTCAACGCTATAGCTTGGCATCTGAAAGATGACCCTCGCTATGATCCGAATGATCCGCAGGTAGGACTTGTACACCGTATAGACAAAGATACTTCAGGGCTATTAGTCGTAGCCAAAACCCCGGATGCAAAAACACACTTAGGCCTTCAATTCTTCAATAAAACTACTAAACGAAAATATAACGCCCTCGTATGGGGACTTATAGAACAAGATAACGGAACTATTGAAGGCAACATTGCCCGAAACCCTAAAGATAGAATGCAAATGACCGTATTTTCCGATCCGGAGATAGGCAAACATGCCGTCACTCATTATCATGTATTGGAACGAATAGGTTACGTCACATTTGTAGAATGCGTGTTGGAAACAGGGCGTACCCACCAGATACGTGTCCACATGAAACATATCGGTCATCCTCTGTTCAACGATGAACGATACGGAGGTAATGAAATACTAAAAGGGACACATTTCAGTAAATACAAACAATTTGTGAATAATTGCTTTACCGTTTGTCCGCGTCAGGCCTTGCATGCCAAAACGCTGGGATTCATACATCCGCAAACTGGTCAAGAAATGTTTTTCACCTCCGAACTACCGGAAGACATGATCCAGCTTTTAGATAAATGGAGAACATATATCAGTAATAGAGAAGAATAAAACAAAAAAATAAAATGAAACGTACAATTGCTATTGTTGCAGGGGGAGATTCATCCGAACTCCCTGTATCCCTCCGTAGTGCTCAGGGAATTTACTCTTTTATGGATAAAGAGAAATACGATTTATTTATTGTAGAAATAGAGGGACACCGTTGGGAAACTGTTCTTCCAGACGGTACTAAAGTCCCTGTCGACCGCAATGATTTCAGCTTTCAATATAACGGAGAAAAAAAGAAGTTCGATTTTGCCTATATTACCATACATGGGACTCCTGGAGAAAACGGTATTTTACAAGGATATTTCGACTTAATCGGCCTCCCATACTCCACTTGCAATGTTCTAGTATCGGCTATTACTTTCAACAAATTTACCCTGAACCAATACCTGAAAGGGTTTGGCATACGAGTTTCCGAATCACTGATTCTCCGCAAAGGATTTGAAATTTCCGACCAAGAAGTAATGGAAAAAATAGGATTGCCATGCTTTGTTAAACCCAACGCCGGAGGTTCCAGTTTCGGGGTAACCAAAGTAAAAACGCAAGAAGAGATACAAACGGCCATCGAAAAAGCATTCATAGAATCGGATGAAGTAATGATTGAAGCCTTTATGAAAGGTACGGAAATCACCTGCGGATGCTACAAAACAAAAGATAAAGAGGTTGTTTTTCCTATTACCGAGGTGGTTACTTCCAATGAGTTTTTTGATTATGATGCCAAATACAACGGCCAAGTACAGGAAATCACACCGGCCCGTTTATCGGAAGACACTACCGAAAGAGTGAAATTGATTACATCCGCCATCTATGACATTTTGGGATGCTCGGGTATCATCCGTATCGATTATATCATTACGGAAGGAGAAAAAGTTAATCTGTTAGAAATTAACACAACTCCAGGTATGACTGCTACCAGCTTTATTCCACAACAAGTGAAAGCTGCCGGACTGGAAATGAGAGATGTATTAACCGATATTATCGAAAATAAATTTTAAAACCATGAACATTCCTGCTGAATTTGACGAGATTCGTCCTTATACTCCGGAAGAACTTCCGAAGATTTATGAGGAGTTGATTGCCGACCCGGATTTCCGAAACGTAATCAGTCACGCAATGCCCCAAATTCCTTTCGAAATGCTTGCCGCTAGAATGCGCCAATGTAAAACGAATCTGGAATTCCAAAAAACATTCTGCTACGATTTCTTATGGAATCTTGCCAAGAAATACAGCGACGGATTAACCATGGACTGTTCTGCCATTCTCGACAAGAACCAGTCGTATACGTTTATTTCCAATCACCGTGACATCATCCTCGACTCGGGCTTTCTGTCAATAATGCTCGTAGATAATGAAATGAATACTGTAGAAATCGCTATCGGCGACAACCTTCTTATTTATCCATGGATCAAGAAGTTGGCCCGCATAAACAAATCATTCATTGTGCAACGCGCTCTTACAATGCGGCAAATGTTGGAATCTTCAGCCCGAATGTCTCGTTATATGCATTTTGCTATCGCAGAAAAACATGAGAGCATCTGGATCGCCCAGCGAGAAGGACGGGCCAAGGATTCGAACGACCGCACACAGGACAGTGTGTTGAAAATGATGGCCATGGGTGGAGAAGGTGATTTAATAAACCGGCTTCGTTCATTATATATCACTCCGGTCTCCATCTCTTATGAATATGACCCCTGCGACTTTTTAAAGGCTAAAGAGTTTCAGATGAAACGTGATATTCCCGATTTCAAGAAAACCGCACAGGACGATTTAAATAATATGCAAACCGGATTGTTCGGGTATAAAGGGCGCATCCATTTTCAAATAGCCCCTTGCATTAACCCCATGCTGGAATCTCTGGACCGAAATCTGCCCAAGCAAGAATTGTTTACTCACATATCAGCCTTCATTGATAAAAGTATCCATGCAGGCTATCGGCTCTATCCCGGCAACTATGTGGCTTACGACTTATGGAAGGGTGGCCGGCGCTTTGCTTCTCAATATACCGAGGAAGAAAAAAAGAAGTTTGAAAACTACCTGAGCACTCAATTAGACAAAATTGACTTACCGGATAAAGATATTCCGTTCTTGCGTGAAAAGATTCTTATGATGTATGCTAATCCGCTTATTAACTATTTAGCTTCCCGTCAATTATGAGAAAATCTCGATATACCTTGCCTTCCCTCATCGGGCTACTACTTGCGTTGTTATGCTCAAGCTGCAATGATGATGACAATTACGTGTATCCTTCTGTAGTAACAGAGTTTGTGGATGCACATGTCAACTCTTCCCATTTTATTGACCAAATCATAAATGACCAAGGCGAAACATTTACTTTAGAAAATCGCATTTCGGCCAAAGAACTTCAAGCCGATAGTTATTATCGTTCTATCAGCATGTATGAAAAAACGGATATCCAGACCAAACTAGCTAAAGCTTATTCACTAAAACTTGTCTTCTCCTCCATCCCCGTTCCGGTTGAAAAATTCTCTCATGGAATTCAAACCGATCCGCTTTCCATACAAAGCATGTGGCGAGGAGGAAACTATCTGAATATCGTGTCCTTACCCAAAGCACAAAACATCACGCACGGATTCCATTTTATTCAAGACAGCGTGGTCACCCGTGGAGGAATAACAAAGGTATACCTGAAACTCTATCATAACCAAAACAATGACTTGGAAGCTTATGAACAAAAAACATATCTTTCCGTTCCCTTGAAAAGTTACTCTTTACAGAAGGGTGACTCTATTTATTTCAGGGTCAATACATATAAGGAAGGATTGAAAACCTGGAAATTCGCTTATTGAGATTATATGTAAATACTTACCATCATGAAAACGATATTATTTATCAGCATCTGTCTCTTTGCCGGCATCTTTTACGCTTGCAAAAAGTCACCGGAGATTCATTCGCTTTCTACCGAAAAGTTCGGAGAACTTATCACAGACAATAATGTTCAACTGGTAGATGTACGCACCGCTGCCGAATATGCCGAAGGACATCTTCCCGGCGCTATCAACATCAATGTCTTGGACGAACATTTCGACAAAGTAGCGCAGCAACTTTTAACCGCCGATGCACCGGTAGCTGTTTATTGCAAGAGCGGTCGCCGCAGTAAGAAAGCAGCGCAACAACTGACTCAAGCAGGATATCAAGTATACGATCTGGACAAAGGTATACAAGGTTGGGAAAAAGCCGGAAAAGAAATTATCCAGTAAAGGAAACATCCAACTAATTTTATGGCACCGACTGCCTTCGAACAGACAGAATCCGCACTCTTTTGATAAGTCCAAGAATATGGACCGATTCACAAAGCGACGTGTAAAACAGTATATCGATTAGTATCGCAAGCAAACGAAGATTGAAAGGAATGGGGGCCACGCACAATACCTTTTAAGCAGGTTCATCAACCTGTCTTACAAAAGCTCGACCTCATTCCTTTTAAATTTATCACTATTTCACGCACTTCAACCTTAACAAGTCATCAATGGAAGGATTCTGTTTCACAATCATGCCCTGCGGGTCTATCAAGAAAAGCGTTGGCAATTGTGTAACTTTATAACTTGTAGCAATCGAATTCAGCTTAAAAGGTTTCAGTTCGCTGGTGTTTGTCCAGATGATACCATCCTCCGAAGTGGCTTTCTCCCATAGTTCCCGTTTATCATCCATACTAATGCCGCACACTTGTATACCTCGTTTTTCCAACTCATTTATTTGTTTCTTCAATTCTTTGGCTTTGATACGGCAAGGACGGCACCACGAAGCCCAGAAATCAAGCAGCACATAATGTCCCTTAAAGTCGGACAGACGGACTTCCCTCCCCTGCATATCCCGAGTTATAAAATCGGGGGCCGGACGATTCTGAATCCACTTATCCTCCGCCTCCTTATATTTTTGCATAAAACTTCGGAAAGAAGATGTCTTACGATAAGTTACCGTATCCAGACTTTGGTACACCTCGCGCAACTGGGGATAAGTATAGAGTAACAGTTCTCCGGCCAAAACCACCCCTGCAAAAGTATGCGGTATGGAACGGATATAAGCCATTTTTTCTTCCTCAGTTTTTTCGAATAATGCCGTAACCTCCTTACTTAACCGCTCTATAGCCATCGTATCCTTTTTCGTCTCGGCCTCAGCCAACTGTTTATACAGTTCTTCAGCCTGTTTTCCGGTAGCGTCATTCTTCAGCTTTCCATACTTTGCATAGAGTGTTTGTTCTTCTCCCTGCACCGTATAAAGCGAAGACTGCTTCTTTGCATCTACTGCAACTTCGTATTTCCCTCCCGGTTCTGCCAGCACGGATATGTCAAACAAATAAGGACGCGAACGCACCCTATAAACATCAGCATGAGGTATAGCTCGCTCAAAAAAGAAATCGGTCCCGTTTTCCAATATCACAGTATCCAGATTTTCCAACCGGTCTTTTATATAAGAAAGGTATATTTTACCGGTAAAAGGTTCAGCCAACCGACCTGTCACTTGAAAGACTTTGTTATCGGATGCCGTCTCGGAGGACTGAGCCATTCCAAATTGTACTCCGAATAGCGGCAACATTAAAAGCATAAATAGTTTTTTCATATATATTTTAAATTTAATTCCTTATTTATCAAACCTAACCTATAACAGGTTTATTACATCGGCATAGTAATAGAGCATGTTAACTTCCCTACAAAAATATTTCTTTTAAAGATACACGGCGGTATACTTTAATTAGATATATATAATACGAGAAGAAGATTAAAAGTGTCAGTAAAAAAGTGTGTTTTTTATTCCCAAATATCTTAAAGAAGTCAAAAGGTAACCCGCAACTGAATTTCCAACCCAACCCGGTATCTTTGATATCTCCGTTTTCACTTCATGAGATGGAAAAACGCTCCATCTTCCAATGCACAAGAGAAATTTCCACCGCGGGAGCCTGCTTCCGATTTCTAATAGCGGGCAATCATCGAAAAATTACATGAATATCGTGCTATAACCAATAAAAAATGTACACACAAAAGGAGTGTGCACAAATACAACATCTATTTATGCACAAACGCGACCTTCATTTGTGCACAAACGGCAAGTGGAATTGTGCACAAACGAAGGTTGCGTTTGTGCATAACTTTGAAACGCCCACCAGCAAAGGGATTAAGAGAGGTAAAACAGAGATTATTCGTTTATTACGGAAAAGAAAAATTTAAACACCTTATTATTCTGCAAAAAGAAGACGTTACTAAAGAACGATTTTCCATCAAGGTATGCAATTCCTTTTTATATGAGGAAACCGTTTTTCCTTTAGCAACGTCTTCTTTTATTCTTTCAGATTAGCTTATATTGTGTTATTCGATAACCCTCTTCGGACACAAAACATTCTTTTCCACCTAGCATCGAGAAGAATTTAAAATACGCCTTTCTGCTTGTTACCTATATACTTCCGAAAGAATACCCGATAACTATTCCAAACCTTCCAATATCCGTTTCAACACTACTGTTGCAGAAATTTCACGGTTTGCAGCCTCGGGTATCACAATAGATTGCGGACTTTCTATCACATCGTCCGTAACAATCATATTGCGACGGACAGGCAGACAGTGCATGAAATAGGCATTGTTCGTTACGCCCATCTGTCTGTCGCTCACCGTCCAGGCACGATCGGTACTCAATATCTGTCCATAATTGTTTCCTGTATAAGCGGCCCAGTTTTTGGCATATACAAAATCCGCCCCTTCAAAGGCCTTCATCTGATCGTACTCTACCTTTGCATTTCCTACAAACTTCGCATCCAACTCGTATCCTTCGGGATGAGTTATCACAAACTCATACTCTGTGGCATTCATCCATTCGGCAAATGAGTTGGGCACGGCCTGAGGCAACGGACGCGGATGCGGCGCCCATGTCATTACCACTTTCGGGCGGGGCGTCTTCTTGTATTCTTCAATGGTAATCAAATCGGCAAAACTTTGCAACGGGTGACGGGTAGCCGCTTCCATAGAAAATACCGGTTTACCGGAATATTTAATAAACTGGTTTAAAATCAACTCGTTATAATCAACTTCTTTATTCTCAAAACGGGCAAAAGAACGCACGCCTATTACATCACAATAACATCCCATTACCGGAATAGCCTCCAGCAAATGTTCGGGTTTATCACCATCCATAATCACGCCGCGTTCTGTCTCCAACTTCCATGCTCCTTGATTGATATCCAGTACAATGACATTCATGCCCAGATTCAAAGCCGCTTTCTGGGTACTCAAACGGGTACGCAAACTTGAGTTGAAAAAAATCATCATCAATGTTTTGTTACGTCCCAGTTCAACATATTTAAACCGGTCTTTCTTTATCTCAAAAGCCTCTTGCAGAGCCGACTTCAAGTCGCCCAAGTCTTGTACACATGTAAAATTCCTCATCTTTATTTTATTGATTTTAATTATTTACTCAAGTTTTGCAGACTCACCTTGTCCCGAATTGAAAAAAGATTACTTCGCTCAGAAATTATTACCTTATTTGCTCAGGAAAGAATTAAAATCCGATTATCCCGTATACATCGGTATAAAATCGGTATTCAATCCACACCGGTATCATTCCCGTTCTCCTACTCCTCCTATTAACTACGATTCTCTTATCTGTCCGTTTCCCTTAATAACCCACTTATAAGAAGTCAGCTCTTCCAGTCCCATCGGACCACGAGCATGAAGTTTCTGGGTACTGATACCAATTTCCGCTCCCAATCCGAACTGTGCCCCATCCGTAAATGCAGTGGAAACATTTGTATAAACACACGCCGCATCTACACGCTGGATAAAGGTTTCTGCCGATACTTCATTTTCCGTCACGATACATTCGCTATGTTTCGAACCATAAATACGAATATGTTCTAATGCGACTTCCAGAGAAGAAACCGTCTTAACAGCCATACGATAAGAAAGAAATTCCGTGCCGAAACTATCCTCGGTAGCCGGCAACAACAGTTCTGCCGGATAATGCCCTTCGAGAGCCGTATAAGCCGGTTCATCCGCATAAATAACTACATTATATTCCTTCAGTTTCTCGCACAATGCCGGCAAATCAGCCAGTTTTTTTTCGTGAACCAACACACAATCAAGTGCGTTACAAACACTCACTCTGCGCGTTTTAGCATTGAAAATAATCTTTGCACCTTTCTCCACGTCGCCGAATTCATCGAAATAAGTATGACAGATACCGGCTCCGGTTTCTATGACCGGCACCTTGGCATTATCTCTCACAAACTTAATCAAGCTGCTGCTTCCTCGCGGTATAAGAAGATCTACATAACCTATCGCATTCAGCAATTCAGCGGTCGATTCCCTGTCGGAAGGCAAAAGTTCCACCACATGCGTATCCACTCCCATGCGTTCCAAAACAGAATGAATCACCTTTATTATTGCCCTGTTGGAATGGACAGCATCACTTCCTCCTTTCAATACGCAGGCATTTCCCGACTTCAAGCACAGGGAGAAGACATCAAAGGTAACATTGGGACGCGCCTCGTAGACAATACCAATGACTCCGAACGGAACGCTGATACGAGTCAGCACCATACCGTTGGGCCGAATACTGCGTTTCAGTACACGTCCCAATGGAGAAGGCAATATCGACACATTTCTCATATCGGAGGCAATCCCCTCCAAACGGGGAAGAGTCAATTTCAAACGGTCGTATCTCGGATCGCCTGTCCCCATCTTTTCCAAGTCTTTACGATTTTCCGCCAAAATGAAATCGCTCTGTCTGACCGCTTCATCGGCTACTGCTCTGATGATTTCGTTAATCTTCTCATCGCCAAGCAACGACAAGCTGCGGCTTGCCCGTTGCACCTGTTCAAATGTTTCTGTTAGCATCCTTCCAAATATAAATAATCATAATGAACCAACGGTTTCTTCCCATGTAGCCCAATCATTTTAGCGGCCTGTTCTGAGCTGAAACTCGTTTTGCCCACACCGATTTGTATTCCATTACAATCCATTACACGCACAATGTCGTCTTTCTCGAACTCTCCCTCGATACGGGTCACTCCCACCGGCAATATACTCACCGCTTTGTTTCCACGTATCACTTCGGTTACGCAACTATTCAGGTAAATGGCTCCTTTCGCAAAACCTTCCGAATGAGCTATCCATTTCTTCACACTGGAAACCTCTGTTTGTGAAGGGAGAAACCGCGTGCATACCGTCGTCAGGGGATGTTCCATCAAATCAACCAATATTTCGTCCCTTTTCCCGTTGGCAATGAATACCGTAATTCCTTCATCGGCAACTTTACGCGCAATATTAGTCTTTGTAAGCATCCCTCCTCTTCCAAAACCGGACTTTTCAGCCTGTATATAATCGGATAAATCCTTACCCGGTTCCACTTCCCGAATTACGGTAGAAGCAGGGTCAGCAGGCGAACCGGTATAGATTCCGTCAATATTACTTAAAATGACCAATGCCTGCACATCCATCATAGAAGCTATCAAACCCGACAATTCATCGTTATCGGTAAACATCAGCTCCGTGACGGATATGGTATCATTTTCATTCACAATAGGAAGCACGCCATTTGCCAGCATCACTCTCATGCAATTCCGCTGATTCAGATAATGGCGGCGGGTTCCGAAGTTCTCCTTTGTTGTAAGCACTTGCCCTACGGGAATTTGATGTTCCCTGAAAAGTTCATAATATCTATTGATAAGCTTTGCCTGCCCTATAGCCGAGAACAATTGGCGTTGTTCCACACTATCTAATTTTTTAGAGGGTTTCAATTCACTACGCCCGGAAGCGACAGCCCCCGATGATATCAGGATAATTTCTATTCCCGACTTACGTAATTCCGCTATCTGATCCACCAAAGCGGACATGCGGGTAACATCCAAAGTTCCGTCTTTACGAGTTAAAACATTACTACCCACCTTTACGGCTATCCTTGTATACTGAGAGTGATTCATTCTTCCGACACTTGATTATAAAAACTATCTTTCTTCAAACATGCCGCAATTTTCCCTGTTACCATCCGAATCAGTGGGGAAAACAGTTCATTGGCACCTCTTCTTCCTAATCTTTACCATGCAAAAATAAAGAATATCTTCCAGAGTTTCGTATAAATAACCACTTTATTTAACTAGATAAGCATAAAAGCGAAAGAATATGCATATAGATTGCATATTCTCCCGCTTTATTACAGAGAAAATCCCGTAAAGAAACAACTTTGTGTCAAACTTTCTTTTTCGTATTTTCTCTTACTACTTTCTCGGCATATACTTGTTCTTCCTTATTCACCAAGACCACAACACCGCCTCCGCCGATATTAATATAAGGGGAAGTCACTACGCCCAAGGTCTCGTCCTTAAGCATTGCCTGCACACCATTTGCTTCTAACAAACCTTTCACTAATTCTGCCTCCCAAAGGTCGCCTCTAAAGACTTCCACCAATGAGCCGTAAGATCTTGTTGACATAGTTTTTCTTTTTTAATATTAAACAATATACCTAATCATAAGGTTCTAAAGCGACAACCAATATTGTTATTTTATTCCCTCGTTATTGTGTCACCCAATATACACATATTCTTTGAATCTTACAAGGAATTTTGGAAAATAACATATTAATATGGAAAAAGAAGCTGAACTCACAAATAAAAACAGATAGGTGTCCCTTACATGGTAAATCCCAAAAACAATATCTGCTTTTCTCTTGAATTATACCTAAAAAGTTTTTATAAAAATAAATCAGCACAAATTCTCGGCAAATCTATTGATTTACGAAAACTTGTACTGATCTAAAATAATATAGAGAAAATAAGGCTCTTTAAAAAACTCCGTCCTCACATATCCCCACATATATGAAGAATACTGTTGAAAGGAAGCTTGTCCCCTTCTCACAGTTCTCAAGATAGGTTAATTGTCTTTTTGCCGAATCTCCACACGACGAATTTTCCCGCTAATGGTCTTAGGGAGTTCATCCACAAATTCAATTACGCGCGGATATTTATAAGGAGCTGTTACCCGTTTCACATGATCTTGCAATTCTTTTACCAAGTCGGGACCGGCTTTCGCCTTATAATCCTTTGCCAATACGATAGTAGCTTTTACCACTTGACCGCGAATTTCATCGGGCACACCTGTAATGGCGCATTCCACCACAGCTTTGTGAGTCATCAATGCGCTTTCCACTTCGAACGGGCCGATACGGTAACCGGAACTTTTAATCACATCATCGGCACGGCCTACAAACCAATAATAGCCATCTTCATCACGCCAAGCCACATCGCCGGTATAATAGATTCCGTCATGCCAAGCTTCATCGGTAAGTTCTTGATTTCGATAGTATTCTTTAAATAATCCCAATGGTTTTCCATTGCTTGTATGAATCACAATCTGCCCTTGTTCGCCGTCTTCAGCCGAACGCCCATCCGGAGTCAACAAATCAATATCATACTGTGGATTGGGCACACCCATACTTCCCGGTTTCGGTTGCATCCAAGGGAAAGTTCCCAATGTAAGGGTCGTCTCAGTCTGTCCGAATCCTTCCATCAAACGGATGCCGGTCAGTTCTTTAAAAGTATCATATACGGCAGAGTTAAGCGCTTCACCCGCAGTGGTGCAATATTCTAAGGAAGAGAGGTCGTATTTGCTCAAATCTTCCCGAATCAGGAAACGGTAAATAGTAGGAGGCGCACAAAGCGAAGTGATATGATAATCATGGATTTTCTTCAATATCTCGGCCGGAGTAAATTTCTCATGGTCGTAAACAAATACATTGGCACCGGCTATCATCTGTCCGTACAGCTTTCCCCATACAGCTTTTCCCCAACCGGTGTCGGCAATGGTCAGATGCAGACTGTTTTCATGCAAGTTGTGCCAGAAGTTTCCGGTAGTGATATGCCCAAGCGGATAAGTAAAATCATGGGCCACCATCTTAGGCTCACCGGTAGTTCCCGAAGTAAAATACATCAACGAGATATCATCATTGGTATTCACTTTCTCCGGACGAACAAAAGGAGCAGCCGAGTCAATACCTTTCGCAAAATCTTCGAACCCTTGCGGAAGATACGGTCCAGTGCTTACCACCTTCTCTACAGTGGGAGAATCGGGCAACGCATCTTGTATGTGTTGCAGGATAACTTCTTCGCCTGCCGCTACAATCATTTTAATGCTCGCAGCATTGCAACGATATACGATATCCTTTTTTGTCAGCAAATGCGTGGCAGGAATAGCCACTGCCCCCAATTTGTGCAGGGCAATGATAGAGTACCAAAACTCATAGCGCCGTTTCAATATCAACATGACCATATCTCCTTTTCCAATTCCCAAGCTCTGGAAATAAGAGGCGGTTTGATCTGTATATTTCTTTAAATCAGCATATGTATACTGACGGTGTTCCCCTTTATCATTTGTCCACAAAAGAGCATTCTTTTCGGGCTGTTCTGCCGCCCAAGCATCAATTACATCATATCCGAAATTAAAATTCTCAGGAACTTCGATACGGAAGTTTTTAATAAAATCTTCCTGAGAAACAAATGATGTCTGTTTTAAAAATCTTTCTACCATTCTATTACATTATTATAGCCAAAAACTTAACCGGTTTCCCATCCAATGCCAGCATTCCATGCGGCAAAGCCGAATTAAAGTAGAGACTGTCTCCTTCATTCAAAATAAGTTCTTTTCCATTGATGTTTAATAACATCTTACCTTCAAGCACTAAATTAAATTCCTGTCCCGGATGGGAATTAAACTGAACAGTAGTCTCCTCCTTCGGAGCAACGGTCACAATAAACGGATCGGCCACACGCCCGCGGAAACCCGAAGCCAAAGACTGATATTTATAGGCAGCACGACGTTCTACCGACATGCCCGTACCGGCACGGGTAAGAAAGTAACTACTCATTTTCGGTTCTTCCCCAAACATCAGCACACCTAACGAAATGCCATATTGGCGTGATATACGTTGCAACGTGCTGACGGAAATATCCACCGTTCCACTTTCTATTTGTCTGTATTCATCCAAAGACATTTGGCAGGTTTCAGCCACATCTTCTTCCGAAAGTTCCAGTACATCGCGCAAACCCCTCAGGCGCGCAGCTATTAGTTTTATCTGATCGTTCATATCTGTTAATTTATATGGCTCAAAGGTAGTTATTTTCAATTATACAGCATAAGAAAAAAGAAGGTTTCTCCAAAAACCATCTAACAGGTGTTAAAAATTGCACAAAGCCTTATAATGTGTGCGATAACTAAGATTCTCTTCGGCAACATTGATAAAGATAGTTGCAAAAGAAATTGTTTTTTACTTCCAACATGGGCATTTACTAACCTATAATAATTAACACTATCTCCAACCGGTCGCGACTTGTAAAAGTTACTTTTCCACCTCTTCTATCTTACGTTTCAGTACTTATCATTTATCAATTTTCAAAGCCGCCAACGAACTTACGATATGAAATATCCAAATGTAAAAGAAAAAACTTCGCGATTTATTTTCTACTTTTGTATCCAATCAATATTCAATAAGCCATGAAAAAAGAAATACTTAACAGACTTTCCGCTTTACGAAACACGATGCGTCAACATAAACTCAGCGCACTGATTATTCCCAGTACCGATCCGCATTCAGGAGAATATGTACCCGATCACTGGAAAATCCGTGAATGGATTTCGGGATTCAACGGTTCGGCAGGAACTGCTGTCGTTACATTGCATAACGCCGCGCTTTGGACGGATTCCCGTTATTTCCTGCAAGCAACCGAACAATTAGAGGGAACTGGTTTTATCTTAATGAAAGACCGCCTGCCCGAAACACCTTCTATTACAGAATGGTTAGGAAAAGAGCTTACTCCAGGTGAAACAGTCGGCATCGACGGGTGGGTAAACAGTATTTACGAAACAGAAACTCTTCGAAAATCATTAGATATCTATGGGTTAAAACTAAACACTACATTCGATGAATTCGACATGCTCTGGAGCAATCGTCCGACATTGCCCGCCTCGCCCATAGAAATTCAACCTTTGGAATTCGCCGGACTTTCTTGCAAAGAAAAACTTATCCGACTGCGGAAAGAGATTACTGCGCAGGGAGCGAAAGGAATATTCATTTCTGTATTGGATGAAATCGCATGGACGTTGAATATCCGTGGTAATGATGTGCATTGCAATCCGGTGGCGGTAAGTTATTTGCTGGTAGAACCGGAAAAAGCCACCTTATTTATCCAGCCGCAGAAAGTAACTCCGGAAGTGGAGAATTATCTGGCAGACGAAGGGGTACATATTTTTCCCTATCAACAAGCACAGAGTTCTTTGCGTGTTTATCCACATGATTCGTTACTGATAGATCCTGCTCGAACCAATTACGCTATACTGGAAGCCATCAACCCGATGACACAAATTGTATATGGCACTTCTCCTATCCTGCTGATGAAAGCAGTGAAAAACGAATACGAAATCGCCGGTTTCCGGCAAGCTATGTTGCGCGACGGCGTTGCAATGGTCAAATTTTTGAAATGGCTGGAAAAAGCGGTATCCGCCGGAAACGAAACAGAAATGAGCATCGACCGGCAACTTTATGCGTTCCGTGCCGAACAGGCTTTATTCAAAGGTATTAGTTTCGATACTATTGCGGGATACAAGGAACATGGTGCCATCGTACATTATGAAGCCACCCCCGAAACAGACAAACCGCTGAAAGCGGAAGGACTTTTATTGCTTGACAGTGGAGCTCAATATCAAGACGGAACTACAGATATTACACGTACCATTGCACTCGGTCCGCTCACCGAAGAGGAAAAACGGGACTATACGATTATACTGAAAGCACATATAGGACTGTCGAAAGCCAAATTTCCCAAAGGCACCTGCGGCACGCAACTAGACGCGCTCGCTCATGCCGAGCTATGGAAAGAAGGCCTGAACTATGCCCACGGCACCGGACATGGTGTAGGAGCTTATCTGAATGTACACGAAGGACCTCACCAAATCCGTATGAATCATATGCCTACTGCCTTGCAACCAGGTATGACAGTAACCAATGAGCCAGGGGTGTATAAAGCAGGACGTCATGGCATCCGCACCGAGAATACCTTGCTGATAGTGCCCTTCCGCGAAACGGAGTTTGGAGAGTTCTATCAGTTCGAACCACTCACGCTCTGCCCGATAGATACCGCTCCTCTTGTTCCGGAAATGCTGAACAAGGAAGAGATAAATTGGTTAAACGAGTATCATCAAACTGTTTATAACCGTTTATCTCCCCTTTTGGATGAAGAGCACCGGCTATGGTTACAGGAAAAAACAAAAGAGTATATCAAAAATTAAACGATTATGGCTTATATTAAATCAGTAAGAGGATTTATTCCGAAGATAGGAAAAGATTGTTTCCTTGCAGAGAATGCGACCATCGTGGGTGACGTAGAAATGGGCGACGGATGCAGTATTTGGTTCAATGCCGTATTGCGCGGCGATGTAAACAGCATCCGTATCGGTCACAACGTAAACATTCAGGATGGCGCAGTGCTACATACTCTTTATCAGAAATCCACCGTTGAAATCGGCAATAATGTATCGGTGGGGCACAATGTTACCATTCATGGCGCCACCATTAAAGACGGAGCATTAATAGGCATGGGTGCCACCGTCCTTGATCACGCCATCGTAGGGGAAGGAGCGATCGTTGCCGCCAATGCTCTAGTGTTGAGCGGAACCATTATCGAACCGGGAAGTCTATGGGCCGGTGTTCCCGCTAAATTCATCAAAAAAGTAGACCCAAGCCAGTCCAAAGAATTGAATCAGAAAATTGCCAATAATTATTCCATGTATGCAGGATGGTATAAAGAAGAGCAATAACCGGAAAGACAGGATACGAAAAACAGACGACTTACCTTGCCGGCAGTAGGCGAATAAGTCGAATCTGCCTTAAGAAAGAGTCTGCGGGAAATTGAATCAAATCATTATTCTTTGGAAATTTACCGGTTTGCACCAATAACTTTACCACCTTGGTATCATTTCCAGAACAGCTTTCAAAGTTTCTCCCTTTGCCAATTTCCTCGATGGAATCGGGTATTTCGGGTGAAGGATAGGTTGGTTTCACATTCCCGTAGATGTTTCATACTCCTCCTGTCTTCCTTTCACAGGCACTTCTCGGGCTCCATGAAAGCTTCTTCTATTCCAATGCCAATTAATTACTTCCTTTCACCCGAAATACCTTTCGGAATCGGAGTTTCAGGTGAAAGGAAGCGTTTTTTAGACACTTACAGCATGCTTTCCAGTGGTTTCACCGCAAAACATGTGTGAACTAAGGATGTATCACAACAATTCACTGAATAGCAGTATTTTACAATAAGAAGTGACAGAATGAAGCAGGGAAGAGCCAAACACCATATAGGAAAGGGAAGAAGTGGTACATTTGATGTCGGAGTTTCCATCCGACAAGTATCCCATAGTAAGCATTATCAAATGACGTAGTTAGCTTTGTTAAGTGACATAGGTAGCTTTGCCAAGTGACGTAGTTAACTATGCTAAGTGACGTAGATAGCCATGCCAAGTGACGTGGGTAGCCATGCCAAGTGACGTCCTCT
>ENA-OPCT01000649-OPCT01000649.1-human-gut-metagenome-genome-assembly--contig:-NODE-649-length-17561-cov-6.503884_pt1 | contig 17561 bp, 19 predicted proteins | sample MGYA00241572_ERZ501495 | MGnify/ENA primary metagenome ERZ501495 (study PRJEB25962, sample SAMEA2042580) | human gut metagenome | biome: human gut; feature: human-associated habitat; material: faeces... | reverse complement strand
CTAAGAACCCCGAGCAGGAAGTGACCCTCTCCCTGCACCCTCCGATTAAGGCTCTGCCCTAATAACCCATCGTTAAACTCAAAAACAGACAAGCCCTATGGCACAGAAGACATCCATCAACATAAAGCCCTGCAATGTCGGAAGCAGCAGTCCGCATAACAGACGGACAGCAGAATACCTTGCCAATATCCGCAAGGAGAAGTTCTACATCCGCACCGACCTTATGGCAAGAAACGAAGCGTGGGTATCATCACAATTAGGCGATACCTCACTGACCGACTACTACAATCAGATAGCCGCAATGGTCAAGGAAAAGACAGGTCGGGCGATGCAGACCAAAGACCGTGAAAGGGTGAACAAAAAGACGGGCAAGGTGACCATCGTCCGTGGTAGCACACCGCTCAAAGAGGGTGTGGTCGTCATCAAGGAAGATACCACGATGGAACAGTTGCAGAAGTTCTGCAAGGTGTGTAACGAGCGTTGGGGTGTCACAGCCCTGCAAGTGTTCATCCACCGTGACGAGGGGCATTACGGAATACCCGGAGACAATGCGACATGGAAGCCCAACCTCCACGCCCACATCGTATGGGATTGGATGAACCATGAAACAGGCAAGTCCTGCAAGTTGGACGAGAAAGCCATGAGCGAGATGCAGACTGTTTTGGCTGAGTGCCTTGATATGGAAAGGGGCATCTCAAAGGAGATTACAGGCAAGAAACATTTGGAACGGAACGACTTCATCCTTGCCAAACAGAAGCAGGAAGCGGAACAAGCCAAAGCCGAAAAAGAAGCAGCCCTTGCCGCCAAGGAGGAAGCCGAAAAGGAACGGCAGACCATCGAGGGCGAGAACAAGGCGAAAGAGCAGTACCGACAATCACTTGACAGCGAGATTGCCGACAAGGAACGGCAACTCAAAGACAAGCGCAAGGCGAAAATGGACAGCATTCTGGACAGCGTAAGCAGCCTTGTCGGGGTGGGCAAATCCGCAACAGTTGAAAAGGAAAACGCCAAACTGAAAGCCGAGAACGAGCGCATCAAAAAATCCTTTCCCGATGCCGTCAAGAACAAGGTAGAGGAACTGACAAAGGCGTTGGTTGCCGAGAAGCAGAAAGTCGAAGCCGAGCGTGACAGGGCTTTGGTGCAGAACCGTTCACTTACCATTGAACGGGACAAGGCGGTGAAGCAGTTTCAGGAACAGCAAGCCGACGAACAGCGGCATATCCGCCAAGCGGTTAGCCAAGCCACGGCGGAGAAAGACAAAACCATCCGCCTGTTGGAAAGCGCATTGGCAATCAGCCGCAAACTTCTGAATGCCTTTGCCGACTTCCTCTTTCACACGAGCGAGGTTTTCAAACGGGCAATCCATGCGATTATCCATTTCGGCACGGAACAGCACCAGTCGTTCTTTGCCCCGTCCGAAGCTGCCGACATCAAGAGCGTGATGCAGGAATATGGCGAAACTGCCGAGCAGCAGAAAGCCATTGGCGCATGGCTTTGTGGGTATGCTGAAAGCCAACTGCCCTTTGATGAAATAAAACATCGCCACACACTCAAAGAGGTGGGCGATGTTGCAGAGGGTAAATATGATTGGAAAATCAACTCAATACAGAAAAATGGAGTTGTATTGCGATAACTAATCCATAATCTCAACTATAGGAACTGTTTTTTCCATTTCACTGCGTGTCACATATTTATATGTGCCTATTTGCATCACGCGCTTACCCGTTGGCACATTTATTTTTTGGTCATCATAATAGGAAACTTCCTCATCTGCAAGGAATAAAACGACCATTCCAATGTTAGAAATGTCCTCTACTGTTGCCAAGGCACTTCCATCAGGAAGCACTTGCATAACCTCAAATGATTTTACATTTATTTCCTGTTGTGGCTTTTCAAACAGAACAACATTTTTATCAGATGGAGTTCCATTAGAATTTCCTAATGCAACAAAGAAAAAGAATGCGAATGTAAGGATGATACCTGTTACGATACCACCAACATAAATTAAAATGGATTTTGTACGTGTGCTCATAATTGTATCGCTAAAAATTTACTTGTTATTTTTCATCTTTTGGTATTCTTCCTTAGTTAAAATGCCCTCTTTTGCTTTTTCCATTGTTTCTGCATCCTTAAAGAAAATCCAATGAATAATGGGGCTTCCTCCATATAACGAAGAATAGGCTTGCTGAAAGACCCAGCCTCTTTGCACCATATAATTAGCCGCATCTACCATGCTGTTGAAATCGATTTCTTTACCTTTCTCGTCTACAAATTTTAGTTTGCTACTTAAATCTCCCCACATATTGTAAGAAGCCTCCGTTCCAAAATCAAAAATGATTTTTAGTCCAGATGTAAAACTTTTCTCAATACCTTTGACTTCGCAATAATATCTTTGTTGAGCATAGACATGCCCTGCAAGCATAATTAAACAAAATGCCAACAACCATTTATTCAATATACGTTTCATTAACCTTTATATTGTAGTTTTACTTTGTTCAAAATATTCTTCAATCTCTTTAACCGCAGTTGCAATGTCCTTTTGCTTGGCGCAGCAAGCATATTTATATTGGTCTAAGATAAAATCATAGTTGTTCTTTACTGGCGACTTTATCCAATCGTCCGAAGTGAAAGACAAGGCTTCTTTAATCTGCTTCTTAGTTTTAAGCAAATCTTGCAAAGAAATATCGTATTTCCTAACAAAAAGAAGTTCACTAAGACCTCCGACATTACCCCATGCCCATTTGAAGTAATCCTCATCCTTGTCTTTTATATCTTCCACGTTCATTCCCTTGTATTTGCCAAAGGTTAAGTTGTTATTGGCATCAAGGCAATTCCATTGCAAGGCATCAACATCTTCAATGAGATTTTCTATTAGTTCCCAATTTCCACACCCACAGCAGCCTATAGGTTCTTCTTGGGGAGTATCAACTTCAAATTTCCCATCGGTTAATCTATACCCAAAAGCTTCACCATATTTCCCTTTAGGAATTACTTTTGTTACCTTATAAGATAGGTGAAACCATCCATTCCGTCTAACAATGAATGGAGTTCCTTTACCTAAAAATCTCCAAATGTCGAAAATGTTTTCGCTCCCCATAGTGCTTATATTGTATTAATACTCATTCAACGAGGTCCTAAAAATTTATCACCATTAAGATGAATCATGTGGTCTGGCATATCTGCAATCCAGACTTCCGTTTCCCATGCCAATTGTTCGGAGAATTTCTTGAATGTTTGGAAATCAAGAAAAGCCGTCACATATATTTTCCCGGCAGTAACTTTACTTGTCATGGATTCTATCTCCAATATCCGTTTGGGATCCATTGGACCCACGGAGGTAACTGACTCCACAAAATATACCCAGTTCTTATCCTCACGGTAAAGGACTACATCAGGCATTTTGTCGTGCAAAGTAATTTCAAAACCGAGCTGGGACAATTTGTCTATATCCTTAACCATATCCTTTTGGATAGTATCGCCCACATATAAACATTCGGAATGAGGTGCAAAACGAGGAGCAAATTCTTCTATTATTGCTTTCTGCAACTGATTATGTTTCCCCGGACTGAATGTGAAATCCTTATTGTTTATCTTGACAGGCATCTTCTGCATTCTTTTCTTGGAAGCATAAATATCTGACAAACTATCATGTCGCATCAAAAAAAGAGATAAAGATGCATTTTCTTCACACAAGCATCCATCATTCTCATTCATATCTTGAATTACTTTTAAGAATTCGTTTGTTATGCGATAGCGATAATTCGGGCTGTTCGTCGCTTTTCCATTGTCTTCAATCAAAGCCGCAGTTCTAAACGGATGCATCGCTTGTTTACGAAATGTTTCCCTTGAATTTTCGGCATACATAACGCCATAATTCTCTCCAATAAAGGCTATTATGTCATGGATTCTAATCCAATCATTTGTAGCTTGGAAACACGGAGTATCCTTTTTTAATTTTGCCATAGCTAATAGTGCTAAACAACAAAGAGTGCTTTGCTGTTTAGCAGGCATATTTATTTGTTCTAAAAGCTGTTTGGCCAAATCTAATTTATCCATTTGTTTAAAATTTTATTACAATTCATTACTGACAGTTCTTTATGCATCAAATCCCTGCCCATTTCTTCTATTATACTTCTTTCTGGTATAGGTATCTGATTAATTTCTGTCGAATTGACCTGAGTTGAGCCGTTCATTATCCTATAATAGCTGTCATAAAGAGTTGAATTGAGTAGCACATACAATCCATAAGTAACGCATGGAGAATCGCACTTTATAAAATTGACTTTGTTCTGCGTACTGATATACTCAAACTGTGAATATCTCTGCTTCAAGAATATACCGCATTGCAATCTCCTTTTTTCTTCTTTTGAAGTGAAACGCTTTACCAATAGGTAGTCGCTGTTTTCTTGCAAAAAACCGTTCCTTTCGGTTTTAATCACTTCGCCTTCTTTACCCAATGGCCACACGACCTTACCGTCTCTGATATGTTGAGAATATAGCAGCGGATAAGCCCCTTCTTCAAGCCTGTCTCTCAGGACTTCTCTTGTCCTGAAATCCACAATGATGCCTGTCTGCATTTTCAGTCCGATTTCAGGAAGTGTCCGATGGAAGTTGTTTATCATTTGAAGCACGTTGGCGTCCTCTTTATTCGTGACAAGGTAAACAAACTGATTCTTTGCGACTACAGTGTCGTATGAGGTTTTGAAATGCTCAATATCAGAAAAATCAGATGTGGACGATGTTGTTATATTGATTGAATTAGGGGTATTTTTGGTTTTCCGAATCTTTATAATAATTGTTTCCTGTAAGACGGACTCCCCATTAAACACTTTATCCCGGCTTTCAAAAAGATGGATGTCCGTGATTACACAATTATTAAATAAATATTCCCTGAATTTTTTGAAATATGCGCCTGATGTCCAAGACCGTGGAATAATATATACCAATTCTTGCCCTTGCTTCAAATTGTAGATACCCATTGCCCAAAATAAGAAATATAAATTGGGCGCACCATGACATATGCTTGACATGGCTTTGGCTTCATCTGCGTCTTTGGATATTTTCAGATACGGAGGATTACCGATTATATAGTCATAGATATTTTCATTATCCCTGAATAACGAATTGGCAGTAAATGGCTGTGACGTTATATAATTCTCTCTCCTGATTACGTATGAGACATTTGCCTGTTCCATGATGATGGACATATTCTTTTCCAATAATGGTAAAACCAAATTGTCTGTTTCATAACAGGTGATATGTATATGCCCCTGATACCCTCTATCAATCAATTCTTGAACAACGGCAGCGGAAAGAATACCAGTTCCTGCGCCAGCATCCAAAACATTAATATCGGATTTAGATAAATCGAAGTTAAACAAAGAGGCCATAAACTTAGCTGTGGTCACATTCGTAAAGAATTGACCATACTTTTTCCGTTTATCTTTCGGTACTGAAGCAATAAAGCTGTCAGTATTCTCTATAATCTGCCCCAACATTTTACTTTCCATCCTTTGTATTATCCGCTATCAAATCTTTAAGTTCAACAGATAATAGCTGGGCTATTACATATAGTGTCGCAAGATTTGGCTGTTGCCTATTGCAACAATACGCATTGACAGTACTAAAACTCTTACCGAGCTTTTTGGAAAGCCATGTTTGGCTGATACCTTTATCTTCCAATATGTTCTTTATGCAATTTAGCCTCATATTTTTATCGTATATATCACTGCAAATTTATTATTTTTGTTTTGAATGACCAAAAATCTTGCTCCAATATTTTATCTAACCATTTAATCATGAACGTATTTATTATTAGTTGATTGTATCTCTATTGTACCATATGCAGAACAACATGCTTGTTTTTAATAGCAAAGAATAATTCCCCGACAACTCCTTTGGGGTTTTGACCTCATTCCGAGCAGTCATCAGGAAAGTATAAAAATGTCTGCCGTTTGTTAAGTTTTTGTTAAATCTTCATCTTAAACCAACCTTTTTATTTCCCTCTTTGCTTCTCACAAAACGGCTTTTTTACCTTGTTTCTCACAGCGATTATTTTTGTACCGATATTTTCTTATATCACTGATAATCAACAGCAAACACTCTCTCATATGTATTCCACATGAACAGTGTGGTACGTCAGCTGCTGGAACAGAATACGGATGTGGTCATGGTGGACACGGGTGATTCCTACGAAGGCATATGCGGATATTACAAGGGTACATACATAGCCTACTCGAAGGAGAAGCCCATTTCCATGAATCCGTTCAAGGTCACGAAGGAGGAATATGAACTTAATTTCGGTGAAAAGAAGAACTTCCTCAAATCGCTGATATTCCTGATATTCAAGGGTAACGCATTTCCAACAAAGATTGAGGACATGCTGATAAACCAGACCATAGTAGAATACTATGAGGCCTATTTCAATCCTTTTGAAGGGTTCAGCGACAGTGAGCGTGAGGCATTGAGGCAGAAACTGCTGGTCGCCGCCAAGATGGAGGATGACTATGAACAGTACACGCACAGCATGGAGGACATCGACAGGCAGATAAATACGGAAGAGGTTCAGGAAAAGGCTGAAAGCCGTACCCTGCTGCTGCCTTCCGAAGTACGCCGTCTGAAGCTGATACGACAGTGCCGTTCACTGACTGCTCTGATAAATGATGAAGCGGCTACAGAATCGGAAAAGGAACGTGCACTTGCCATTATCGAAAAATATAAAAGGGAACTTTATAACAATTCCATGCTGATTAAGATAGACAGGCAGATTGACCACATGGAGGAACAGAAGCGCAGGCTGAAGGTTCAGGAACTATCGTTCAATTCCTATTATGAGTTTGCCCTGGAACGCATACCGCAGATTACACAGCTGGAGAAAATCAGTTTCAATATACATGACTTTGCGGCCATACTGAAACAGTTCTACCGTGGCGGCGAGCTAGAGATGACGCTGAACTCCGACCTCGACATTAATCTGTTTGACGAGCGCTTCATTGTGTTCGAAATAGATAAAATAAAGGATGATCCGGTGCTTTTTCCGATTGTGGTGCTGATTATCATGGACGTGTTCCTACAGAAGATGCGTATCAAGAAGGGACGGAAGGCTCTTATCATCGAAGAGGCATGGAAGGCAATCGCTTCACCTACCATGGCGGAATATATAAAGTATTTGTATAAGACCGTCCGGAAGTTCCACGGAATAGCCGGTGTGGTCACACAGGAGCTTAACGACGTGATTGATTCCCCTATCGTGAAGGAGGCCATCATCAACAACTCGGATGTGAAGATTCTGCTTGACCAGACTAAGTTCAAGGACAGGTATGAAGATATTGCAGCCATTCTGGGACTCACTGACATACAGCGTCAGCAGATTTTCACTATCAATGCGCTGAACAACCATGAGGGAAGAAGCTACTTCAAGGAGGTGTGGATTTGCAGGGGACAGCACTCGGATGTGTACGGCGTAGAGGAAGCACCGGAATGTTACTGGGCATACACCACAGAACGTACCGAAAAGGAGGCACTGAAGATTTATCTTGCCCGGTACGGTACGCTGCAGGAGGCCATCACCCGTATCGAGGAAGACCGCAAGGCTGACGGAGGGCTTCTGTATCTGGAGTTTGCAAGAAAAGTCAACCAACATCAAAAAGTTATGTCACTATGGTAAAATTCAGATTCATGCTGATTGCGATACTGCTGGTATCGGCATCAGCCAATATGTCTGCTGCATGGAGAATCGTATTCGACCGCAACTGCCTGAAGATTGTCATGGCCAATACCGCTTCACAGAAACTTATCGAGGAACAGCACAACCAGCGTGTGGATACCATCGCCGCCAAGAAACAGAAGGTAGAACTCTATACGGTAAGCATGGCAACCATGAAGGAACTCTACAAGCTGAGCATGGAGAACATATCCGGTTTCGGGACTGAAAGTCTTTATTATAAGGAAATAGGTCTGTGCGCTTTGGATATTCTGCGAAATGTTCCGGTACTTGTCAGTACGGTAAACAAGGCCAAATTTTCAAACAGGCTGCTCTGTCTGAACGAACTCGGCAATCTTGTAGCGGAAACCCAGCAGCTGGTCGGCAACTTCGTCAATATTGTGAACAATGCCAGGATTCCCAATCCGTTGCAGGGACAGGCAACTGCAGAAAAAAAGGATGACGGCTACAACCTGCTGGACAGGTATGAAAGGCTGACATTGGCCAACAGCATCTATACAGACCTGAACAGGATACGCTACAAGGTGGAAGGGATGGTTCTGATGGCACAGTATGCCACTGCAAACGACCTCTTCTTTGCCATAGATCCTGAAGGATGGGCAAATGTGGTGACCATGAAGAATCATGTGGGGAATCTTGTACAGGACTGGAACGGCCTGGTTGCTTCAAATTATTAACTCTTCATATGTATGTGTCTGTCATGAAACTCAGGAATATAAGTATCATATCAACAGGTATTATAATGCTGTTGCTGCCTTTAAAGGCTTCCGCTTTCATAATACCCAAAGACCTGCCGACCATCGAAGCACTCATTGCCCTGCACAAGGCCATAAAGAAGGACGAGGACAAGGCTCTTACAAGAGTGGCCACAAGCTATGGCGAGCAGTCGCTCATTGAGAAGGGTGCGGAAAAGTTCAATGATGTCCGGACCACTCTGGATACAAGGCTGAACAATGCCTATTCGTACCTGGTACTGGCTGGTGCAATCTCTTCAACGGCCAACTCACTGTATCAGCTGGTAACGGAATACAAGGACTTTACCGGCAATACCTTCAGTCATGTATCAAAGAAGCCTTTCGTAGCATGGTATTATGCCGATGCCAACGTGGCAATATCAAGGGAGATACAACACTGCTACAGACTATATGCATCCGTAGCTGCTTCGGGTATAAACCTTATGAAGGCTTCCATGGATGAGAAACTGAATCTGGTAATGACACTGAAGGCTTCCATCGACAGGGCAAGGTACATCATAGACAATGCCAACCTGTACTGTTTCCTTGTCACGGACTGCGGATGGAAGCCGGACTATATCTGGGAGATACTGAACTCCAATGTGAAAAATGAGATAGCTGAGCGTGTAATCAATAAATGGAATCAGGGATATGCAGGTTAGAATTATGTTATTGTGCCTGTTCTGTATGGCAGTTTCAGGTACAGTCACTGTTGCCAATGCCCAAAGCATAGTAAGTGACAGTGAAAAGCAGAAGCAGTGGAAGTCTATGGAAAACGGTCCGTGGGATTTTGCTCCGGACTGGTATTACTTTTTCCTGCATAAGAAATACTCAGGTGCGGAAATGTACTGGAAATGGGACTGGTTCAATTCCGGATTCCGTGTCCGTTTCAAGGAACCAAAGTCTGATGTAAAACGTATCATGCCGGTGCGTGTGACTGCCGAAGAGACGCAGAGGCAGAAAATCAAAAAAGTGGAGAGTGAGCGCAAATATATCGAGGAACTGTATAAGGAAGAACTGGCAAGGGAGGCTGACAGAAATGTTGACCTGATGTATGCCACCTACAAGGACGAGTTCAACCGTATGCAGGACTGTATCACGGACGGACTGCTCTACTGTATGCAGAAGAGTGACGGCAAGCTCCGCTATCAGGTGGACGAACTGAGCCGCCAGAATGAAATACTCTGTGCGGATATAGCCTATATACACAAAACCGGTGTCGGTTATGGGCTGGAGAACGCCAAGCGGCAGAAGGCATACGAGGAAGCCAAATCCAGGATGGCAGAACTGGTCAACAGGACTGCGCACCTTTGTGCCGTTGCCGCTACACACTATTAGACACTCTCTATAATTGATAATAATTTAAGTAATAATATTAAACAAATAATATAGTCAATCATGAATTTACTGTTTATTCCACTGACAATAGGACTTCCGGCCATTGACGAAAGTCTGGAAAAGCTGCTGACGGCCATGGAGACATTTCCCAATGTGGCCGTTCTCGGTGATGCCGTTTCAATGGCAAAGGCTCTCGGTCTGTGTCTGGCCCTGTGTGTCGGTTCATACGAATGCTGGATGATGATGCTTGGAAGGCGTGGTATGGATGTCATGAAGCTGTTGCGCATCATCGGCATTTCCCTGTGTATTTCATCCTCTTCATGGATATGCTCGGCTCTGCAGGTTCCGGGCAAGAGTCTGGAGTCCGCTACATGGGCTATGGCAAAGGCAAAGAACAAGGAAGTGGCAGCCTTCGAGCTGAAGGTGGCACAGAAACAGAGTGAATATCTCGACAGGCTGAGAACCGTGCAGGACTCCATAGCCACGGCAAAGCAGGTGGCCGAAATCGGTCAGGATGCTGCCTGGTGGGACAAGCTTATATATAATGTGGAGAATCTGGGCTCGACCATCAACAACTACGCCCAGAGGGCTGCCGTGGCGGCTGAGACGAAGGTCAGTGAATGGATAAACGATGTAATACGCTTTGTCGGCGAACTGATTTTCCAGATGTCGTATTACGGGATGCTCGTGGCACAGAGGATTTTCATGGCCATCATGATGATATTCTGTCCGATCATGTTTGCTCTCTCGCTGGCACCGCCATGGAACTCGGCCTGGAGCCAGTGGATGTCCAAGTTCCTTTCCCTCTCGTTATGGGGATTCGTGACCTATATGTGCATCTATTATATAGACTTCATCCTTCTTTATAACCTGCAGCAGGATCTGGTGGCATACGACCATCTGCTTCATGGCTCGGTAAACTCCTGGGAACAGATCGGCGCACTGGGACTGCAGGGAATAGGCTCCAACTGTATGTATGCCATGGGTATGCTCGTGGGTGCCTATATCATACGCTTCGTTCCTGAAGTGGCTTCATGGCTGATTCCGGGAGGTGTAAGTTCAGGCACGGGTTCCGTTGCCGGTTCGGCTGCAATGGGTATCACCACTACTGCAGGTGCCATGGCCGGAGGTGCGGCAGGTTCTGCCATGAGAGGAACAGGTTCGGCTGTCAGGTCATTAGTCAAATAACTTCAAATCTTTTTACAATATGCTTATTGAATCCCTTGCACAGAAAACCAGACTGGCTATGATGACGGTATTTGCGGTAATCGGAGGCTGCACCGTCATCTGTGCCTTTACAGTCTGGTGCTGTATTTCCCTTGTCAACGAGGAAAGGCAGCAGATTTATGTACTTGACGGAGACATTCCGTTTCTTGCCGAGCGTGCACGGCTGGAAGCCAACTTCACCATGGAGGCCAAGGCGCACATACAGCTGTTCCACCAGTATTTCTTCAACTTACCGCCCGACAACGACTATATCAAATGGACGGTAGGGAAAGCAATGTATATGGCTGACGGGACTGCACTGAAACAGAAACAGGCCATGGACGAGAACGGTTTCTACTCGGACATCATTTCCTCTTCGGCTGTCTGCACCATCATGTGTGACTCCATTCAGTTTGACGTACATGAACGGAAGTTTACCTATTATGGTACGCAGCTTATCAAGCGAAGGACCAGGGACATCAGACGCTCGATGGTGACAACCGGTTACATCGAGTCCGTACCGAGGACAAGGAACAATCCGCACGGTCTGCTCATTACCGGCTGGAGGACTCTTGAAAACAGGGATTTGGACTATTGATATACGGATATTATGAAATCATTCAGAAAAAAGATACAGGAAAGCCGTCTGAAAACGCATCTGCTTGTCAGGTCGTGGTTGCAGCCCAAACTGGGTGTCATCGGAACAAGATACCGTCTGGCCGCAAGGATAAGACTGGCCAACAGATGGGCGGCTAAACATCCGAAAACGACATTCGCAGGTGTAGCGGGAACGCTGCTTCTGCTCCTTGTAAGTACCGTAGCCATAGATTCCGGCAACGGAAAACAGAGTGAACCGGATGTCAGTTCGATTGCCAATATGGAACCGGTGTTTCAGGGATTCCGTACCATCCAGGCAAACAAGGACATTCACCGCAGTGTATTGACGGACATGACGGTGAAGGGACAGTTACTGCGTCATGAACTGGACTCCATGATTGCCATACCTGTAAAGAGCCGTGAGGATTCCTTGCGGATCATCCTCAAATACCGGCAGCTGGAAAATATAGTCAAATCCATTAAAAACAATGATAACCCATGATTAAGATTAATTTCAAACAGCCCAAGTATATCTTTCCACTGGTCATATTCGTTCCGCTGTGCGCACTGGTATACTTTGTGATGCAGACCTTCTCCGGTGGTGAGGAGACTGCCGGAACGGTAGCTACAGACCGTATCAACATGGAACTTCCCCAGGCCAATGCCGAGGAAGCCGGAGACAAGATGTATGAGATGTCCAGACGTTTCGGTGACGAGGATGCCTTCACAGCCGTAAGCGGTATCGGAGAAGAAGAACAGAAGAAGGAGGAACTGGAACACGGCTACAGCGAAGAGGAACTGAACCGTCTTGATGCAGCTGAAGCTGAAAGACAGCGGCAGCAGAGAGAACTTGAAGAACTGGAGCGTTCCCTTGCAGAATCAAGAAAGCATATCAATGCATATGCCTACGGGAACGGTCCTTCGGGAAACAGTGAAACGGGTTACGGAGGTATGGGCTATTCCTCACAGGACGAGTTTGCATGTGACCTTGAAGAGATTCAGCGGAGGAGTTATGAACGGCAGAAGGCCATTGAAAGCGGACTGGGTATCAAAGACCCGGAAGCAGAGGAAGCGGAAAGAAAGCACAGGGCTGATTCCATAGCTAAAGTGCGTCAGGAGGAAAGGGAACGCAACCGTCCGAGTCTGGTAATCAAGTCCGATGACACCAATGCCGACAGGTTCAATACTGTTACTGCTCCGGATGAATTTGCCGAGAACAAACTGATACGTGCCATGATTGACCAGACTACAAAGGCGCATGAAGGTACACGTCTGCGGTTCAAACTTCTGGACGATGTGACGGTAAGCGGTACAAGACTGAAAAAGGGTACTTACCTCTATGGTACGGTAACCGGTTTCGGACAGCAGCGTGTCAGGGCTTCCATAACCAGTATCCTTATCGGCGACAGGTTCATCAAGGTTAAGCTTTCTGTTTTTGACAATGACGGTATGGAAGGCTTCTATGTTCCTGAATCGGCATTCCGTGATTTCATGAAGGATGCAGGTTCCAATACGGTACAGCAGAATATAAGTTTTGAATCCAGTGACGGTTACAGTACCGGGATTTCTACGGAGGCCATTGCCCTCCAGTCACTGCAGAACATGTATAACTCTGCAACTTCTGCCATATCATCCAATATCAGAAAGAACAAGGCGAAAATCAAATACAATACCATCGTTTATCTGATAAACTCGGAGGATGCACGCTAACAGCTGTTTTAATATGATTTTTTAATAATATAACGATTCACAATATGAAAGCCAGAATTATTCTGATAATATGCCTTATCACAGGCATCGCCGCACATCTGTCGGCTAACGAGAAGATATACATCAACCGGGAAGTGACCACGCACATTGTAATGCCGGAGAACATCAAAATGGTGGATATTTCCACTACTAAAATTATAGGCAACCAGTGTACAGACAATATCGTCCGCATCAAGCCTTATCTGGAAAATGATTCCATATCATCTGAAGGTTACAAGGAAAACGAACTGCTGGGTACACTCACCATTATCGGTGAGCGTCATATCGCACAGTATGACATCCTCTATACCGAATCACCCAAATATGCTTCTACCATCTACAATGTATCCTATAATGAGACACAGTCCTATATCAATCCGGAGGTTTCCATGCCAATGGCCGAGATTGCACGATATGCCTGGGCTGTCTATGGAAGCAGAAGAAAATTCAACCAGATTGTATCAAACAAAAACGGAATCAGGGCATACATCAACAATATCTATTCCATCGGTGACTATTTCTTTCTGGACTATACGCTGAAAAACAAGACCAGGATTGCATACGACATTGAAGAAATAAGGGTAAAACTTACTGACAAAAAGGAGACAAAGGCAACCAACTCACAGACCATAGAGCTTACTCCGGTATTCTCCATGAACAACACCCGTAAGTTCAAAAAGGACTACAGGAACGTGCTTGTGATTCCGAAACTGACTTTCCCTGAAGAGAAGGTACTCCGTCTGGAGATTTCCGAGAACCAGATAAGCGGACGTGTGGTGGTACTCACCATCGAGTATGAGGACATTCTCAATGCGGACGGCTTCGACTCGGATATTCTGGACGGTGCCGACTATTACCCCTACTATTATATTGATCATTCCATAAAAAGATAGGCCATGAAGAAGATTCTGTTCATTCTGTTGTGCTCGGTTGCATTCATCGGTGCATCGGCACAGACCGGAAAGGTTTCCGTCAATACAGGATTCCTTTTTCCAAGTACGCTGAATGCCACTTTGGGCTATGAGTATCCGCTTTCATACGGAAATGCGGTCGAAGTATATGGTGAGGTCGGGAATCACTGGCAGAAGCCGGTATGTCACAATTTCTGGAAAGGATATTTCTGGGATGGAGGTATGGTTTACAAATACCGTCTGGCACGGTACAAGAACGGCATGATGCGCCTTCGTCTGGGGCCTCAGTTCGGTGCGGTACAGAAGAAGTTCTTCTTCGGGCTGGAGGCCGGATTTGAATACAGCTATGTGTTCCGCAGCGGACTGGAGTTCTCTGTCATACAGAAGAACAATGTGAACTTCCTGCATGGGGATACTTTCCGCAATGGTCTGCTGTTGGGTATAAAGGTTCCATTTTAGTAAATTCATATACAGGTAGAGCGTATGGCATTTGAGGAGACAAGGGAACAGCAGCAGATGTACAACTACTTCAGGAGCTGCATATATATCTTTCTGATTATTGAAATCATCATGAACCTGCCTGTTACGGCAGACAACAGGGTTACGCAGTTCGTACTCGACCTGCTGGCACGCTTCAAGGTATTCAATTCAGTATCGGGATGCAAGGTGGCCGAACTGATATGCATCTGTATTGTCTGTATCGGCACAAAGGCTGAAAAGTCCCTGAAGTTCAATGTAAGGACAATGGTCATCTATCCTGTGTTGGCCGGTCTGACACTTGTAGGGCTTTGTTTTGTATTCCACGGCATGAGTTTCGGATTCAGCTGGCTGGGATTTCCGGCCAACAGGCTTATGTATGCAGTCTGTTCGGTAGTCGGCACCATGCTGGTACATCAGGGACTGGACGGTATTGCCAAGTATTACAACTACAAGGTTGGTGAGGACCGTTTCAATTTTGAAAACGAATCGTTCCAGCAGTCTGAAACACTGGTCAGCAATGATTATTCGGTGAACATTCCAATGATATACTACTGGAAAAAGAAAATGCACAAAGGATGGATCAATATCATCAATCCGTTCCGTGGCACGATTGTACTGGGTACGCCGGGTTCGGGTAAGTCTTTCGGTATCATTGACCCGTTCATCAGGCAGCATTCAGCAAAGGGATTTGCCATGATGGTATATGACTTCAAGTTTCCGACACTTGCACAGACGCTTTTCTATCAGTACTGTAAGAACAGGAAAGCTGGTAAACTGCCTCAGAACTGCGGATTCCGTATAGTAAATTTTACCGATGTGGAATACTCCAACCGTATCAATCCGATTCAGCGGAAATATATCCCGGATCTGGCTGCCGCTTCTGAAACGGCGGCTACTCTTTTGGCCTCGCTCAACAAGGGAGGTGGAGAGAAGAAGGGCGGATCGGAAGCATTCTTCACTAATTCTGCGGAAAACTTCCTGGCTGCCATCATCTATTTCTTTGTAAACTTCCATCCGGTAGGATTCAGGAACGGCAGGAAACTGAAGCGTTTCATATCACTGGAGGGAAAGAAGCTGGAGATTGTCATACGCAACTGGGATGACTTCAATGCCATCGACAAGGACGGCAATGTGGTGCTTGATTTCGTGGATGAGAACGGCAATGACGTATCGACTGACGAGGACCGTATGTTTGTTGACCTGAACGGATACAGCTATAAGGACCGGACCGGCAGGAAGATTCTGATTCAGAGGTGCTGGTATGAGGACGAGCATGGCAATGAAGTGGAACCGGATACCGTAACCGGTGAGTTCTCGGACATGCCGCATGTGCTTTCATTCTTGGGAAAGCCATACGACCAGGTATTCAATATCCTGATGCAGGATGACAGGATTGCTTCACTGATGGCTCCGTTCAAGAGTGCATACGAGAACAAGGCCAATGACCAGCTGGAAGGTATGGTCGGTACGCTACGTGTAAATGCCGCACGCCTTGTATCTCCGGAAGCCTACTGGGTATTCACCGGGGATGATTTCGACCTGAAGATTTCTGACAAGGCTAATCCGAGCTATCTGGTAATAGCCAATGACCCGGAAAAGGAACAGGTTATCGGTTCTCTTAATGCCCTGGTTCTGAACCGACTGATTACAAGGGTGAACTCAAAGGGCAATATCCCGGTAAGCATCATAGTGGATGAGCTTCCGACACTGTACTTTCACAAGATAGACCGTCTTATCGGTACGGCACGTTCCAACAAGGTTGCCGTGACCTTAGGTTTCCAGGAGCTTCCGCAGCTGGAGGCAGATTACGGCAAGGTCGGTATGCAGAAGATTATCACCACCTGCGGTAATATCTTCATGGGTGCAGCACGAAACAAGGAGACGCTGGAGTGGGCACAGAATGATGTGTTCGGAAAGGCAAAGCAGACTTCACGTTCCATTTCCATCAACGACCACAAGGTATCAACCACAATCTCTGAGAAGATGGACTTTCTGGTTCCTGCTGCCAAGATTGCGGATATGGCAACAGGCTGGCTGGCCGGACAGGCGGCACGTGACTTTACGGCTACCGATGACAGTATGCTTGACCATTTTGACATCGAGCAGTCGGAAGAGTTCAAGACCACCAAGTATTTCTGCAAGACACACTTTGATATGAAAAAGATTAAGGACGAGGAAAAAAACTATATGGCTCTACCCAAAATTTATGAGTTCAAGAACGACAAAGAGAAGGAAATCCTGCTCAACCGTAACTTCAAGCGTGTGAACCAGGAAGTGGAGGATATGGTAAAGGAACTTCTCGGTATCAGTTAAATATGTAATTTATGAATATGACCTTAAAACCGGCATTCGGACTTAGCGGCAGTGCCCTGAAAGTCATTGCCATGATTTCCATGGTGATAGACCATATTGCTCTCTATCTGATGGAGCACGGTACCGTATTATACGAAACGATGCGCTGTATCGGGCGCATCGCTTTTCCTGTGTTTGCCTTCCTGATAGCGGAAGGATTTATCCATACAAGAAGCAGGTACAGGTATTTCTTTACTCTGCTGGGCTTTGCCGTAATCAGTGAAATACCCTGGTTTCTACTGAATGGTGCTGACGGGACACATAATGTGATGTTTACGCTTGCATTGGGTGTGGCCACGCTTATGGTTCTTGAAAATCTTCTGCAACGTAGTATGGTACTGGGATTCCTTTGGACGCTTGGTATGGCCGGACTCGCTTCCTGGCTTGGAGTGGATTATGAATGGAGAGGGATTATTGGGTCAGTAGATTTTTAGTGGGGATAAATTTGTAATCTAATTGAATAGTTCTTTA
>ENA-OPCT01000646-OPCT01000646.1-human-gut-metagenome-genome-assembly--contig:-NODE-646-length-17600-cov-3.121744_pt1 | contig 17600 bp, 9 predicted proteins | sample MGYA00241572_ERZ501495 | MGnify/ENA primary metagenome ERZ501495 (study PRJEB25962, sample SAMEA2042580) | human gut metagenome | biome: human gut; feature: human-associated habitat; material: faeces... | reverse complement strand
TCCAACCAAGGAAGGACTTTAGCCCGTGCTTCCAGTTCTACACCTTGGTGCAAAGCGTTCACGCCGGTCATATTCATATTATAAGGTGTGCCGTCATTCATTGTTCCCGATTTGGTCATTGCTTTATCGAGCCACTTGGTATAGTATACATTCAACTTTACATCCAGCCAACTTGCACGGAATCCGTAACCGCCTTCTACCGAAAATATCTTTTCATTCTTTGCATCGGGGTTGGTGGCATTGCTGGTAGTACTGTTCATAAACGCACCGTAAGCAAACATCGGCGCACGACTGATGTAACCTATGTTCACAAACACATTATGATTATCGTTTAAGTTGTAGTTGGCACCTCCTTTAACTGTAAAGCCCCAGAAATCGAGTCTGTCGGACTTAGCATGAGCCGCATCATAATAAAAACGGTCATAACGATCGTATGAAGTATTTGATACCGAACCTGCTATAAACGAAGTCAATTTATCTTTGCTATATTCGCCTTGGAAGAAGACTCCTCCGTTCCATACATGGCTGTCGTAATCACGGTAAACCACATCACCTACGCCTAACTTTTCGTTCACCCATTGAGGATTCAGCGCATTTTTATTATTTTCCGCACTGACTTTGCCACGAGTGGAATCAATGAAATAATCCCCGCTATACAAATCACTGATTTCATTGGTATGCGTACCCTTATAATAACGGAAATCAATACCTCCGTAAAAGTCGATATCCTTTCCAATCTTTGTTGTATAAGTAGAAAGCACTCCATACCAGTCATGATAGTTCTTGCTTTTGGTCATCACCATCATAGACCCATAATCACTGGCAGCATTGATATCCTCAATGGCTCCGTAATCAAAAGTTCCATCCGGTTTACGATAAGTATCGTACAAAGTTCCGCGATAACCTGGATACCACGACTGATAACTGTAACCGAAATTTTCGTTACCCTGTCCCGAATAGCCGTAACCGCGTCCTATGGAAGTATACAATGCTGTAGAAAGCGAGCTTTTATCGTTGATTTCCCACGTATGATTCAAAGAAATCTGAGGTTTGTGATATACATTATATTCGGAAGTACGGCGTTGCCCATTGTTATCAAAACCATAAGAAGCATTATACTTGTAATTTTCCACTCCGTATTTACGCTCTACCTCCTGCCATCCGGCAATGGTGAGCGCACCATTACTTTTACGTTGGTAGTGTTCCTGAGGCGCACCAAAAGCCGTAAGAGTCAACTGGTGTTTGTCATTCAAACGTTTGGTAATGCCGATAAAGTAGTTATAGTCTTCAAAGTCGCCACCTTGAATGTACCCGTTTCCCCAATATTTACCGCCTAACAAGGTCAGCGCCCATCCGCTTTCACTCATTCCGGTAGAAATAGAGAAAAGCAATTTGTTTGAATTGTCGTTCCCCATTGAATAAGAAATGAAACCTCCTTTTTTCGCTTCGGCAGCCTTCGTAACGATATTAATAGTACCTCCCACTGAAGGTGCTGCTACTTTGGAAGCTCCCAGTCCGCGCTGGGTCTGCACTGTACGTGCCACATCATAAAGTCCGCTCCAATTGCTCCAATAAACGCTTCCTGTCTCCATATCGTTCATTGGCACACCATTCACCATGGTAGCGATGTTGCTGTTGTCGAAACCACGCATCCAGATTTCAGAGTCGCCATGTCCTCCTCCCTCTTTGTTGGCATGTACACCTGGAGTACCTTTCAGGATTTCAGGAAATTCCTGTGTACCCATCTTCTCTTCAAGGAAGACCGGGTCGAGGCTTGACATGGCAACCGGTGTTTTCCGCGCTACGGCAATCTGGCTAGTAATTACCACATCACCTAACAGCACAGCGTCAACTTTCATTGGAATAATACCTAAATCGATCTTATTTCCTACTTTTGATACTTTCAGTTCATGGTCTTTATAACCTACATAAGAAAATTTCAACAGAGGTTTCTGCTTAGGAGAGTTAAGGGAGAAATTCCCGTCAAGATCTGTCACAGCTCCCACATTAGTACCGTCTACTCTTACAGACGCACCAATAAGTGGTTCTTCTGTATCCGCATCCACTAATTTACCTTTTATTGTTTGCGCAATAGTTAAGGTTACGCTACACAGCCATATCAGTGCTGCCATAGCTAAGAATCGTTTTTTATCAGACATAAAAATTGCAAAAATAGTTTATATTTATTTTTCGTAAAACCAAGAATCTCTTCTCTAACGTCTATTACAAAACCGTTACATTTACTTTCCACTCTTGCATATCATCTGTAGAGCTGACTAGGGATTTCAAAGAAAAACAAACATTTGTTTTGTGTGTTTCTTTAACTTCCATTAAGTTCTTCTCTAATAGTGTGTTTCCTCACAAATGTTTTTACCTTCTCTTTTTCAGGCCATTAGGCTGGCTCTTATCACGAATAAATGACTACTTCACCCCTAATCAAGCAAATCTTTTTTTAAAGGTATATCACATTTGCGCAGTAAATATATCCATTTTACATGAAACTTCACCATTTTTACCTAACTATTTTAATTTTCTGTTAACGTAAGTTCTGCGGCATATATAGTAAGGGTTCAGAAAAGAACCCATTTCTGAAGGTTATATAATATAAAAACCGGAACACCATCAGGTAAATTCCGGTTATTTTAGAGATCCGAATCGATCCACTGTCCCATAAGAAGGGAAAGAAAATATTAACAATAAGTTCTTATTTTATTCCGCCAATACAAACTTCCCTCCCGCCCACTTATATCGGAGAGGTGATTTACGGATATACTCTTTGAGCTTCTCCGATGTCTCTTTTCGTACGAAGTCTATGGTAGTATAGGTAAAAGCGAGGGATGTATCATCCGGCGATAAAGTTGCTTTCAAGAAAGTCAAATCAGCTTCTCTCCGTAAAGTTGCCAAACTATCGGCATGCAGAGAATCAATTGGAAGATAAAATGAATCGGCAACCGGTAGCTGCATATACTCACCTTTAGTCAACGGTTGCCAGTCGGCAGTATAAAACTCAATTTTACTGTCGCAAACCGGAGCACATACCGTATGTACAAAGCATATCAATTTCGTTGAATCGTTAACAGGCAGCAACTTCATTTCCCATGAACTTTGCGGAGTTGCTTGCAAAAACAGATAATCTTTAGTCAAAGATTTCAACTCCGATTGACGGCCATAACGATTGGTTACTTGCGCCTTCATATCACTTGCCAGAAAATCAACGCAATCGGCGCGGTTTACTTTTGTAAGTAGTCCGGACAGCGAATCCGGCATATTCACAAACACATCTTTCATCTCTTGCGCCCTAAGTCCGCCGCTGCATAGGATACAAGCAACCATGCCCAATATAATCTTTTTCATTCTTCTCTATTTATTTCGACCCCAAATATAAGAATATCATTCCTATTAACACCAAAATTAAATCTACTGCTTTACTCTTTAAGTTCTTTTCACGGAAGAACATGGCACCACACAAGAATGAAACAACTACACTGCCCCGCCGAATCATCGAAACGATGGAAATCATGGCTCCGTCAAGACTCAGAGCATAAAAATAGACGAAATCGGCGGCCGACAAGAATATAGAAATTAAAATAATACACCAGTCCCACCGAAATGCTGTGGTAGTATTTCTTTTCGGATACCATAAAAACACCATCACCGCTCCCATCATGAAGAACTGATAGATGTTATACCATGACTGGACAATCATCCGGTCGAGCCCGATGCCGCCTTCGCTTGCAGGAGCCATCAAATACTTATCATAAAGTCCGCTCACGGCACCAAGCATCGAAGCCAACACCACAAAATAGATATATTTATCATGCTTAAAATCTATTCCCTCTTTTTTACCCGATTTACTAAGCATAAAAAAAGAGATAACAGCCAACATGACACCTATCCACTGATAAAGATTCAACCGTTCGCCGAATACAATCAGTGCTCCAACCAATACCATCACCGGACGGGTGGCATTAATCGGGCCGACAATAGTAATAGGCAAATGTTTCATTCCGAAATAACCGAATGTCCACGAAGAGAGTACAATAATCGATTTCAGCAATACGTATTTATGCACTTCCCATCCAGCCTCCGGGACATAGAAAATGCTCCCCTCAAGCGGACTGGTTTCCGGAAGAGAAAACAGAATAAACGGAAGAAAGATTAAACTCGAAAAAAGTGTATTCAGAAAAAGTACCGGAATTACGGCATTGTTATCTAACGAACGTTTTTTAAATACATCATAAAAGCCTAATAAAGCTGCCGACAGGAAAGCATATAGTAACCACATATCCTCTTAACTTAAATCATTTTACCTTTTGAGGTTGCAAAGATACGCATTTTTTAAATCGATACCATAGCGCTTACTATATTCTTCGCAATGCCCGTTATTCTTCGGACGGCTAAGTAAAAATGCTCATTATCCATAGACATACAGAGTTTAAAAAGAATTAATTAAATTTCTGGTCGGAAGATTAAGTTTCAAACTCTAAAAGAAAAAGAATCTGCCACCAAGATTTTATCCGGCAACAGACTCTTTTTCTTCAACCTAACCTATAAAAGTTATCAGCGTTTTCTACGTCTTAACCATATTATTATACCAAACATACCTATAATAAACGGAATACCATAACAGTAAATCCATTTAATAACGGGTAAATCCATCGGTGTAATACTTATATCTTTATCCGGATAGGGTTCTCGGGCAGAAGAAACCGGAAATTCACCATAACATAACCAACGAAAAGAACTCGGAATCATATTAAAATTATAGGAATTAATCCCTTCTCGGGAAGCTTTCTGCAATTCGGCATTGCTGAAACAATCAGCATCCCCCAACACTAAAATACGCTGTTCTTTATCTTTATGTTTCTGCTTACCCACAAGTGCTATGGCAACCGGATAGGCTCCTAATCTTTCTCCCTTTAGCGAATCCATAGAAAGAGACTCATTTATAAAATCCTTAGTCTGATATTCAATCCAAGTTTGCAGGGAATCAGTCTGCAACAGAACGATCGGATTAAACCTCATAGTGTCTGTCACTTCCAAGGCAACAGCCGATGGCATAGTCACCGCACTACGTTCTTTGTAACGCAAAATACTTTTATAAAGGCCTTTCATTTTCTCAGCCGCCATTGGGGTTGATTTGCCTAAGACCAAATCTCCCGGATTTATATTAGAAGGTTGTGCAATTACTCCCGGTTGTAAATTCACTCCTATCTCTTCAAGCAAGGGATTCATCACCTCCTGTCGCTCCACATCGCCCATAATCATCATGTTACCACCCCGTTCCAGAAAGTGGTTAACAACAGCCAATTCTTTGGGGGACATCGGGGAGCGCATTTCAGCAATAAGCAAAATAGGAATATTATGTGGAACACTATCAATCTGTTCCAGATTTAGTTCTACCAAATCAAAGCCTTGATTAATCATTGAATAGCGGAAACGCCCGTGTGTAGCAAAAAAAGAATATTCTTTATCTCCTTTTTTAGAAATTGAACGTTCATTATGCCCCACTACAACACCAACCTTTACAGGAGGTACAAGCATCTTCTTCAATGCTGCGGAGATTTCGGTTTCCGATGGATGGTATTCCATATCATCATACAAACGAAGACGCGCCTGTTCTCCCGAGCCACGTTCTATTACCCGTACAAAACGATAACCTTCCTCCGCCAAATTTATGCTACTCTTCAGCTCCTCAGCACTCTTTAAATTCCGAGGATTAAACTTTTTCTTCCTTGCTACTTCATTAGCAATCTCACGAATAGTCATATTCGGACATTGTCGATATAAGGCACTATCTTTTGGAACAGAATAATAGTAAACATACTTCATTCTAATTTCCGGCTTGAAACGGGTATACATCTTAAAACGTGCCATATCCTTCTTCTGTTCGCTTGGCGAAACTATATTGAATTCTTTATCAAATATATCTACGTATGTAGTGATAGTTAAAGGACCGCTTAACTGTTTCATTACCTCCTGACTTTCCTTAGACAATGTACGCTGTTTAGTATACGTGGCATCGTAAAAGCTCATAAATGCAGGACGTGAACTCATATAGCCAACAAAAACAATCACACATACGGCAAACACATAATGCAAAGTTTTAATACCAACAGAACGACGTGTCCGTTCATTATTGAGTTTAATAACAGAAAACCAAAGAAATAATAAAATCACAGCCAAAAAATAGATCACATCATCACTGCAGATCAATCCTCCCACCATCTCGCTTGCACGACCTTTTATAGACAACCAATACGTAATATCCCTAAAATAAATAGATTCTTGGCCTATTTCTCCTACATAATTAAAAAAAGCTAATGCAGAAAGGGTTGCAACAGCTGCCACTACTTGATAAGAAGTAAGTGTAGACATAAACAATCCGATAGCACAATAGGTCAGTATAAGCAAAAACATAGAAAGCAAACCGGCCAATATTAAAGTAACATCCACATTCGGCACAGAGTAAAACAAAACGATAGTGGGCAAAGCCAAAATTATAACGAACAATAAAGCGAACACAACCATCGACAAAAATTTACCGACAATAATATGAATACTACTTACGGGTGACGAATAAAGCAACTTAATTGAACCTGAAGAAAATTCGCGGCTCATTAAATTCATTGTCAATAATGGAATATAAAGATAGATGGTATCCTGAATTACTTCATATAGACCTTTCATTCCAAGTACTACACCGGCTGTCACACTAAAATTAATGGTACGCCCTAATGCCTTTATTTTGGCAATTTCTGTCAGGATATCCATAAAGTCAAATCCTACCTGACATGTAAATGCAACTAGCAACAACCATGCTACAGGTGAATAAAATAATACCGCAAGTTCGGTACGGGCAATTCTAAATATCAGTTTTAAATTCATTTCTGTTCTCTTTTAATTTCTTCTACGGAAAAACCAAATCCCAATCCCCATCAAAATAAGAATAACAGGTATCACAATCATGAAGATAACTTTCATTAAATCTACCTCTTTCGTACCTACCGAGAATTTATTATCTATAGCATTCGGACGACGCACATCAATGGGAAAATCTCCTCCGGACAGCCAACGAAAGCTCTCAATTATAAAATTAAAGTTTCCAGACAAATATCCTTCTCGCATAACCATAAGTTCGGCATTACTCATGCAATCGGCATCGCCACTAACTAGAATACGCTGTTCCTTACCGTTGATGTCACGTAAAAGTCCATACGTGGTGACATAAGCTTGCTCTTTTTCTCCGACCGATGCATTACACTGTACCGATTCTTCTTTCAAATCCGTATGTTCCTTTTCAATCCATACCCCTTTGGATTCGGTTTCCAACACCGGTATGCATTCGAATCCTACCTGAGAATTTATCGGTGTAAGCGCAACACATCCAGGCATCGATACCCGAAGATTATATTTGGGAAAGTCCTCTTTAAAACCAAATGTCAACTTTCCAGATTCTTTTGTTGCTTTAGCTAAAATCAAATCAGCGGAAAAATCCGCAGAAGTTTGCGCCAATTGATATTCTTCCATCCGAAGACCTAGTTTCTCAAGCAAAGGATTCATTACTTTTTGCCGTTCCACATCCGTCAAAACAAATAAATTACCGCCACGGGATACATATTTATCCATCTGTCTCTTTCCCGCTTCAGTCAATGGTACTCTCATTTCAGCAAGCACTACAATATTAATCCTATCAGGAATTGTATCTCCATGAGATATATCCAATTCACAGACGTCAAAGCCTTGATTAATTAATGCCGCCCTTGAATACCTTTCTATAGAAAAACTGCTATAATCGCGATCACCCGGTTTCGTCACTTCCCGTTCTCCATCACCTTTTATAAATGCAACTGTCGGCGGTGTAGAAATCATTTTTTTAATAGCTGCCGTAATTTCCGCTTCCGATGGCGTAGACTGCATATCCTGGAAATCTCGTATAAAGGTATAACTACCATCTTGAGTTTTCAGAATCCGGACAAATGTATTCTGCTCACCGCTTAAATCGACCATCTTATGGATTTCTTCAGGAGATTTAAACAAACGCGGATTTAAATTGTAAATCATTACCATATAATCACGCAATTCATCTAACGTCTTTCCTTGAAACCTTGGATTGTTTACAATACCATAAGGAGCCTCGTCATAATAATATACATATTTTACCTTCAAATCCGGCTTAGCCAGACAATACGGTTCGAATATGCTTTCATTCGTTTTCTGCATAATCGGCAAATAACGATACGATTTATTATCAAGCAAATTTACATAATTAGTTATTGTTACAGGTCCCTCCAATCCAGCTAAAACTTTTTGGCTATTTTCAGTAAGAGAATTAAGCTTGGTACGTGTCGCATCCCAAACTTTAATCATATACGGGCGTGAAGTAATATAACCAACTGCCATGACTACAACAAAAGCCCCTACATAACTAAGAGCTTGTCGAAAAAGACTTATAGTTCTGCGCTGAAACGCAAGCTTGAAAACTGTAAATGTTAAAAACAATATTATAACTACGACAAAATAAATAATATCCTCACTTCGGATAACTCCAGCCAGAAAACTGCTTGTTCTGCCGTTTATCGATAACCAAAAAGTAAGTTCCCGGATGAAATCATATTCTTGTCCAACAGTTCCCACAAACTTCAACGCTGCAAGAACAGCCAACGTCCCTATAGCTGCAACAACCTGATATGTAGTAAGCGAAGACATAAAAAGACCGATAGCACAATAAGCGCATATCAATAAATAGAGTCCGAGCAAACCCACCAACATAGGAGTCCAATCAAAGAACGGAATCACCAAGCTCCCGTAAATTACCCCCACAACAGGTATCAACATCAAACATAAACCGAAGACAATGGCAGCCAAATACTTTCCAAGGACAATCTGGCAGCTCGTAACAGGTGATGAATAAGCCAATTTGATGGAACCGGATGCAGTTTCTCTACTAATTAACCCCATTGTCAACAACGGTATATACACATATAAATTCGAGACAATAGATGACAAGAAACCATTTTTTCCCAAAAAACAAATGTAACTCAACGAGTGTTCCCTCATTCCGTAAAGATCATATTCTGTAATAAAACTTCCTATACGGGATGTAAAATCAGTTGCTGTAAGGAAAGAAAAAACGATCCATATAAACCATGCTATCGGCGAATAGAATAAGATAGCCAAATCAGTACGGGCTATACGTGCAATTATTTTTAAATTCATCATATCAAACGTTGTTTTTGAGTTTTCCCGACAATTGAGCAAAAATGACATCAAGCGAACAACGTTCCATTGAAATTTCCTTTAATCTCCACCCATTCTGTACACTCAATGCCACCACTCTCTCAGTAATATTTTCATCCTCTTTAAACCGTATGCGGAATGTTCCCGGATAAACTTCTTCTATATTTAAAACATGCTCTATTTTTGCCAATTCCTCTATAGATGGAGGTGCTGAAAAAGTAACTATAAAGCTGCTTGGAACAACATAATTATCAAAATCCCCGATTGTACCGGAAAATACAACTTTACCATGTTCTATCATCCTGATTTCATTACAAGTAGCTTGCACCTCGGATAAAATGTGAGTAGATAGTAAAACCGAATGATCTTCGGCAATTCCTTTAATCAAATTCCGCACTTCTACAATCTGATTCGGATCCAGACCATTAGTAGGTTCATCAAGAACGACAAACGGAGGATTATGTACTATGGCCTGTGCAATGCCTACACGCTGTTGATATCCTCCGGAAAGGTTTTTAATCAACCGCTTACTAAAATGTCCTATAGCACAGCGTTCTTTTGCTAATTCTACAGCGTTACGGATTTTTGATCTTTCCATTCTACGCAACGTCGCACAATGTACCAAATATTCATCTACCGTTAAATCCGGATGGAGAGGTGGCTTTTGTGGTAAGAAACCAATGTATTTTTTAGCCTCAACCGGATTCTTTCGCAAATTAACACCATTAATATATACTTCCCCCTCTGTTTGATTCAAAACACCACAAATAATATTCATGGTAGTAGACTTTCCAGCCCCATTTGAACCTAACAACCCTAAAATACCTGCTTTTTCAATAGAAAAATTTATATCGCGAATGGCCCAATCAACACTATATCGATGAGACAGATTCTTAACCTCGACAATGGGAGTACTCATAATTCAAAACTTCTTTATTTTAAGATTTAATAGTTTACCGATTCCATTTACAAAAATAACAAAGAGATATTACAAAAAGAGATTCTCACTACGAATCCTCGTAATAAGAATCCCTTTTTATCTATTTATTTACACACTCTATTATTCATTAATAACCAATTGTGGTAACATCCAGCACTCTTCCAAACCCATCATAAGATAAAGCTTTGGAAGCATCCAGATTTCCCGTCCCCAACCGCGTCATAGGAATTACATACACCTTGCCTTCCAAGTCACCTTTTTGTACGGCAACAATAACAGATTTATTATTCAACGGCAACTCATCAAAAACCGGCATTAAATTACTGGTTACCGAACTTTCATCTGCAGCAAAAGCTCCCTGTACATACAATTTAGCCAATGTGATTTTTTCTCCTCCCGTCACCGTGTATTTAGGAGTCGTATTGACTGTAGCACTACTTCCGGCAAAATCTATCGTATAAATTCCATCGGCTGTTGCTACATATAAAATAGATTCTTTGTATGCAAAGAAAACTGAAACGGCTCTATCTAATAAATCTTTTCCGGAAGAAGGTATATCATATCTCATTTTAGCCGCAGCCGGAACTTCCGGAGACGTTTCCGTCCAATTTTCATAAGCTTCATCCCAATATCCGTCAGCCGGCGTATAACGTGTTAAGGTACAAATGCTATATTCACCTGTTGTTTTCTCTTTCATCAAGAAAGCCGGTGTCCACCCGTCAGAAGTCATACCAGCCGCCACAGCTGTATATCCCAGCATGTTTTGAGGATCAAAATAATCATTACTATGATAATCAGACCTATATTTAGGGAAAGCATACGTTCCTTCAAAAGAAACAAAACATCCCTTTTCTCCATCAAACCATACGGCACAAGCATTAACCTTAGAGCGATCCGAACAGGCTGCCACAACTTTATTGTCTATGGAATAAGCACTTGCCGCCTCATCCAACCAACCAAATGTATTGGCCGCGGTAGGATTTATGGAATAAATTCCATTACTCGTATTGGCAAAGAAAGATTGTTCTCCTTTAAAGAAATTATAGAATTCCATTCCCTCCGGTTTATAGGTCAATAACTCCTCATTATCGGCATTACCATTTTCCGTAAAAGCTTCTGTATTGAAGCGTACACAATAACCATCGGCAGTAATAGCCCACACTTGATTCATATGTGTTAAACCAAAATTGCCCATAATTTCATAAGTCAAAGAAGTCATCAATTTATGATACGATGCGCCAGTAGCTTCCTTCAAGATGTTACGATAAATCTTTTCTTCTTTTGTATAATTCAGCGTAAAATCTTTATTCTCTATCAGCGTGAAGTCGGAAGTCACGTTATCCTTTGTATCAGAAACCAATAACCCATCAATAAATGAGCTCTGTACATATACTTTCCAAATCCGCACAGCCTGCAAATCACCGTTCTCTTTATCCGTAACTGTCAGCCTCAAATAATAAGGTTGAGTTGAAATTGCATTACGAATCACTGTATGCAACTCTGCTTCCGTACCTATCACCGTATAAGAAACGGGGTTATCTTTTGCTTCGTCACCAATTTCCCATACATATTCCAAACCTGTTGTCGGATTCACTGTGTTTCCCCTCGATATCTCAACAGTAATATCCAACTGATCTTGATATCCGACATATAAGTCTTCTGCTCCATCCACTTTAATACCTAGTTCCTCTATCGAGTCGGTAGCATAACTGCTTTTATCATCATAACAAGAAGATAACGTATATAGCAGCAATCCCGTAAACAACGTATATTTTATATATCTCTTTTTCATAAACTTCTTCTTTTTAATATGTACGAGCTTCTATCGGTTTTCCTTTATAAAGTCCGGCATCATGCAGCAAAGGAGTTCCGTGTTCCTGCTCATATTTTTTTAAATAATCATTCAATTTTGCAGCATATCCTTTATATGACAAATCAGCATATATCATAGAATATCGAGGAAGATACTTATAAGACTTATAAGCGGTACTGTTGTACTTATTACCATGCACACTATAGTCATCCCAATCATCCCAACCTAAAGCCGCCATAATTACTTTCAAAGCATTTGGGCTATAATAACTTTTACTTGTCGAGGTAAATGCAACAGGAGATTTTATCATCATATTGTATGTACGAACATGATGTGTGACTGTAGGCTCTTCAATTTGGTTATTCCATGCCAACCGGGCAGTAATATATTCTTTAGGTCCTACTGTCAAATCTGGAGACGATACCAACTTCAAAAACAATTCATAAGTAGCATCCTGTAAATCCTCTTTATTTTTCACATTCACCAAAATATGACCATAAGCTTCGTTAGCGGGAACCAAAGCTTCCATTATCTCATAAGAACCCTCCGGAGCTGTAGTGCGTTTTTCATCTATTACATAAGCTACTTTATAATCCACACGACCCGGATTACCTATTAAAGTTAAAGCCAGTTTACAATCATGAGACTCCGCCAAAGGATCATTTAAAAAAGAATAATTCACATATAAACAATTATCTTCACCGGAATAGCCAGAACCTCCTTTAGAACTCTCACTCGTCAAAACCTCATCACTTACAAAACGAACGGCATTACATTCCGAATTATATGTATCGATATCGTCTTTTTCACAACTTACCATACAAATTATGCAAGCTATACCTAATATATAAAATTGTTTTCTTTTCATATCTATCTCCTTTCTTTATTGAACACGTCCCGATTGTATCTCAAAATCTGGATAGGGTAATACATATTTCTTATCGTCCATCTCTTCCGTTCTCGGAATGGAGGTCGCTCCTGTACGTTTATAATAATAAAACATAACCCCTTCCGATAAGAATTCTTTCTGATATTCTTTCATTATTTCTTCCTGAATTTCCTCTGCTGATAAATGCTCCAAGGGCGTATATAGTCCGCGTTTCTCTCGTACCGTATTCAACCGTTTCATTGCCAAGTCCAGATTGGGAGTATCACTTGTTGCATAACATTCCGCCGCTATATAATAAATTTCCGGCAAGCGAATCAAAGGAACCTTATTTTGATAATAGTAATTTATAGAAGTGCCCTGATATAATTTCAAAGGAACATATCCTATGGTGGAAGTGGAAGTATTTAACTGCAATAAAGTATTGAAACGAATATCCGAAGATTGATTTTCATACAAAGTCTCTGCCGCCTCTCGTTCCAGATAAAAAGCCAAATAATCGGTTGCCATATAATAAGGCTTTATATAAGAAGATGTTTTCGTGTCCAGCCCCTGCACAGATAAGGCAAAAAGAGCTTCAGGAATCATACTGTAGTTTGGAGCCTGTAAGGTTCCCGAATCCAAAAATTTCAACACATATACATTTGTCTTCACATCGTATGCATCTGTATAAACCAATTCCACTCCGTCTCCGGTAGCCAAAATAATTTCTTCCGCAGCACTCAACGCCTCCTTCTTACTCTTTTGGCTACCTTCCCACATATATACTTGAGCTTGCAATGCTCTTACAGCATAATAATTAAGGTGAAAATTTCTAGTCTTATAAAAACCATCTTCATTCACCCTATCATACGCCGACCAGTCCAAATGTTTCGTTATCGGATCATAATCTTTTAATAAAGAAGCTGCACTTGACAAATCGTTTAGAATCGATTGAATGACTTCCTTTCCCGTTGCTTGGGGAGTCATATTTTTATCCAGCTCCGTTACGTAAGGAATAGTATGCCTAGTATTCAACTCCGATGAACGGTTGCTCCAATCTCCATACCCATACAAACGTAATAATTGGAAATGCATATAAGCCCGAATTGCCAATAATTCCCCTTTAATTACGTGGAAATTGATCGGATTGAAAATACTCTCTTTTTTATCAATATATTTCAAGGCCTCATCGGCATTCGCTATCACATTATAAGCTTTTTCCCAGATGTCTTCCACTACAGGTTTTACATATGCATGAGTATATCTATGTTCCTGAATAGCATACGCCTCTCCGCTAATAGAATTTCCATCGGTGAAAGCTCTATACTGATGAGCTGCCAGCTCCGGTAGATACCAAGAAAGATTTTTTCCAAATAAGCCTTCATCTCCCATAGCTATATAACAGCCTATCAATGATTGGCGGAATCCATCCTCTGTATTATAATGATCCTCTTCTCGAATTTCATTGCTGGAAGTGACATCAAACCAATCATCACACGAAGCCAATCCGAATGCGGCCATGAGCAATAGTAATATTGTTTGTTTCATAATTCTTTTTTATTAAAATGTTCCTGTTAATGAAAAAGACAAGGTACGGGCAAACGGATAACTCGTGCCTCGTTCTACCTTTATAGAAGAAAAAGTAGCCACATCATTTAAATAAACAGCCGCTCTTAATCTTTTCATATACAATTTCCGATAAATGGATTCCGGCAACTCATAATACGCACTAATAGACGAAATACTCAATTCATTACGGTCCTGTACAAATCGGGTGGTAGCACGCGTTACTTCCGAGGCTTTGTATCCTTTATAAGAAGTAATCTGCCCAGGCATCTGCCAACGTCCCAATAATACCCGTCTGTCTACATTATATTTAATATCAGCATTCTCTACCCGATCCACCAATGTCGCATTATACATCTGTCCTCCGGCCAAATAAGTCAGGGTAGCGCTTAAGCCTATACCCTTATATTCAGCCGTAAATCCCGCTGTCCCCCTATATTTGGGCGTTGCATCTCCTGCAGCAATCATATCAGAAGAATCATATATATAGGTATAAGTTCCGTCTTTCTTTATATATACTTCTTTACCACTTTGCGGATCAATGCCTGCCGAAGGCACAGCCCATATCGTATTCATTGATAAACCGTCCTGATACATCAAAACCGGAGTGGAAGTTTTGGCATCTTCTGCCTGTTTTAGCATCCGCTCATTATAAGTTCTCATACTTTCGGACAAATGGACGATTTTATTTTTCGTATACACCACCGAACCATGCACCGAAACAAATCCTTCTTTTCCCTGCCATACAGCATAATTAGCCTTTGCTTCGATACCGGAATTACGAACCAGTCCCAAATTGTCTTTTACCGAACCGAAACCCGTTGAAGTAGGGATGGTTACATCCGTCAACATATTCTTTGTATCGGCACTGTAATAATCAAACGAAAGTGACAAACCTGCCATATTCAAATCCAAGCCTATGTTGTAATCCTTCTTCTGTTCCCACATTAATCCGGGATTAGGCATATTATTCAGATAAGCGCCAGTCTGTCCTTCATAGGTCATACCTGCATAATATTTATATGTAGCAATGGCGGCATTGGTATTAAAATTCTGATTACCGGTTAAACCTACCGAAGCACGTAATTTCAACTGCTTTATCCAATCAATATCCTTGAGAAACATTTCATTATGCAGATTCCAGCCAAGTCCGAACGACCAGCTATTAGCCCAACGTTTATCGGCGCCATATAATGAAGATGCACTTTCACGCACCGTGGCATCCGCTAGATAACGATTGTCATAATCATAAGAAGCTGCCAAAAGGAAACTTGCTTCGCGGTTTATAGACGCATACCCTACCGGAGTGGTTCCTTCCGCATATTGTTTGGCAAAAGTAATGTCTGCAACTTGGTTATTGGAAAAGCCTTCCGCTGTATATTGATAAGCCGAATATTTGGTTTCCGATATAAAGAAACCCGCATTACTAAATATCGTATGTTTCCCAAAAGCTTTATTATAATTCACATTCAAGTCGCCCGATAAAGAAGTATTTTTCCCATTCTCGGCAATATATTGTCCGCGTTTTATCAGTAATAAATCTGTTGTATAATCGGCAAATTTTGAATGATTGGCCGGATAAAAGGTATCCGCATCATTCCGTTTCTGAGAGACTCCCAAACGTAAGGTCGCTTTCCAATCGGGAGTAATTCTCCATTCCGCATAAAAATTATCAGTAAAAGATGTATAACTGGAAGTAAGGCTCGTACCAATGGTAGCGTCATATAAAGGATTGGGCACTTTAGCTTCAGCCCAACGCAATATCTTTCCGTTTCCATCGGTTGCCTGCCAATAAGGATTCATTACTACATAATCGCCGAAAGTTCCATAAGGTGAGTCTGTACTTTGATTCGAGATTATCGAGAAAATATTTTTGAACAAGAAGTTCTTTGTACGATAGGAAAGACTTACATCACCCGATATGTTTTTACGTTGAGAGTCTTTCATCACACCATTTACTTCATTATAAGTAAAATTCAATATAGCACGCAACGAGCGGGAATCGCCAACTTCCACATTCAGGTTGTGCTTATGCCCAACTCCCGTATGCAAAGGTTTCGACAGCCAATAGGTATCCAATCCTTCCAACACCAGTTTCTTACGCGAATTGTATAATTGCGTGAGTCTTGCTTGTGTGTTCACATTGTTATCCGTATACATGCCTTCCGCCATTTCCACTTGCAATTTCTCCCAAGCATTACACATGTCGTAACTTGTCAAATCGGGCATTTCCAATGATAAGTTACCATTATAAGTAACAAGTGTTTCGTTACCGGTTAAACGTTTCGTTTCAATAACAATCACACCATTTGCAGCCTTCGAACCATACAATGCTTTCGCCGAAGCATCTTTCAGGATGGTTATACTCTCCACCCGGTTCATATCCATATCCATTACATTCTCTGCGGTGGTTTCGAAACCATCCAATATAAACAAAGGTTGATTAGGATCATTCTGATAATTGCTTTTCAAAGAAGATGGTTCTCCCGGAAAGCTGGATGTTCCACGCATCGACATAGAGGGAACCGTATTAGGATCAGATCCCATCGATAAGTTATCAGCAATATAAACTGTAGGGTCCAGATTCTTCAAACTTTGAAGAAGATTCTGGTTACCCACCCGCATCAAATCTTTGCTCGTTACAGTCACAGCCGAACCCGTAAAGCTTTCAGCCTTACGGGTATAGATGCCCGTTACCACAACCTCTTCCACTGTTTGCGTAATAGGTTGCATTTTTACTAAAGAAATGTTTCGAATAGAAAGTGTTATCGTCTGATAACCTACGAAGGAAAAACGTAAAGAGTCACACTTTGCTCTTACAATAATGTCAAAAGAACCATTTGTTCTGGTTACAGTACCCGATGTCGAATTATCGGCATCAATAACAGTTGCTCCGGGAAGAGGCTCACCTGCCTCATCTACTACCATACCATGAAGAGTGATAGTTTTTTGTTGAGCATAAGCAGCAGATACCGAAAGGAAAGCCGCTGCAAACAGTAGTAAAACCAGTTTTAGCGCGGAAGAGTTACATTTACCCCCCCCCACTGATTTTTAGACTTGATAGATATTCAATCTCTCTCATCACAATTAATTTAAGGTTTGATTAAAATATATAGTAACTTCGCGGGCAAAGTTAGTTATATTTCACACTTTTCATCTATATCCTACATAAA
>ENA-OPCT01000643-OPCT01000643.1-human-gut-metagenome-genome-assembly--contig:-NODE-643-length-17616-cov-15.180229_pt1 | contig 17616 bp, 18 predicted proteins | sample MGYA00241572_ERZ501495 | MGnify/ENA primary metagenome ERZ501495 (study PRJEB25962, sample SAMEA2042580) | human gut metagenome | biome: human gut; feature: human-associated habitat; material: faeces... | reverse complement strand
GTGGTGTGAATAGAGTAATGTATGATATTACATCTAAGCCACCTGGAACTATTGAATTCGAATAAACCATTTGTTAATTTGTAACGAATACTGTTCACAAAATTAGCAAAAATTTATATCCACAAATTAGGATACAAAACAGGTAATACAAAAGCCTGTCTTGTGTCCTTTTTTTGTTGAAAATAAAGGTGTTTTCGAGGTTTGTGTACAGGATAGGTAAGAGGTATGGAGAGAGGATAGGTAGGATGGTGTTGGTTGCTAAAAAAGTGGATAGAAGGGTTTGTTAAGAAACATAGAGTATTTTAGGAACATCAAATTTGGGAAAATAGATATCACTCTAAAATCCGCATAAATACAGGGCTTCTTGAGATTTTAAGAAAAATCCCCAAAAATGGAAGTAGGAAAAAATCAAGGATTTGGGAAAAATTTATACGTTTTTGGGAAAATTAAATCATTTTTGGAAAGCACCCAAAAAAACAAGAATCTGGGAAAATTGGCTGTGTTTTTGGGAAATACAAAGATTTGGAGATGATACAAAATGATTAAGAAAAACTTTAAAGGTCGGTGTGTGAAACAGTCGGTAAGTAAATCTAAAGATGTATGTAGGACATACAGTGATATTCAAACAAGATATTTGGATGTATTACAGGCTAATGATGATGTTATAGAAATACGTTGTAATGTCATTTTGGATGGATTGGAAATCGGTGATTATACATCGGATTTTGTATGTGTGAAATCAGGAAATGATTTGATGGTTCGTGAGTGTGCAAATCGAAAACATTTGATGAAACCTTTAACTGTAAAATTGTTGGATGCTTCCAAAGATTATTGGATGCGACATGGTGTTATGGATTGGGGGATTGTAACAAATGAAGAAAAATGATTTGTTAAAATATAACGATAAATTGATTCGAGTTTTAGACATACAGAACGATAAATATTTGATTATTGATTGCATAAAAAGAACAATGCCTGTATGGACGGATTCACTTATTGATTATGAATCTAGCAGTGAAGAAGAATTGTTTGATATTACAGGCATTAAGCCATCAGATAAGAGCGAAAATCTATCTGTAGATAATAAATACATCCAAGAACATTATTCGTTAATAGCAGGCATTTTACCGCATATAGGGAATGAAAAAGAACGTAGTAAAATGATACGCTCGATTGCTGATTATAGAAAAGTAAGCAAGCAGACTATACGCTATAATTTGTGTTTGTACCTTGTGTACCAGAATATTTCAATACTTGCTAGAAAAAATAGTAATACGGAAAAACAACTTACAGAAGATGAAGAAAATATGCGTTGGGCATTAAATAAATATTTTTATACACAACATAAAAATAAGCTAACAGTAGCATATACATATTTATTAAAAGAGAAGTATACGGATAAATCTGGTACATTGGTACAGCATCCTTCAATCTATCAATTTAGATATTTTTACCGTAAGACAAAGAACATGCAAAATTATTATATTTCCAGAGATGGTATAAAAAATTATCAACGTAATCATAGACCATTACTTGGAGAAGGTGTTCAATCATTTGCATCTAATTTGGGTGTAGGAATGTTGGATTCAACAATTTGTGATATTTACTTAATCAATGAAAAAGGACAAGTTATTGGTCGTCCTGTAATGACCGCTTGTGTAGATGCTTATAGTGGCTTATGTTGTGGTTATTCTTTAGGATGGGAAGGTGGAACTTACAGCCTGAGAAGCCTGATGTTGAATATCATTTCAGATAAAAAAGAATACTGTAAAAAGTTTGGCATTGAATTGAATCATTTGGATTGGAATTGCCATCATTTACCTGCAACTTTAGTAACGGATAAAGGAAGTGAATATGCTTCTGAACATTTTGAACAGCTTACAGATTTTGGTGTATCAATTGTAAATCTTCCAGCTTATCGCCCAGAGCTTAAAGGGTCAATAGAAAAGCTTTTTGATGTTATTCAGGAAACTTATAAACCGTATTTAAAAGGCAAGGGAGTTATTGAACCTGATTTTCAAGAAAGGGGCGCACATGATTATCGAAAAGACGCTTGTATCACTTTAGAACAATTTGAAAAAATCATTATTTATTGCATCATCTATTACAATTCAAAAAGGATTGTAGAAAGCTTTCCTTATACGCAAGAAATGTTGGATGAAGGTGTAAGACCTCATGCAAGTGAGATATGGAATTTCAGTTTAGAAACTGTGGGAACAAATCTTTTAAATGTTTCAAGACAGGAAATGATAATGTGTTTACTTCCAAGAACAAAAGGGAAATTTACGCGTTCAGGATTAAAGGTAAATGGACTTCGTTATAAACATGAAAGCTACACAGAAATGTATCTTGTGGGAGGTGAAATTACAGTTGCATATAATCCAGAAGATGTAAGCAATGTCTGGCTTATTGAAAAGAATGGAAGATACGTCAAATTTGATTTGATTGATAGTCGCTATTCAGGGCTTGATTTAGAATCGGTTGAAACAATCAAAACATCAACAAATCAACTTGTAAAATCACAAAATGAAGAAAATCTACAGGCGAAAGTGGCTCTTGCGCAAAATATTGAAGCGATCTTGTCAACGGGTCTAAATCCAGTTGACAAGGGGCTTCATAATATGCGCCAAAATCGTCGCAAAGAACAACAACGAACGCATATTGATTTTTTTAAGGATGGTGACTTTTAATGTTAGATATAAATACTCTCATTGAGGAACTCCCTGAAATGTTATCAGGAAATGAACTTAAAAATGCAATGCAAGTTTTACCAGAATATGATGAATCCATCAGACAGGAAAATGATGCTAAAAGATTGATGAAATTATCAGATTTATACAGTATCTATTTACCTTCACAAATGTCACAGGAAATATACAGTAAATTGTATTTGGGTATCCTACGTTCTTTGCAGAAAAAAGGAACGAGAACAGCGATAAAACAATTTAATCAAAATAATAAAGATGTGAAAGAATCTTGTATAACAAGAGCAGCACAACAATACTCTGGCATTATTGGCGGCTCAGATTCTTTTACGATTATTGGTACAAGTGGAATTGGAAAATCAAGTGCCATTTCAAGAGCAATTCATTTGATAACGCAAAATCGTATTATTCAAATTGATGAACCTTATACAAACATACTTCCTTGTGTCTGTGTTCAGTGTCCGTATGATTCTTCCGTAAAAGGATTATTGCTTGAAATACTTCGCAAAGTGGATGAAGAACTTGATACAACTTATTACCAAAATGCAATACGAGCAAAAGCGACAACAGATATGCTTATAGGTTCTGTAAGTCAGGTGAGTTTAAATCATATTGGATTGTTGGTTGTAGATGAAATACAGAATGTCGTCAATAGTAAAAATGGTAAGAATTTGATAGGCTCTTTAACTCAACTTATTAACAATTCTGGAATCTCTATTTGTATGGTGGGAACGCCTGAAAGTGAACGTTTTTTTGAGCAGGCAATGCAGCTGGCAAGACGTAGTTTAGGGTTAAAATATACAGCTTTAGAATATGATGAATATTTTCATTTTATTTGTGAAAAACTCTTTGAATATCAATATGTAAGACATCCTACAGTTATCAATGATGCGATTATTAACTGGCTTTATGAGCATAGCGCAGGTGTTATTTCTATAGCTGTATCATTGATTCATGATGCCCAAGAAATAGCCATTCTTGATGGACGAGAAGTATTAGATATTTCTACATTAAACGATGCCTATAAACAAAGAATGAATATGCTCCATGATTATATACAGCCTTGTATAAAAACAATGAAACAAACCACTAAATCAAAGCCTAAAAAACAAGCGAGTAAGATGGTTGAAAATAAGATTACAGATAAAATGATTTCAGATGTACCATCTATCCAATCGTTAGTTAAAATTGCTAAAGAAAATGGAGAAGATATTCTTGATTTATTACAACAAAATTTCAATGTAGAGGTGATTTCATGTTAGGATTTTTGCCTGAAATTTATCCAGATGAATTGCTTTATAGTTTAATGGCGAGATACGCAAATAGGTCTGGTTATTTATTATATCGAGCCGTTGCAGAAGAATTATTTTTTAAACCAAAGGAACTGCCCAATATTTTGTTTTTAAACCGATATAAAGATAACGTACAGAACAGATTAACGAAAAATAAAAGTATGGATTCTTTAATACAGCATTATACAATGTTCAATAATTATGGTCTGTTTTTGCCTGTAGAGCGTAAAAAAGAAGCTTATGATTCTTTACTGGATGGAGATAGTGATTATCATCAAAAACTTCAAATGAGCAAATCAGGTAAAGATAAGACATTAAAGTTTTGCCCGGTCTGTGCGCAACATGATCTACAGAATTATTCTGAGACTTATTGGCACAGAAGCTGGCAAATAGAAGATATTGAGATTTGTCCTATACATCATTGCTATTTGCAAAACACTGATATTTCACTAAGAGCAAAAACATCCCCAGCTTTTATAAGTGCAGAAGATATTGTGCCCAATAATGCAGATATTATTTATAGCAAGAATGAGCGTCAAATTGAATTGGCAAAATACATGCATGAAGTATTTAATCAGGATACGGACTTTGATAATCCTGTATTAGTTGGAGAATTTCTTCATTCTCATTTAGAAGGTACAAAATATCTGTCGCCAAGAGGGCAACAACGAAATATTTCTAAGTTACAAAAAGACTTTGTAGAATATTATAAGGATTTAGAAAACAATGATTTTATCGAAGTAGCACAAATTCAAAAGATATTTACGAATAAGTCCTATAGATTTAAAAGTGTCTGTATGTTAGGAATGTTTCTAAATATTAAACCTTATGATTTGGTGAATAGGATTTTACCTGAAAATAGCCAAATAGACAGGTTTGAAAAACAAATTTATTTGTATCATGAACAAGGTATGAACTACAGAGAAATTGCTGAAAAGTTAGATGCTTCTTATGATGTTGTGAAAATGATAGGAGCAGGAAGATATGGGGCGAGTAAGAAGGTAAAAAAGCAATCTCATAATAAATGTGGAGTAAAAATAAAAGATTGGAATAATGAGGATTTACAGATGCTTCCAAAGGTGAAAAAAATCATAAGCGATTTGTGGGAAGATGAATCTAAGAATAATCGTCCTAGACGAATTACAACATATGCAATTACTCAAAAGCTAAATGTTCATTCTAAGCAATTTGAGATGATGCCTTTATGCAAAAAAGAGATAAAAAAATATGAAGAATCTTTACCAGAATTTTGGGCTAGAGAAGTCTTTTGGGCAGTTGATTACATACACAAAAATGGATATGTTTTAAATTGGAAACAACTCAGAACTCTGACAAATCTAAATAGGAAAAACTATCAAAAATGTATTCCGTTTTTAGGCAGATTTATTGATGATGAATTATTGATTTTATCTCTAAAAAATATATAAAAATAGATATGATAATATGACAAACAATGTGACAATTTGTTGGGAATATTCCCTAACAACCCTTTAAAATGCGTTAAAACGCGCATTTATTTATACTAGACCCATTTATGGGTCTATGTCACATAGAGCATATAAATATGACAAATATGCCTAAAAGTATGAATTATTAGGGCTATTTGTCATTTTTATATTGTGACAAAATATACTGCATGATAAAATGAACACAGATTCAATAAAAAAGAAGGTGTGTTCATTATGAGTAAGAAAGATACAGAGAGTAAAACGAAACAGGTAAATCGTTCTTACATCTGGGAAGTTCAATCTCGTGTAAAAGACGATGAGGGCAACGAGATTTTTACAAAAGAAATGATTGATAAATATATTGAAAAGCAAACTTCTAGAAGCAAGAAGTCAATACAATGGTATGCGTGGATTGTTCATGATAAAGATGTTTATACTGAACAAGATAAACTTGAAGCTCATGGCAATCCTACAAAGATAAAAATTGGTGGATTAAAACCACCGCATATCCATCTTATATTGAAATTCCAGAATTCTAGACGGCAGACAGATGTTGCGAATGCTTTTCACTTGGATAAGCATTTTGTCAGAAAACCGACTGTTAATACAAGAGGAATCCAATTACCTGCAATGGTCACATATTTGACCCATGAAAGAGAGCCTTTAAAGGCTCGTTATAGCAGAGAATTGATATATACGTCGCATCCTGATTTGCTTAATGAAATGATAGATAAGTATGAAGAAACTTATCCTAAGAAATTGAGCAAGCAATCAAGAAGAAAGCTGGCTGAAATGTATGTTGAAGAAATTACCAGAGGTAATATTTCTTTGGCACAAATTAAAGAGCAATGGGGCTTTAATTTCTATCTTGATTATGAAGCTCGATTTCTTAAGGCTAGGCATGAATATATAAGAACTAAATTTGAAATGAAGCCTAGAATCAATTATTTCATTGAGGGAAAATCTGGTGTTGGTAAATCGACAGTTGCCAGAATGCTTGCTTTTGCACTTGGAAAACGAGTATTTGCAAAAGAACTGAATCAAGCAAATCATGATGAGCATGATTTTACAGAAGATGAAATGTACTTAGAAGTCGGAGAACGAAAAGTACGTTTTGATGCTTATGAATATCAGCCAACTCTTATCTGGAATGATGTCAGAAGTAAAGACCTTCTTAACGAATTTGGTCGTGAAGGTGTTTTGAACTTATTAGAACTTAATCCTGTAAAGCGTAATTATAATATTAAGTACGGTGGGGTTATTCTTTCTAATCAGGTCAATGTCATCAATGGGATTGAAGACTGTGATACATTCATTGGCGGTCTGACAGAAGCATATACAGATGCATCTGGGGTTGAGCACGCTGGTGAGGATAAAAAACAAGCGTACAGACGTTTTCCAGTCGTTTTACATATTCATCAAGATTATATTGAAATCAAAATCAACACCATGATTTTCGATATCAAAGATGGGGAAATATTTGATATTGATTATGAAAAAGAGAATGACGAATACTATACAGCACATCGTGATGAATATGAGGAATTGGTTGATAGTAATAAGAGTCCTGAGGATATTGCTAAAGCGAATGTAGATGTACCAAATAAAAATGTGGTGCGTACTGAATCATGCTATCAGACTTATAAAATTGTCAAAGTGAATATTTCTAAAATAAATGAAGGCTTTGCATATGATGCATGGAATGAGATTGCAATGAGAATCATGGAACCAGTAGTAAAAATACATAAAAAATATATGGATTCTCATCAAGGCAAAAGCAATAAAATTGTTAATGCACAGTATATACCTGACATTGAAATAATCAGTGGTGATGATGTGAACGACTTTATCAATTCATTTGATAACAGTGTTGACTCAGATAATATTTATTATGAAGCTAAAAATGCTCAAGATATGCAATGGAACGCTGAAATGCGAGAAGCTATTGGTGAATCTAGGGATAATGGTAGCAAAATAGCAGAAACGCATTTTGAGTTATACAGCAAGTTTAGAGAGCTATATGAAATCTATGAAGTCAAACGTACATATGATAATTTTCTGGATGTAGAAAACTATTTAAAAATCAACTATGATTTTTTGATACAGTTTCCAATCATCAAAGAATTTGTTGAAAAAGGTTTAGAAGATACTTTTATCAAAAATAAAGATGATTATTTGAATATATTGAAAAAAGATGATGAAATAAAAAGCTGATCCCCCGCTTTGGCGGGGGACTGCTTTTTATTTCATCATTTTCTTGCGCAAGTATTCTTGACGAGCTTGTAATGCTGAATAAGCAATACCAATATCACGAAGTGTGATACCAAGCTGTTTACAGCTTTCTAAACCATGCTCAGAAATCATTTTTTCAATCTGCGCATCATTTTCTTTTTTTGCTTTTTGAAAATTGACAAGCAAGTTTGGATTGGTTGGTCTGAAAATTGTATCAACATTAGGTACATTTCGACCATTCTTATTAGCAATATATCTTACAAGATATTCACCATTGAAAATTAAATCGTCTGGTGTAATCTCGAGATGATTCGCTAATAATGTTGAAAAGGTCTGAGCCTTAAACTCAGAATCCATTTTGGATTTTGCAACTTCTTCAATAAGAAGTTCGATATATGATTTATATAATTTGTGCATAATAAATTCCTCCGTTATGTATTATTTGCGAATAAGTCCACGATAGTGGACTTTCAATGATGGGGTGCAGATTTTCGCTTTATCTGCGCCTTTATACAATGGATTTTTCCACTCCTGAAGGTTGTATTCTTCAATCAACCATTCAGGGTTGTCCATCATATTGCCAGGTCGATACTGCTTGTCTTTGTTTTCGCAGACGAAATCATAATCTCCATCATTGACGATTTTGATTAGCTCACGATAAAATACGTGAGATGATTTCAATTTACCTGACGGATAATTCTTTTCATACCATGCTTTGAATAAAGCATACAGAAATGAACTAGGTAACAAATCCCATTGAAATACATTCTGTCCGAAAAAGTATTCGGCAAATGATTGTACAGGGTTGTTATCAATTTTAAATTCTTGCAACAAGTCTTTACATTCTTGTGGCATTGAAAGTTCATAGCAGTTACTATTGAGCGCTTTATACAGAACGTATTCAAGTACTTCTGGACGCTTCAAATAGTCATGCTTGATGTACTTTCTTTCTATTCCTAAGAATCGTTTGTTCATTGGAACAGGTAAAAGCCTTCTGTACAGTGAATCTGATGTATCACGTACGTGCATGATGCCATTCAAGCAAAATACCATGAACAATCGCGAAGCAAATGTAATGGGTGTTTTGAACTTTCTGTTAATGATAATAGAATCGCCTGTTACAATAGATTTGAATGTACTGGCATCATCAAGATAACCTGCGGTATCACTTTCATCTGAAAGCACTGTTGATACAGATAATAAAGGTTCTAATAAGAAGTCCTTATTGAAATCTGTTATGCTCAATGAACAGTAATTGCCTTTGCCAGATAACATTTTTAACAGTTGTAAAAATGTTCCTTTAGCATTACATCCAATTTCTGAACAAAGGAAAATTACTTTATCCCATGGATAGTTGGGACGTACAGTAGCACCAATGACTTCCCATAAAAGATTTACAATCTCAGGATTGTCAGAAATGCTATCCATCCAGCTTTCTACATCCCAGTCTGTTCCATCATCTGGGTTATGAATCACAACATTTGTAGCGTTAGGATTATAATTTACAGATGTTTTAGAAGTGAATATGTAGTCTGGTGAAAATGGCATCAATTGTTTTGTTTTGTAGTCAAAAATACCATTGTTTACAATCGAAAGATTTGGGTCTGAACAGAGTCCTTTAACAGGAGCTTTCTTACTCATGATTGCCAGGATTTCTTTAAAATCATAGTCACGAAGATTGTAGCGATACTGCTCAATCAATCTGTAAAAAGTTTTTGTGCTGGTAGAATACAGCCCAGTGTCTTTGTCGTAGATTGCAAGCACTGTTGAATCAAAATCTTTATCTTCTGATTCTTCATCTGCATTGCCAGAAAAATCAATGTTGACAATGGGATACAAACGCAAAATGATATGAGCAATTTGCGATTCCGTTAGTTGTCTTGGACATGGTATTTTCTTACTTTTAGTGATTGAAACATTGTATACTTCTACATTGTTGCGAATCGTTTGTAACAACTCAAATCGAATCATTTTAGGTTCTGGTGGATTATCAATATCCAATGAATCTAAATATTCATCAGTTGTATCACGAATAATATCGTCAAGACTAATAGCAAAATAGTTCGCTTGATTTGTTTTTGAATTATCGTCCATAATTCTATTCTCCTTTCAATTTTGTTGGTGTATTGTACATGATGTTTGAAATCATAAGTGTGTTATAGATGATGAATAATTGCTCATTGAAGAAAGGGGATTTTTCATCATGTACAATTACACCTTAGTATTTTTGAATGCTTTTTTGCATTCAGTAGACCACCCGCTAAGCTCTATCTGAGCTTTTTGGGCTTTTGTTGTAACAGGCAACAGTATGTTGTTTTTTGCTAAGTCATTTTGTATCACTCCTTTAGTTTTGTTGGAATATCTTGTTTGATATTCAATCTTTATCCCGTCAATATTGTGTAGTTCCTTGTACTGTTAGTATCTATTAATCAGTTAGTAAGAGTAATAGAAAGCGTACAGACGCTAGCTTTTTAGCTAAATGTTGCTTGTCAACATTGATGTGTTAGCATATATTTTCAGCACATCAAAAAATAAAAAATGGTACATTTCAGAATGAAAAAAGGTACACATTTCTAATACAGGTCGATAAGTTAGAACAAATGACCTTAATACAGGTGAAATGTGTACCAGAAAGTTAGTTAAAGTACCTGAAATGCACCATAAAAATACACTGCGTGATACGCTGAAAGTGTTGCTACAGTAGGGGATTGTTAAAATGTACCTATGTACCATTTATTTTTAATTAATAATAATATTTAATAAATTTAACCCTGTATAATAACCTTTTAGCGCCTTCAAAAAAATCTGGTACATTGGTACGTTTCTTTTTCTCTTCTGTATGAACGTCTTGATTTTTTATAAAGGACATCCTTTCAACGAAAAACATTAGCCCATGGAACAAATCCATGGGCTTTTAAAGTTGCTTGCGCAACTGCGGGTGAATTTTCGATTAGCTGTTAGCTGATTTTGGCAACAAGTTTGTCACTGAACCGTATGCGGTTTTTTAGATTTAAAAAAGACTTGCATACAGGATCGTTGACAACACTGTGTCATGAAATGTTGAAAAGGAGAAATTTATTATGAAGAGAAATGAACAAATGAAAGAAATCGAAATGAAATTACAAGCAGGAGTGGAAAAATACTTTCAATCTGACAAATACGCAACATTGTTAAAAATGATGAGTAAGTTCCATAATTACAGTTTTAACAATTGCTTGCTCATTATGCTACAATGCCCATATGCAAGTTATGTTTCTGGTTATTCAACATGGAAACATACATTTCATCGTATTGTGAAGAAAGGTGAAAAAGCAATCCGTATTGTTGCGCCTTGTCCTCATAAAATTGTTGATGAAGATACAGGTGAAGAAACTGTCTATATGACTTATAGAGCAACCGCTGTATTTGATATTTCACAAACTATGCAGATTCCTAATACAAAAGAAATAAAGCTTGGTATAAAAGAATTACATGGGGATGTGAAAGATTATGATTGTATATTAAATGCTATCGTTGAGACTTCACCTGTACCAGTTTCATATGAACAAACAAAGGGCGAAATAAAAGGCTATTATGTTCCTAAAGAGCATCGCATTGTTGTTGGATGTGGCATGAGTGAATTACAAACAATTAAAACATTGGTACATGAAATAACTCATGCATTGCTTCATAATCCTGATGCTATCAAGGAACGTAAAACTGATAGAGATACCCAAGAAATTGAAGCTGAAAGTACAGCTTTCATTGTCAGTTCTCTATTAGGACTTGATACCTCAGAATACAGCTTTGAATATATTGCTAACTGGGCAGGAAAAGATAATCTAAAAGCTGTTAACAGTGCAATGAAAAATATTCAAGATACAGCAAATCAACTGTATGATGAAATACAACAAAATTTACAACAAAACAAAAAATAAATGCAACTTCGTTGCATCGGGTGATTTTTCGGCTAGCTAGTAGCTGATAAATGATTTATAAATCAGGCAATGAGTTTGTCACTGAACCGTATGCGGTTTTTTAAGGATTAAAAACACTTGCATACAGGATCGGTAACAACACTGTGCCATGAAATGATGAAAGGAGATTGATTATTATGAATCGTATATCTATTAAAACGAATGTAGAAGGATTTGAGCATGTTATCCCAGTATTAGAACATGAATCAAAAATACCTGATGATATTTTTACTGGCAGAACAGTTGATTTGGAAGATGTCTAATTTTATTTCAGGGTAGTGCTCAATGATTTGTGGATTCCACTTTCTAAAGAAGTTGCTATTCATACTGGCATCACTGGGGAAATATTGGATGAACACCTCAGAACCATGGAATATCCTTATAAATTGATTAATTGTAATGATTTCATCGAAGGTTCAGAACAATGGATTGGAACACGAGCTTTTGTGTTGACTAATGAAATGTATTATTTAGGAGCTGGTGCTATAATGAGTGAATATGTAAGAACAAAACTTTATGAAAAGTTTCAATGTAATATTATCATTCTTCCAATTTCAGTTGATGGTATAATTATCCTTCCAGAAAAATATTATTCACTTGAAAAGAACAAAAAGAATTTGAAAGAAATTTTAAATTATTATAATAGTAAAAATAAAGAAGATGTTTTTCTTTCAAATCATATCTATTATATTGATTATATAAATTGTTGTTTTAGAACAATTGATTAGGAGTGAATCATAATGAAGAATGAGAAATATATTGAGGTTGCAATCAATCTTTCAAGAATGTATGGAGTGGCTGAAACATTAGAGCCACTCCAACCAAAAAAATTCATTGAATTTGATAAAATGATTGATGAATGGACACTAGAATTTTTAGAAAATGAAGAACAAGATATTGTTACATTTTTTGAAAATAAAATAAAGAATCTGTAACTAAAAAATGGCATTGGCATAGGTATGATACCTACGGTCAATGTCATATTTTTTCATCTGGAATATATTCAATAACTTCGTCAACTTTGCAATCTAATATCTCACATAAAGTGTTCAAAGTAGTTGTTGTAATTGGCTTGTTATGCTTCATTCTATGAACTGTATTAGCTGGAATACCATACTTAAATATCAATGCATATTCGGTCACATTCTTTTTGAACAAAGTCTCATAAAATGGTTGATAAGAAATCATCAGCAACACTCCTTTTGTATAGAGTATCACCATTTTTATGTTGAATATGCCTAAGTAATTAGGTATAATCAATTTATGAAAAAACTTCATAAATGAAGTGATTTATGCTTTAAACAAAGCAAAAATCTATAATAGAAAGGGAATATGATTATGAGAAAGAAGAAATTTATAGCAATGGCTTTAGTTGCTATGTTGTCACTTTCAGGATTGACAGGATGTAGCGATAAAGACAAAGCTGATATTTCAAACAAACTGAATAACAAAACAACAGAAACCACTAAGAAGGACGACAGCAAAGCTGACGACAAGACTTCTGAGTCTAAGCCTGACAACAAGTCTGACAACAAGTCTGACAACAACAGCAGCAACAAGCCTGCTGACAAGCCTGCTGAGACTAAGCCTTCACAGCCTGCTCATCAGCACACTTGGGTTGACCATACAGCTACGAAGCAGGTACCACGTACCGTGCATCACGACGCTGTATACGAGGATGTTACCATCCCAGCTGTAACTAAGCACCAAGTTCAATGCATGAACTGTGGTCAGTGGTTTGACAGTAAAGATGACCTTTACTGGCATTTCATTGATGCAGATGGTGCCTGCGGCAACTACTGCTATGGTGCTGAACGTGATGTCGTCATCACTCCTGCACACACTGAGCAAAAGCTTGTCAAGGAGGCTTACGACGAGACTGTCTACGATACGCAGACTTACGTCGACTACCAAGAGTGCACTGGTTGTCACGAGCACAGGCAGAAGTAAGCACTGTGCGCAGCACCACTCCAACTGAATAAGGGAACCGTACTTACCTACGGTTCCCTTTTCTTTAAAAGTGAGAGAAGTGGTCGATGTGAAAAACTATCTACAGAACACTTCGACCACTATTTGACAACAAAAATGCTTCGCAAACGTAGTTTGCTCATAGTAAACTGCTAACAGAATCACAAAAGCTTCGCAACTACGTTGCTCATAGTGGAACTGCTAACAGAATTCGCTAACAAAATCACTAAAGCTTCGCAAACACGGTTTGCTCATAATGTAAACTGCTAACAAAATTTGTCAACAAAAACACTAGAGTGAAATACCATCACTCACCACCATACCTAAGGAGGTTATTCATCATGAAAAAAATTCTCTATAGCATTATCACCATCATGCTTGTACTGAGTGTGATGGTATGTGGAACTAACACAACAGCATATGCTGCCACCAAATCCATTCGTGTAAAGACCACTAAATCAACTCTTTACATTCTTGACTCTGCCAACAACAAGGCAAAACTTACAGTGACCTATAATGGTAAGAATGTCACTAAGGCTGCTAAGTACAAGTCCAGTAACAGCAAAATTGCCAAAGTGAATAAAAATGGCACTATCACAGCGGTAAGACCAGGTACTGTGAAAATCACCACTAAATACAAAGGTAAATCACGTACCACCAAGGTTGCCATCATGCTTGTACTGAGTGTGATGGTATGTGACAGTGGAACAACAGTATTGTTAACGGAAATGACGAACAATATTTGAAGATTTTCAATCTTGTTCGCAGATCCGTTAACTTTTTTATTGTCTAATGTTGATAAACTTGATTTGCTTTTTCTTTATATCTCACAAGTGTTCTTACGGAAATACCTGTCATCGCGGACACTTCACTATAGCTGTGATTTTCTAAAAGCTTAACTGCATGTTGACGTTGAGCTTTATTAAATTTCATTGGACGACCTTCTTTATAATTTGGGTCATGTTTTCTTTTATATTCTCGTCCATTTTGCATACGTTGAACAATAGTATTTCTTTCAAGTTCTGCAAAAGTAAGCATGACTTGAAGCATAGCTTTTCCGATTGGAGTTTTTGCATCAACCATTCCCATATCTAATGGATAAACGGTGATACCCTTATCTGTTAAATCTTTTACTACAGCATAACCGTCATAGGCATTTCTAGCCAGTCTATCAATTTTACACACAATTAAAGTGTCTCCACTTTGAATTTCATCTAACATCTTTTCAAAATTTGGACGAGCCATTGTTGTTCCTGATTGAATGTCTTGAAAAATTTTTTGGCAACCATGTTGTTTTAAAATTCTAAGTTGGTCGTCAAGGGATGTCCCATTTTCTTGTCGTTTGGTACTTACACGAATATATCCATAAATCATATTATTTCTACCTCTTTTCTTAATTTATTTATGGCTATGAAATATGGCATAGGGGAAACACTTGATTTTACGTTGTCTAAAGACCTATGCCATAACTTAAAATATTTGACTAAAGATTATAATTCAAAATCTTCTGGTACTTCTGGATGTTTTCCGCCAACTTCAATATCAGCTCCACCGCCAGAAGGTAAACGACGCTTTGGATTCAAAGTATGTTCGATTTGATTTTTTCTACGTTCTCTGCCTTGCAAATAAACATCATACAAAGAAATAACTCCAATGATTTCTCCTTTATCATTGCGCTTTACTTTTTTCATCTTTTTAAGAAATTCAATATAATATGGTTCGGCATCAAAAAAGTTTTGAAGAGCCACCTGATATGTCTTGTCATCTTCAATCTGTTGAAGAATTTTATCATGTGACAACTGAGCAATCTGAATATCTTTTTGCAAAAGTTCTAATTCAGTATGTAAATGATTTAATTGCATACCTACATTTGAAAGTTCTTCTTTTTTGATATCCAATTCCTTTTTTGCTTCTTCATATTCAAATTGTGTGAGTTCTTTAGCATTAAGCAATTCTTTTAAATGTGCTTCATTTTCATTGATTTGAGAAAGCAAGTTGTTATTTTTTACTACCAATGAATTATAGTAGTTTTCCTGTTTTTTAATATTGTCTAACATTTTTATCATTCCTTTCATTAGTACGACTTTGTGGACTACACTGTTTACAAGGCTTAAAATTGTAAACAGTGTTGATCCACAACATTGTGCAAAGTATTGTTATAATTGATAAGTTTCTTCATCATCTTTTTGTTTTGAATAACTTGCAACATCTTCTTGATACTGAGTTTTCACATCTTGAAGATGTTTTTGGTGACGCATAAATGAATCTTGATAAATGTCATAGTAAGATTTTTCCAATATTGAACCATCTTTTCTACGAAATTTACGATTACCTAAACTTTTCAAGAACGTGATGAAGTAAGTAGGTGTTCTTGAAAGACGGTCGATTTGGTTATCAAGCTGTTTCAATTTATCATCTAAATAAATTGAATCATTAAGCTTTTTTTGAAGTTGGTGAAGCTTCAATTTTAATTCTTCAAATTCATTGTTCTTATTCGATAATTGGTGTTGGATGTCTTGCATTTGATTGTTCAAATTTTCATTGTCCTTTAATAAGATACTGTTTTTATAAACCAAATCTTGATTTGCTTGATTTAGTCTATCTGTTTCAGATTTTGCAATCCTATTTTCTAAAGACAGATTTTGATTTTCTAAATCTAAAGTATCATTTTGAGCCATCAAATGATTGGCACGTTCGGATTCTTTGTCTGCATCTTTTTTAGCAATTTCAAGTTGCTGGATGATTGCATCTTTTTTCTCTAAATTATGTTTTACGTCGTTACGTGGAATATCATCGACTTCAATACCATGACTGCGAACAATTTCAATCCATTTCTTACGTACCATAGAATCAAAAACCATCTTGCGATTATTTTGTCTGTTTGGAATAGCTTCTACTGATTGATTATTTTCATCCAAAAGGATATTTCCAGAATCATCAAGTAAATATTCATTTGGCAGTTTTACACCTGCCATCTCCAAAGCTTTCTCTTGTCCGATACGTCTATTTCCATCTTTGTCGATATAAGACCATACACGTCGAATATGACATTGAGGAACTTCCTCAGCGAAATGCTCAGCATAATCTAAAATCGTGAAGGGCTGACCATGTGAATCATTCCATTCATTTAACCATGCAATCCATTCTTGACAACATTCATGAAAAGCTTGCATGTCTGGGTGTCCAAAGGAATCTCCAATTTGAATATAAACTTCCTCAGGAGCATTTTGTTTTTTATACATCCATTCATCCATGGTCGTGACTCTTTCAGGATGTCTATTCTTAATATAATTTGCATTTGTATTATCAAGTTGATGTCCAAATGTTTCATTATAGTATTGAAGCTCTGCATCAGAAAAACTTATATGTCCTTCGTCAAAATATCCATATTCTTTTTTGTCGTAACAGTTCCAGTAACGTTCTAAATTCAGCTTGTCTTTTTTGATGTTTTTTGCAAAAGCAACATTGAAATTTCTATCATTGTGCTTTGGGTCAAACACCTTGCCATTTGCATGAGCACGACCTGAATGCATCGTTACTTTTTTGCTCAAATTGCATCATCTCCTTTGTCCTTGTTATTGCTTTTTGCATCAACAAATATTACTCAATATTTGTTGGTTGCGACAAGCAATAACACCGTATTCCTTGACGAAACGTCAAGGCGGTGCTCTTATCAGAGGGATTGCTTTCAGCAGGAATCCTGCGGATAGCTTTTGCTTTATTTCTGCTAAAAATAAAGCTTTTTCTCTCCCTACCTATACTATATCAGATTATAAAAATAACGCGAATTTTGCCAAAAACAGTCTCAATAAAAGTCAATGCTGGCACTGTCAAAAATGGCATTGAAAAAATTTTAAATTTTTTGAAATTTTTTTGATATATATTGCCAGCATTGTATATCATTGATATAATGGCAACAGATTGATATCTATTAAACCAATATTCTCCCATGTATTACCATGTTAATTTGTAACGAATACTGTTCACAAAATTAGCAAAAATTTATATCCACAAA
>ENA-OPCT01000640-OPCT01000640.1-human-gut-metagenome-genome-assembly--contig:-NODE-640-length-17756-cov-3.094571_pt1 | contig 17756 bp, 14 predicted proteins | sample MGYA00241572_ERZ501495 | MGnify/ENA primary metagenome ERZ501495 (study PRJEB25962, sample SAMEA2042580) | human gut metagenome | biome: human gut; feature: human-associated habitat; material: faeces... | reverse complement strand
GTAGGATTTTCTTCTCTGAAACAGTTGAACGGTGCAGACTGTTTTGCCGTCGTACAATAGAATGCCCCCTGAACCGGAACAATACCACCCATAGTGTCATATTCCATATTATTAGAGAAAATCATCAACTGTGTTACATTGAAGAAACGACGAAAACAAGATTTGCTCATTCTTTTATTGATACGTTCCCTTTCTGCCAAAATACCTTCATGATTGTTAGGTTTCTTAACCTCAATAAAAGCAAGCGGCATACCATTAACAAAACAAGTTATATCTGGACGGAATTCATCTTCTGTATCTTCATTTTCGCATGTAAATTCAGTTGTTATATGCCAATCATTATTGTCTGGATTATCAAAATCAATAAGTTTAACACCATTTTGGGATGACAACAGCTTGTAAAATTCACGTCCCAAATCATCGTTATTGGCAATATTGACTATTTTAGAAAACAGTAAAGAAACCTCAGAACTAGACATCTCTGGATTAAGACGCTTTACAGCGTTAAGAAAAATATCTATCAAAATATTTGTCTTAGTATCATAGGCACAAATACTATCTAAGTAAGTATAACCCAACTTACAAAGATGAAGTGCAGCTGGAACTTGCACCCTTGTATTTTCATTAAAATTACCATTACCCATAATCGATCATTTCTATTTGAAATTTATAATCTCACTCACATTAACTTCCAACAACTCTGAAATACGTTTCAATGTAGCTAAATCTGGTTGAGTAGTATTTGTACACCATTTTGAAACAGTTGTTTGGTTTACCCCCAACTGTTCAGCCAACCATTTATTGGTTTTCTTCTTCTTAACTAGAACAAGCTTTAACTGATTCAAATCTTCCATATACCAAAATAATGATTCTAATGCAAAAATAATGATTTTAAATAAAACATATCTTATTTTTATATAATACCAGCTTGTCTATTGCATTTCTTTGGCATTTGTCCAATTGTTGGCTGGACAAATTGTGCAGTTTTCGGTTGCACAAATTCTGTATACAAATATCTTATATTGTTTCTATGTGGAATATTTAAATCCATACATTTAGAGTATTCTCGAAATCTGAATATGACACATTATATTTGTGAATGAATCCATATATTGTTACTGTGTCACAAACACCCTCCAACTACCATCCTGCCTCGCTCAACTTATTTTTCTGAATAAGTTGAGCGAGCAGATTCTGAATGGCAACGATACTGATGCCAGGTAGAACATTTATAACCAACAACGTAAATACACAAAAAAGTTTTAAATATGGTTGTATAGATACAACCTTTTTTTGCAGTTTTAAATACATATCGGATGGCAAGATTGGAGGATTTTCGTTCCGATACCCAATTATACCTATTGGTTGAATCTTGTTTTATCTTAAGCTCCGGCTTCAGAATAACAGGTAAAACAACCGATATACCCAAAACAGGATTTATAAAATAGACGACTATGTTATATTACTTTGCGTACCAGTAAGACATGCATCAGGACAATAAGACTGCAACACCCACAACAACCAAGCACTAGATAAGTTTTCTATACTCACCACATAGCACCAATATAAAATGGAAAAAGTAATTTTATTTAGCCGAAAATTGTAATTTTGAAATGAATACTCAGTTATTCGAAAATTTCGAAAAGCTGTCCATTAGGTCAGTTTGTAAATTTATCATTCAATATAGTCTAGCGGACAACAAACAAAGACATGCAAGAATATGGAAAACGAGGAATTGAAATATCACTATAAATATCCGCATCCGAGTGTGACGACCGACTGTGTGATTTTCGGATTCGACGGACTGGAGATGAAGATTCTGCTTATTCAGCGCGGGGGTGAACCGCATAAGGGCAAGTGGGCTTTTCCAGGAGGATTTCTGAACATGGACGAGAGCGCGGAACAAGGGGCGTTGCGCGAACTCGAAGAGGAAACGGGAATGAAGAATGCATACATCAGACAGTTTCATGCGTTTTCTGCACCAGACAGAGATCCTCGCGAACGTGTGATTACAATTGCGTACTATGCACTGGTGAGAATACAGGATGTGAATGGAGGCGACGATGCCACCGATGCACGTTGGTTTGCTCTTGACGAGATTCCAGAGCTGGCTTTTGACCATGAGGAGATGTTGAGAACGGCTCTCAAAGAAATGCGCAAACAACTGCATTTCGAACCGATAGGACGCGGTCTGCTACCTGAGAATTTTACAGCCGACGAAATTGCAAGACTTTATGAGTGCATGTGCGGATGCAGGATTGACGGAAAGAAGTTGTGCCTGGAAATGAAGGAAATAGGACTGATAACGGAAGTTGACAACGGAGAGTACAACGATGAAGACATGCAGTACTGCTTCAATAATGAGATGTATGACGAACTGGCACGGAAAAATTGCCTGCTTGACTTTACCAGATTTTAAATATTTCAGACAAACGGATAGAAATGGGGTTACTTATGGCTCTATGAAGTCATAAAGGTATAAAACTACAAAAAACAGGAGGTGAATATATGGAAGACTACAACATTCGGAATGAGCAGAACGACAGCAACTATGAAGCAAAGAGACTTTATGAGCAACTCTGTGGGGCCAGATACAACAACTATCCTTACGAGACTAAAGATTTGGAAGAAGATATGGCTCTGGTGAACGAGGTTATCATGCAGTACTGGAAACCGCGCTATCTTATGGACCGACGAACCGGACGCGCTTATGAGTTCATGGACGGCAACGAAGTTCTGAAAACAGTTTCGCAGGATGACATAGACTGGGAGACCTTGGAAGATATGCCTGAAACTGCAAAGAGACGTGCGGAAGAACTGTGCTTTCATTTCCCGTCATTCATTTACAAATTCAGCAACGGTACTGCAATGGTAAGCTGGCAGCTCAATCCCGACGGTAAATATTATATGGACGACGACGGATTCGGAATGACCAGCGACAGGGAAATAAACATATACGGATTCATTGACAGACAAGGCAGAGTTGTTGTAAAATTCCAAAAAGCCGAAAGCAAGGAAAAACGTGATGCGCTCAGAATTGAGGCAGAAAATATTGTACAATAAAAGAACATCGGTTTTCCTGCATACATATCAAATATGAAAGCATCATGCCTGCTCTATATGATTCAATAAAAGAGAACCATGCAGAGCGGGCACGTTTCATAGTGAATATTTGTTAAAAAAGAATGGATATAACCTGTTTTTCCATTTTGGGTTAAACAGCAGGCACAGCTGACGCGTTTTATAATCATAGAGATATAAACAGCGTTGTCAACAGAGCATTGGTAATTCTGTCACTTCATGTAAAGACAGTCGGATTACGGACAGACATAAATGCAGGATTTCACGCAAAACATTAACCATTAAACAATTATACCTATGAAGAGACATTTTTTTCTAAATGCAGCCGTTATCCTATCGGCCGTAGCTCTTATTTGTTCATGCGGAAGCAAACCCAAAGGTGCCGTACTTCTTCCTGAGGACGCACAGGTTGTCACCTGCATTGATGTAGAGGAAACGATGAAAGCTTCCGAACTCGGAGGTGACAGACAATTCAAGGAAAAGATGAAAAACAGCATCAAGCAGATGGGATTCTCACGTATAATGGAAAAACAGATTACCGACATTGTGGAAGATCCGTCTACTACAGGTATTGATTTCAAAGAACCGTTTTTCTATGCTGTACTTGACATCAACAGAATGCTGTTTGCATTTACAGGAAGTCTGAACGACAGTGAAAAATTTGAAAGTCTGCTCCGCACCACAATGACAGAAATGAGCGGCGATTCGGCACTGAAAACAACTGTGACCGACCCAAATGTAAAATTTGCTCATATCGACGGAGATGCATTCATTCTATTCGACAATGACGGATTCATCATCTGCAACAAGAATTACGATGAGGATGAAGCGGGATTCGTCGAGTATATGGCCAAACAGTTTTCTGAGGAAAAGAACTACTCCCAGACAAAAGGCTACGACATGCTGATGAACGAAAACGGTATAGCAAAAATGCACATTGCCTGCGGAAAGATACTGGCTTCGCAGAACATGAAGATGTCTCTCGACAGACTGCCGGCGGAGACAAAAAAGAAAATCGACCTTTTCTATGAATCTGATGTGATAATGGCTCTGAACGTTTCAAAGGGCGAAGCATCGTACGTCTGCACATTCGATCCGGGAACAGACGAAGCAAAGAAATACTATGACAAGATGAGCGAAAGTGCGGGCGAAATCAAGGGTACATTCCTGAAATATATAGACAAGGATGCACTTATGGCAGCTGCGATGAACTTCAACGGCAAGAAATATATTGAACTGCAGGACGAACAGATAAACAACATGCTCGGCCTGATGAGTATGCTGAATGCTGAAGAGATTAAAGAACTGATCAAAACAATCAACGGTGACTTCACTATCGGCATAAACAGCAAACTGCTCGGAAAAAATAAAGTGCCGGAAATGAAAATATACGGTTCGACAGACAACAGCATGCTTGTAGAGAGCATTGCTGAAACGAACAGCAACGATATGGTAAAGAACGGTGACAGATGGATTATCAAGCTGACTGAAAGTGAATACACGAATGTAAACGGGAGCTACGATTGGATTGAAAAGGAAATAGGACAAGCGACATTGGGCTACAAGGACAATACGTCATACTTCACAATCAGCGAAAAAGAAAGTGATGCTTTCAAAGCATCAGACAATGCCATCGACAAGAGTGATTTCAAGGGTAACAAATTCTACATGCGCCTGAACTTTGCTCCAATGCTGAAAATGAAAGAAGTTGAAGAAATGCTTGGAAGCATGGGCGAAGGCGAAATAATACATGATGTCATAAAGGAAATTAATTATGCTGAAATGACTGTCGAAAACAACTATAAGGCCGAAATACGTCTGGTGATGAATGACAAGGACCACACACCGATAGCCATCGCAATAGACATATTCAAGGAACTTCTGCTGTAGACGGTCTACTTGGACTTTCCGTTGGATATAGATAAAACAGAGATAAACAAAGCAAAGGCTGAAACTTGCAAAAGAAGCAGGTTTCAGCCTTTGCTTATGATATAAGACGAACATGCAGATGAATGTTCGTAAGTCATTATTCAGATATTATTCTGCCGTCAGTCTGGCCAGATAATCATAGTGCGCACCCTCAGCAACAAGTTCCGCACGGAAACCGTTTTGCGAAGCATACATGCTGAGTGTTTCGAAATCGACATAAAGCCAGCTGAACGGTTTTCCCTTTACAGAACGATACTGCATGGTGTAGTCCATCTCGCCGTAATAGCGTTCGTCTGAAGGCGGTTCGAAATTGCCGTCCTCATCTTCAAACACATATCTAATGTCTGAAGAATCAAGAAGAACCTGTCCGCCGGGATTAAGCATACATTTTAGGGTCGCGAAGAACGCATCCATACGCTCAAGACTGCCGATTATGCCTGCACCGTTCATAAGCATAAGTATGGTGTCGAAACGTCCAAGTTCGGCAGCATTGAAAAAGTCGGCTGTATGGGCGGAACGTACACCGCGCTCAAGCATGGTACGTACGGAAAGCTCAGAAATGTCTATGGCAACAGTATCCACTCCCCTCTTCTGAAGTTCAAGACTGTGACAACCGCTGCCGGCACCGACATCAAGCGTACGCCCTACAGAGAGATCAACGGCTTTCTGCTCTATCGGACTCATGAGTTCGTACGTACGGAACAACGATGCTACCGGTATTTCGTCTTCATCGAAATCCGGCGAAAAGACTCTCAGACGCGCAGCCCTGCCCTTGGCCTGATATTCGGCTATGGCCGTGCCCATCGGGTCTGAATCGGGAGACAAGAAGATATTGTCTTTAATATTGTTCGTATTATCCATTGATGAATATAAGATTGAATGAAAGGCTCAAAAAGCATGACCGCAACATCATGTTTGAGCGCCACTCACAACTTCTTGAAACGAAAAAGGCGGAGGTGTGTATATGCCTCCGCCTTACTTCAACAAAATGCAAAGCGATACGCGGTGATTTATTTTGCACTGCGAGCCTTTGCAATATATCCCAATGCCTCACGGCACTTCTCTGTCACATAGTTCCAGTCGCCTGCTGCAACTTTGTCTTTAGGGAAGAGCTTGCTTCCCATACCTACGCAGTATACTCCAGCCTTGATCCAAGCTGTGAGGTTCTCTTCTGTAGGAGCTACACCGCCGGTAACCATGATCTTAGACCATGGGCACGGTGCCATCATACCTTTGACAAATGCAGGACCGTAAACGTCGCCAGGGAATACCTTTGTGAGGTCGCATCCAAGTTCCTGTGCCTTACCGATTTCGCTGACAGTGCCGCATCCTGGGCAATAAGGAACGAGACGGCGGTTGCACACCGGTGCAATCTCTGGATTGAAGAGAGGGCCTACGATGAAGCATGCACCAAGCTGTATGTAGAGAGCAGCTGTAGGTGCATCAACAACAGAACCTACACCAAGAGCAAGTTCCGGGCACTCAACAGCAGCAAACTTTACACACTCAGCAAATACTTCGTGAGCAAAATCACCTCTGTTAGTGAACTCGAAAGCTCTTACACCACCATCATAGCAAGCCTTTATGACCTTCTTTGCTATTTCTGCATCCTTGTGGTAGAATACAGGCACCATACCTGTTTCTCCAATCTTTGCCATTACGGCAAACTTATCAAACTTTGCCACTTTATGATATGTTTTATGGTTTACTAATATTGTATTATCAAAACTCGCTTATCCATGAAACGCATCAACGCTGAACACGTCCGCTTGCATTTCCTTTTGCCAAAGACTCAACCTCGTCAACAGATACGTGGTTGAAATCGCCAGGTATTGTGTGCTTGAGAGCTGATGCAGCAACGGCAAACTCAAGAGCCTCGCCCTGTGTAGGCTTTGTGAGAAGTCCGTGGATAAGTCCTCCAGAGAAAGAGTCGCCACCACCTACGCGGTCGATGATAGGATTGATGTCATAGTGCTTTGACTGGTAGAATTCCTTTCCATCGTAGATGAGAGCCTTCCATCCGTTGTATGTAGCGCTGTAGCTTTCGCGGAGTGTAGAAACCACATACTTGAATCCGAACTCTTCCTTCATAGCCTTGAAGATTCCTTCGTAGCCTGCAGCATCGGTCTTTCCGCCTTCAACATCAGCATCAGGCTTGAATCCGAGGCAGAGTTCTGCATCTTCCTCGTTGCCGATACATACGTCAACATACTGCATGAGCGGACGCATAATTGAGATAGCCTTTTCAGAAGTCCAGAGCTTCTTGCGGAAGTTGAGGTCACAGCTTACAGTAACACCATGCTTCTTTGCTGCTATACAAGCCTGACGCAAGCACTCTGCTGATGCATCAGAGATGGCTGGAGTGATGCCTGACCAGTGGAACCACTGAGCACCTTCGAATATCTTGTCGAAATCAAAATCTTCCGGTTTTGCTTCAGCAATAGCTGAGTGTGCACGGTCATAGATAACCTTTGAAGGACGCATTGATGCACCTGTTTCAGCATAATAGAGTCCGATGCGGTCACCACCACGTGCAATAAAATCAGTATTCACACCGTAACGGCGCAGAGCGTTTACTGCAATCTGTCCGATTTCGTGTGCAGGGAGCTTGGATACGAAAATACTTTCGTGACCGAAGTTGGCACAGCTCACAGCCACATTGGCTTCACCTCCACCAGGAATAATAGAAAAAGAATCTGTCTGAACAAAACGGCTGTTGCCGGCCGGTGAAAGGCGGAGCATAATCTCGCCCATAGTTACAATCTTTGCCATAGGAAAAATGTTGTTGTTTGAACCACTTGAGCACAATCCTTTCCAGGATAGAAAGAATTATATGATAAATACTCACTAGAAAGCGATTGCTGCTGTGGCATAGGTTATTTTTTTATTATTTATATATTCAATTAAAGTATCTGCGACGGTCGACGAATGCATCTTATGCACTGTACAGAAAACGTTTCCAAGACACTGCACGATACATGCCGACGCATCTGCCGGACGCGCAAATATATCATTTTTTTATGACAATATATATCTGTAAAGTAAGAAATTAGAAAAAAGTGTGCGCACACAACATTTTAAGGAGTTATTTTTGACAGTGAAATATAAAAGTCTTAAATTCGCAACAGATAAGCCTCATTGAATTATTTTTCAGGTTTCTCAGACCAGATTCAGATTCAATTCCAAGCTGTTTTTAATGGTTCACAGGACTGCGGCCACAATGGTCGCAGAGAGGGTGAGACTATGATTTTAAGGTAGTAAGTATTAGGATTTTATATGGAAAGTACCCAGAAGGTAAGAATCAAAGATATAGCAGAAAAAGCTGGTGTATCTGTAGGGACTGTGGACAGAGTTCTGCACGGCAGAACCAATGTGTCCAAAATCAGTATGGAGAAAGTACAGAAAGTTCTGAACGAAATCAATTATGTCCCTAACCACTATGCCAGCGCACTGGCGAGCAACAAGCAATATGTATTTGCCGCCATACTGCCACTCCACGAAAAAGACAGCTACTGGGAATTCGTGGAACACGGTCTGAGAGACGGAATGAAGAGATACAGCGATTTCAAGATTTCGCTGGACATCTTCTATTACGACCCGTTCAATGACGATACATTCAAAAGCGAATCCCAGAAACTGATTGCGTCAGAACCGAATGTCGCTATTGTTGCTCCGATAATGAACTGCAACATTGTTACGAGTCTGGCAAACAGATTGAAGGAAAAGAACATTCCTTATGCTTTTCTGGATTCCAACCTTCCGGAACTGGACCCTGTTACCTTCTACGGACAGAATTCCATCAAGAGCGGTGAGTTTTCAGCCAGAATCATGCTCATGGCTGCCGGCGGACACCCAAAGAAGATGTCTATATTCAAGATTATGGGCGAAGGAAGAGTGGCATCAAGACAGCAGTATGACAGAGAAATAGGATTCAAGAACTACATGAAGGAACACTGTCCGGAATGTATAATAGATGAAGTACAGCTGTACGCATACGACAAGGACGGATTCAACACCATTTTAAGGGAATATTTCAAGGAGAATCCTGACGTGCCATGCGGTGTGGCATTCAACTCTTCCATACACAAGATTGCAGAATTCCTGAGTTCGGAAAGAGAAAGCAAGAACCACATGCAGCTCTTGGGATACGACGCTACAGCAGCAAACATTGAATGCATAAAGAACGGCTCCGTAGATTTCCTAGTTGCCCAGCATCCTTTCAAGCAGGGTCTCAACTGCTTCAGAAGCTTGTTCAACAGCTATATTCTGCATACAAAACAGCAGAAAGAGCACTACGTTGCCATTGAACTTCTTACAAAAGAAAACATCGACTTCTATATGGACTAACACCTATAGACAAGAAATATAAAAGGTCTGCGAACATGCATAAGAACAATTCGGAACTGCATGACGCAGACCTTTTTATATGTCATAAAATATAAGCGTTGAATCAACAGTTTGACTAGTCCTAAATAAACGTTACAGTTTATTGGACAAAAATAAATTATTTATCACAGTTCAGCAAGGCTAGCCTTGCTGAACTGTTTGTTTTTTGTATGTTTTAATTTTAATCTGCTTCTGACGATGCATGTACTCAGGCGTTTTGTACCCACAAGAGTAATGGGGTCTGAGATTGTTATATTTATAAATTACATCTTTCATAACCCGTTTCATATCCGTCAAGGGAAGATTAAGCTCCTCGAGCAGGAACTCCTGTTTAAGTATCCCGTTTATTCGTTCTGCAACAGCATTCGCATACGGATCATAGGATTCAGTCATGCTTGGTATGATATGATACCGTTTCAACAGTTTCTGATATGCGTCGGAACAGTACTGTACACCGCGGTCTGAGTGGTGTATCAATGGTGCCTCCTTATAAAGACGATTACGGTGTGCCATTTTTAGTGCACTTAGAGCACCCCCGGTGTCCAGAGAGTCGGAAAGATCATATCCCATAATCTTTTTTGAATAGGCATCGGTAACCAATGACAGATACAGATGCCTGTTTCCAGAACCTATATAGGTTATGTCAGAGACCCATACTTCTTCCGGACGTATCACCTCCATATCCGCCACAAGGTTCTTGTGTTTCCGGAACCGATGATGCGAGTTGGTTGTCACATGATATGAACGCACCGGCTTTATGAGCAGGCGGTTAGCGCGGAGTATGGCAAACAGTTTGTCCCGCCCTACTCCTTTTTCTCTCAGCGACGGACGAAGCATGTGGTAGAGTTTGCGGGTGCCTATACGGGGCATTTCCATTCGGATATCCCGCACCATCTTCACCACTTCAGTGGCCTTTTGACGGCTCCTGTCCATACTCCACTGTTGACGGTAGTACCTCTGCCTGTTTACCCCGAGCAGTCGGCAGATTCCGCTGATACTTACGGATTTTTCTTCTTTGTATTGATTGACTGTTCGGGAAAGGAGTTTTTTCGTATGTCAATATTGTATTCTTTTTCGGCTATATCTATCATCATATCGAAAAACTCGGCTTTCATGTCTTTCAACTCCAGTTCCTTCTCCAGACGGGCATTTTTGCGCTCCAGCAACTTTATCTTTTGCTGTAATTCCAACAGCTCCTGATCCTTACTCTTTTCCATGTGGTTAAAACTTTTGTTTGTGATATCAAAATTACCATATTTTTCTATCCAACGTCTGATTGTTGAGTCACCTTGGATTCCATATTTCCGCTGTAAGGCGCTTAAACTTGCTTTTGTGGATTCGTACTCTTGTACTACAGATAATTTAAAGGACATGCTGTAGTCCTTTTGAGTTCGCTTAACGTACTTCGTTTCAGTCTTTTCCATATTGTTACTTTTTTACCTGTAACGCTATTTTAGGACTAGACAGTTGAAACAAAAAAACGACAAACCGGTAAGGCCATTTGCTTTTTTATAATAAATTTGCAAGCAACGGTCATCTACAACAATACGCATGATGTTTATAAAGACGATTTCAACAATAATAGTGTTACTGCTGAGCATTATTTGGACAGGCAGTAGTGCGAAAAGCGAATATCACAATACGGTAGGAAACATCAAGGACAAAACAACCATAACTGTTGAACCCAAAGAAACATTGTACGAAATCAATCCTGAACTGTTCGGAGTATGTCCGATGTTCTGGCTTGAAGATGACAAAGCAATGGAAGACGGGAAAATAGAACAAAGTCTAAAAGATATGAAATGCAGGTTTCTGCGCTTCCCCGGAGGAACGGAATCTGACAATTTCGACTGGAGGACCAATGAACTTGCCGACAAAAGAAGGTGGCCATGGAAGGACGGCAAAGATAAAATGACAATAGACAAATTCATTGATCTGTGCAGAAGAATAGGCGCAGAACCAATACTCTGTACAAACACAGAAATTGCATTTTTCAAAAACGACTCGGCGGCAATAGAATTAGCTTCGGAATGGGTAAGATACTGCAACATTGAAAAAGACTACAATGTGAAGTACTGGGAAATCGGGAATGAACCGTATTACCATTCTAGGTTCAACGCTAAGGAGTATGCCGAACTTCTATCAAAAATGTCACAGGCCATGAAGTCTGTAGACCCGACGATACGCATTGTGGCCGTAGGAGAATGGAATCCCTACTATACCGGCATCAAGGAAGAAATTGAGCCGAAAAACATAGAAACGGCACAAGAACTGGAATTGCAGTCGGAAATGGGCAAAGACGGATATGCTGAACGTTTCCACAAGCTGAGAAAATGCAAGACACAGCTTTTCTGGTGGCATGAGGTAATGAAAACAGCACGCGGGCATATCGATGCAGCATCAATACACTGGTATTATAACCTCTGGGAACTTAAAGATATGACCAAAACGCTAAATGAGCTTTATAGGATAATCAATCCGGAGAATGAGGATAAACAGATTGAACTTATTGCTACAGAATGGAGTCTGCATGAAAGCGTGGAAATGTACGGCATGGAAAGGGCTTTAACCGTAGGTGAGGCTGTCTTCAAGATGGCAGACGGACATGTCAAAAAGACCAATTACTGGCCATTGAGATGTGGAGGAATACACGACAAAAAAGGCTTGCTCGACATGACACCGGAAAAGAATCCACATGCAAATCTTCATGTGCTGAAATTCATATCGCAAAATATCGGAGACAAGAGAATATATTCCGATTCGACGTCAGACAGCATTTATCACTTTGCAACAAGAAGGAAAAAACGAATACAGATTTTCGTGATAAACCGCTCTGGCAAGAGACAAAATGCAGAAATAAAAATAAAAGGGAAATACGACAAAGGCTCAGTTGAAGCACACGCCGTCAGCGCTCTCAACGGCATAAAAGACACAGACGAAGTCGAACGTATGGACATTCCTGCAAAAAACAGCGAAAGAGGTATTGACATATCTGTTCCGGCTTATTCGATAGCGGTTTGCAGTTTCAAGATATGAACAAGAGAAAAGAGCAACATCTATAACATAAAAAATTCCACAAAAATGGTTGAAACGATAAAAACAATAAAGATAAACAGCGAAGACAATGTTGCTGTTGCCATAACAGACCTGAAAAAGGGCGAAAAAGTTAAGGTTGGTGCAGAAACGATTGAAATTTTAGAAGATGTACCGGCAGGACATAAAATATTGTTGGAAGACTGCCGTAAAAACGAAAATCTGATAAAATACGGATATCCGATTGGACAGCTTACGGAAGATAAGAAGAAAGGAGAGAAAGTTGACCACACGTGCATAAGGACCAATCTTAAAGGAACTCTTGAATATGAATACAGCCCGGTTGATACAACACTCGATATTGAAAACAGGGGCATGACATTCAAAGGGTACAGACGCAAAAACGGTGATGTAGGTATAAGAAATGAAATATGGATTGTACCTACCGTAGGTTGTGTAAACGGCGTCGCTGAAAAACTGGCCAAGAAATTTAAAGAGGAAACCGGAAACAGAAACGAAGGAAAAGACAACGTTGACAGAATCACGGCTTTCACACACAACTACGGATGTTCTCAGTTGAGCGGTGACCACGAGAATACAAGGAATATATTGAAAGATATAGTGCTGCATCCGAATGCAGGTGGTGTTCTCGTTGTAGGACTTGGATGCGAAAACAATCAGCCGGACAAATTTGAAGAACTGCTTGGATGCTACGACAAGAGCAGAATAAAGTTTATGGTATGCCAGAAAGTTGAAGGTGACGAAATTGAAGAAGGCATGAAAATACTGCGTGGACTATATGCTCAGGCATCAAGCGACAAGCGTACCGACATACCTCTCGCCGAACTTAAAGTAGGCTTGAAGTGCGGTGGCTCGGACGGCCTTTCGGGCATAACTGCAAATCCGTTGCTCGGACGTTTTTCGGACTTCATCGTTGCACAAGGCGGAACGACTGTGCTGACAGAGGTTCCGGAAATGTTTGGAGCAGAAACAATACTCATGAACCGATGTGCAGACAGAACACTGTTTGACAAGACTGTGAAAATGATAAACGACTTCAAAAATTATTTTCTTTCACACGGTGAACCTGTAGGAGAAAACCCATCACCGGGAAACAAGGAAGGCGGAATATCTACTCTTGAAGAAAAAGCGCTTGGATGCACACAGAAATGCGGAAAAAGCGCTGTCAGAGGAGTTTTGACCTATGGTGAGAGATTGAAGGAAAAAGGGCTGAATCTGCTGGAGGCTCCAGGAAACGACCTGGTGGCATCAACAGCACTGGCTTCTTGCGGATGCCATATCGTACTGTTCACAACAGGACGCGGTACTCCATTCGGAACATTCGTACCGACAATGAAAATATCTACAAACAGTCATCTGTTCAACAACAAGCCTAAATGGATTGACTTCAATGCAGGAACTCTTGTTGAAGGAAAATCTTGGGACGAAGCGTCCGAAGAATTCATCAACGCTGTTATAAGTATTGCAAATGGACAGAAAACCTGGAATGAGAAAAACGATTACCAGGAAATTGCAATATTCAAAAGCGGTGTGACACTCTAATCGGGAACATTTGTACGACACTCATAAAGTGACTGAAATACGACGTTAAACAATAAACATACAAAATGAAACAAGAAGCTACAGACAACAAGATACATTCCAGGCAAGGACTTATGTCGCTGTCTCCCCTACTCGTATTCATCGTGCTGTATCTGGTGACCAGCATAATTGCACAGGATTTCTATAAAGTTCCAGTAACAGTAGCATTCCTTATATCGGCGATTTATGCAGTTGCAACAACCAAAGGCACCCTGAACAAGAGAGTAGAAACGTTCTCCAGAGGGGCAGGAAACAGCAACATGATGCTTATGATGTGGATATTTCTTCTTGCAAGAGCATTTGCCTCGTCCGCAAAAAGCATGGGTGCTGTCGATGCAACAGTAAATCTGACACTCCACATTTTGCCTGACGAGCTGTTGCTGCCTGGGATATTTCTGGCATCGTGCTTCATTTCGCTGGCAATAGGAACGTCTGTTGGAACAATAGCTGCACTGACACCTGTTGCAGCCGGCATATCTGCCGAAGCTGGTGTCGATTTGCCGTTCATGGCGGCAATAGTCGTTGGAGGAGCATATTTCGGAGACAATCTATCATTCATCAGCGATACAACTATAATTGCAACACAGACTCAGGGATGCAAAATGAGCGACAAGTTCAAGGTAAATTCCAGATTGGTAATACCGGGAGCTATAATTGTGATGATTGCATATTTCCTAATGGGAAAGGGTGTGGAAATACCAGACAATCTGCCTGAAATAGAATTCGTAAAAGTAATTCCATACATAATGGTGCTTGTATCGGCAATACTTGGTGCAAACGTGATGGTAGTATTGGCGGCAGGATTGCTGCTTACAGGTTGCATCGGAATGTTTTACGGACAATACGATATATATGGATGGTTCAGTGCCATGTCTGACGGTATGCAAGGCATGAGCGAACTCATTATAATGACGCTGCTTGCAGCTGGAATGCTGGCAATGATAAAGTTCAATGGCGGTATAAATTATCTGATATCCAAGCTCACCAGAAACATTGCTGACAAGAGAAGTGCAGAATTCAGCATTGCCCTGCTTGTCTGCCTCGTAAATATATGCACTGCAAACAACACTGTGGCAATAATCACAACGGGACCAATTGCAAGAGATATTGCAGAAAAATACGGCGTCGACAAAAGGAAAAGTGCCAGCATATTGGACACTGCATCATGCTTCACACAAGGCATATTGCCATATGGTGCACAAATGCTGATTGCAGCCGGACTTGCAGGAATATCGCCTGTCAGCATCATGCCTTATCTGTATTATCCTTTAGCAATGGGACTAACAGTTATTGTTGCAATACTTTTCAGATTACCTAAGAAGTATTCCTAAAAACGCGCCGAAATCAAAATTGCAGGACAACAGATTTGCAGCTAAAGCAGTAAAGATCCAGATTGCAACAAACATAAAAGAACCGCATCAACTTCGATACTCAAAGTTATGATGCGGCGCTTTTTATTATTACAGGAGATAACAATTACTCATATCAGAAATTCATTTACAAGCAAAAAGTCATCTCTTTTTTATGAATCTCGGCAGATGATATCATAATTAAGCAATACGCCTATAACTGCAACATCTTGCCATTTCAGATTTATTTCTAATTATTTTGCTGCGTTTTTACGCGGTCTTCCTGGTTTCTTGGCTGGCGCAGGAGCTGCTTCGCCTTCAGTAGGATTATATTTCTCAAGTTTTTCCTGAAGCTTGATTATTTCCTTATCCTTAGCCTCGAGTTCCTCACCTTGATTCTTTATTGTTGTCAACAATGAGTTGAGCTCCTCGTTGTCCATATCTACAGGATACAAAGAATTAACACGGCTGATGAAATCACCAAGAATATTCATGTAATTGGTAAATGCATCATAAGGACCGTCATATATACCGCGGTTGATATTTTCGCTTCCTGCTTTTGTTGTCATGAAACGGAAATTATTACTTGCCTGCAGATAATCCCAATCCTGCTTGATGCGTTTATCTGTACAGATACGTATACGATCAGCAACACTGTAAAGCTTGTTGAAAGCCTCACGCTGCATAATGTTTCCCAACCAGCAGCTTGTATCTCTTTCCTCGTCTACCCATGAAATATTATACGGAACAGCTATGGTCCCTACAGATTTGCCCTTTGTACAAATCTCTGAAGGTGTAGAGAATGTTATGCCTCTCTGACGTGCACACTGCGGTATTGCTTTGAGGAAATCAAGGATATTCGAGCTCAGAGGCTGATATATTCCAAGAGCACAAAGCTCCATAAATATATTCACAATCTGCTCATCTTCTGGCAATGAAGCAATCCAATCTGTATAAGTGTCAGCAAAAAGCGGGAACTCGTTCCAATCTGAATTATTGAAACGCAGACTGATATCATCAGAAAGCTTATAATCGCGCAAAAGAAGTTTAAGATTAGGATCAAGAGCACAACTGTAAAGGAAATGAGGACTCTTCCATCCCAATATATGCTTAGCTCCTTCAGTGAGCATTCCGCTGAATCCCATTGAAGCAACAGTAGCACCAATCTCGTCCGAATAAATCAGGGAAGAATTTCGGAACACCTTAGGTGTCTGGCCGAACAGTTCTTCGATCTTGCTCTTCATGCGCAAGCTCTCTTCTCTGAAGCTTTCCTCGTTTACCAACGATGCAAGACCATGAGAATAAGGTTCGCAAAGGAATTCGACAGCACCTGTTGCGTTGAGTTCGTGAAGCAGATCGATGACATGAGGTGCATGAATCTCGAGCTGCTCCAATCCTACTCCTGACAATGACAATGCCACCTTGAAGTAACCAGGATTTTCCTTGGCCATTTCTATGAGCGTATTCAATGCAGGGACATAAGAACGCTCAGCTATATCAGTTATACTGCGCGCATTCTCAAAATCATCATAGTAATAATGATCGCGTCCTATATCAAAGAAACGGTATCTCTTGAGATGAATAATCTGATGTATCTCAAAATATAAACATATTGTTTTCATAATCTTTTAAATCTACTTGAATATTTAAGGTATATGTTTTCACTGCAATGCCATTTATCTGCCGGCACACTTGGCCAACGTCATATCATACAACCGTCTGATTCTCTGTCCGACCTTTTCCCATGTGATGCCGTCAACTTCACGCTTACCTTCTTCCTGCAGATACTTGAACAACGAAGGATAAGTGCAGATTGAATATATAGCATCAGCCATAGCATGAATATCCCAATAATCCGTCTTGATACACTTAGTCAGAATTTCCGCGCATCCAGACTGTTTCGATATGATTGACGGCGTACCGCACTGCATAGCCTCCAGAGGCGATATACCGAACGGTTCAGAAACAGACGGCATGATGTAGACATCACTGTTCTTAAGACATTCATATACCTGCGCTCCCCTCATGAATCCAGGGAACGGCATCGAGCTGCGTGACGCCCTTGCCCAAACCGAAAAAGAGGACGGCGCCCGGCACGTCGCCGAACGCAAGGCCCGACTGCTCGTTTTCGGAAATGAAGACGATTCTCGGATGAAGCGGCAGGATCGCGATTTCCTCCGGCGGCGCTGAGAGGTCGGAGAGTCCGTGCATGAGCGCACGGTCTGCGGGATCAAGAAGCCTCATGCGCACGCTCGAGGGCCTGCTCCTCAGACCTGCGAAGGCCTCGAAGGCCTGCGCCTCGGGCACGGGCCTCCCGGAAGCACGCCAGCGGGCGGCGAGAAGATCGCGAAGCACCGTCATTCTGGGCTTCGTGAG
>ENA-OPCT01000637-OPCT01000637.1-human-gut-metagenome-genome-assembly--contig:-NODE-637-length-17781-cov-3.047219_pt1 | contig 17781 bp, 15 predicted proteins | sample MGYA00241572_ERZ501495 | MGnify/ENA primary metagenome ERZ501495 (study PRJEB25962, sample SAMEA2042580) | human gut metagenome | biome: human gut; feature: human-associated habitat; material: faeces... | reverse complement strand
AAAAAACCAGCCATTAAAAACCTTCACCCCGGCGATACGGTGGAATTTATAAACTGCAACTACGGCGGACAGAAAAAATTTACAGTCGCCTATAATGACGGCAAAAAAGTTTACTTTATGGGCGACCACGGCAAAGTAAACCTAATTGGCTGGAAGAAAACTGAATTTAAAATTTTGAAAGCGAACTGACAAAAATAATCGGGCTGCCGTTATTACGGCAGTCTAATATATACATATAAATTAGTTGGGAGTGTGAGTTGTGAAATATACAATAAAAATTGGCTGCGGACACATTGAAGAAAGGGAACTTCATGGCAGCAGCAGGTATATAGAAGATACAATCAAATTTTTAAAAACATCAATTTGCGGAAAATGCTATATGAAGGAACAGTTAAAAAACCATTTAGCTGCCGGATATAAGGAAGTAAGAGTATCTTACCATGATTATAAATATCGCTATTCGGGTTTGCCATATTTGCCGGAGAGTTATAATGCGGCAGACAGAACCATTGTTGTATGTATGCCGCCGGAAATAGCAGACCGCGCTGCCGAGCGCAAAGCACAACAGGAAAAAAATAGGCAGAAACGAGAAGTCAAGAAGCCGCTGACTGAACAAGAAAAAGCGGAACGTCTAGCTGCTTGGTCAGCTGCCATGCACGCAGCCAAAGCGGCAAAACACAAAAGCCAGGAACCAATAAAACCAAAAAAAACAAAGGTGCGGCAAGAGCCTTTAAAGGTTTTGCCACCTGAAGCATTGCTGTTTTTAAAAAAACTGGCATTTGAGTTCAATAAAAAATACAATGTAGCCTGTACGGAACTGGCTAAACGTGACGTGCGCAGCACTTTTAACAGATTGCACCTTTTTTATAGCAGCTACGGCAAAAAAGAATGGGAACAGCTTGTTGCCAATAATGATATCGCCAATTTGTCCGCGCCTAAAATAGTGCAGCTGGCTCAGCATTATTATGATAATACACCCAAAGACGAATATGGTTGCGTAAGAAGATATTAACATTTTATAGATAGGCACTTAATTATGAAAACATAATTAAGTGCCTTTTATTCAACTGGAGCCGCTATATAAGCATGCTTGTTGGGCGGTCAAAAATAACAGGCCAATATAAATAAGCAAAACAACCGTGCTTAACCCGATTATTTTTTTGCTTTACTTAAGTTATCATTAATTTGAAAGAGCCTCCCCTGTCCGTAACGCTCCAGCGTTGTTTCAAAACTTTCAGCCTGCATAGGTTTGATTTTTATCTTTTTATCTTTGATTTTTTTCAATATTATGTTCTCTCTCCCAATCATCTATTTTACGATAATATGTATATCAACATATACTGTATTTTATATGCTGATACAGCTATTGCCTCATTCACATACAGACAGTAGCATTTAAATATTTAAATGCTTCTAAAAACTTACTTAAATGAATGCTCGTTTTCGTCAGAATAGTTCATAACGATGCTTGTTAAATCGAATTTATTAATTATACCAAAATTTTTAAAAAGTTTCTATCTGTTATCCTAAATAAGTCATATATGGCCTTCTCATTCCTGCGCATAGTCCCGAATCACCAAATGTAGTTTTTTATAAAGTAGTTTTCAAAAATAGCCTTATCATTAATTTGCAATACGATAAATTTTACCAAATAGCCTATAAAGTAAATTTATAATCTAATCTTCATTAAACTCTACCTTCTAAAAGGATTTTTTAAACTGATATAGAAGTTTATATACATATAATATGATGATAAAGGAGGTTCGAAATTATGGACAGACCAAAAGAAAATGGCATTATGAAAATAGGTTCAACACTAACGCGGTTATCTATGAAGTACATGCCTGACCCTAGTATTTTTGCAGTGGTACTTACTTTTATTGCATTCTTGCTTGGTGTATTTGTTGCAAATGTTTCACCAATGCAGATGGTAGTAAACTGGTATAAGGGTTTTTGGAGCCTGCTTTCCTTTGCAATGCAGATGGCTTTAATTATCATTACCGGTTCTGCTGTTGCCGATGCGCCCTTTACCAAACGCAAAATTCAGCAGCTTGCAGGCAGCGTTAAAAGTGCTAAACAGGCTGCCTGGCTGGTAACTTTTGTGTCGGTATTGGTTTCTTATATTCATTGGGGTTTAAGCTTAATCGTTGGCGCTTTACTTGCTAAAGAACTCGCCAAAGAACTGCGTATTAAAAAAATACCGTTTGAATATGGGCTTATTGCTGCCGGTGCGTATGTTGGCCAGATGACCTGGCACGGAATGTTTTCCGCGTCTATCGGTCTTTTAATTGCTACGCCCGGACATTTTCTTGAGGATAAAATCGGCATTATATCCATGTACGATTATATGTTTAATCCGATGAATATTGCTGTAACTATTGCTCTGTTAATTTTCCCGCCTTTATTTGCTTCCATGCTTCATCCGAATCCGGACCATGTTACACCGCTTACAGAAGAAAGCATCAAAGCCATTGAGTTAGAAACTGATTCTACCGCAGTTTTACCTAAAAATCCTACTGTAGGCGACCGTTTGAATAACAGTAAAATTGTTGCCGGTGCACTTGGCGTTTTAGGCTTTGTTTATATTTTCTACCATTTCTATAATTTTGGTTTTAACCTTGATATTAACCTGGTTAACGCTATCTTCCTGTTTGCCGGTATTTTAATGCACAAAACAATGGCCAGCTATTTAAAATCTGTTAAAGCAGCCACGGGCGGCGTTTCCGGCATTGTTTTCCAGTTCCCATTATATGCAGGTATCATGGGCATGATTCAATATTCCGGCCTTGTTGATATTCTTTCCAAAGCAATGGTATCAATAAGCACGCCTGGCACTTTTTACCTGTACACTTTCTTAAGTGCTTCACTGGTCAACATGTTTGTACCTTCCGGCGGCGGCCAATGGGTTGTTCAGGGCCCGATTGCGATTGATTCGGCAATGATGATGGATGCCAATATTATTAAAACCTGCCTTGCTGTAGCTTACGGCAACACCTGGACCAACATGGCGCAGCCGTTCTGGGCTATTGCTCTTTTGGGCGTTACCGGCTTGCCGGCGCGTGATATTATGGGCTATTCGATGGCAATTATGCTTATGAGCGGTTTAATTTTTATCCTTGCTGTAACTTTCTTACCGGTGTAAAGGAGGGATTTTCATGAAGGAATGGACTATTAGCGCTGTACATGATGCAATGGCTAAAGGCGAGCTTACCTGTTTACAGCTGGTACAGTATTATCTGGAACGTATAAAAAAATATGATGATAAGCTGCACAGCATTATTTTAATTAATCCCAATGCCGAAAAAGAAGCGGCAGCCCTTGATGAAAAGTTTAAAAAAGAAGGTTTTACCGGTCCTTTGCACGGTATCCCTGTTGTTTTAAAGGATAATGTCGAAACTGATGATATGCCAACAACAGCAGGTTCTATTGCTCTCAAGGGATTTGAAGCACATCGTAACGCTTTTATTGTAAATCGTTTAAAAGCAGCAGGCGCTTTGATTTTAGTAAAAGCTAATCTGCATGAATTTGCTATTTGGGGCGAAACTGTAAGTTCAATTTTAGGCCCGACTTATAATCCTTATGATTTAACTAGAACGCCCGGCGGTTCTTCTGGTGGTACTGGCGCAGCAATTGCAGCTGATTTTGGTATTATAGGCATTGGTACTGACACGATAAACTCTGTCCGTTCACCGTCTTCTGCAAATAATCTTGTCGGTATTCGTCCGACTATTGGTATGGTAAGCCGCGGCGGAATTGTCCCGTATTCCCTGACTCAGGACACGGCCGGACCGTTATGCCGTACCGTTGAAGACGCAGCACGTACTTTAAGTGTAATAGCCGGTTATGATAAAGATGATGAAATAACAGCATGGTCTTACGGCAAAGAACAAAAATTTGAGGAAGGTCTGGAATGCGGAACCTTAAAAGGAAAACGTATTGGTATCCTGCGCAGCTTCTTCGGTAAAGAAGAAGTTAACAAACCGGTTAATGAAGTAATGGATAAAGCACTGGCAATCTTACAGGAAGCTGGTGCAGTACTGGTAGAAATTACGGAAAATATTGATTCTGCCTGGCTGACAAGCGAAGTAAGTGTGCATCTGGATGATTTTAATGACCATTTGACGCAGTATTTACAAAGCTTCCCTGCGGATAAAATTCCAGTACATTCTTTAAAAGAAATTTATGACAGCGGCAAATATCATCCGGTTGACAAAGGCAATATGGAAGATGCATTAAAACTTTCTACCCATTCTGCACACTACAATGAAAAATTATTAAGACAACAAACTGTAAAAAATAAAATTGTAAAACTTATTGCAGATAATCAACTTGATTGCATTGCTTATCCGCATCAGCAGCAGCTTGTCTGCAAAATCGGCGATTCACAGAAACAACGCAACGGCGTGCTCTGCTCCGTAACGGGCTTCCCTTCAGTAGTAGTTCCGGCAGGTTTTACTGCTGCAAGTGATACTGCACCTATTGGTGTACCGGTAGGCATGGAATTTATCGGTGAGCCTTGGTCTGAAAAACGCTTATTACTGCTTGCACATGCTTATGAAAAAGCAGCCAATATGAGAAAACCTCCGGTACTGTAAAACTGAATAAAAATGTATAAGACATATTAAAAATACGTCAGATTTAATAAGTCCCTTCATTAACTACATAACAACAATGAAGGGATTTATTTATTTTTTATATATTTCTAAATATATTGAACAAAACTATATAAAAAAAGAGCGGCATATGCCGCCCTGAAAAGAGTATATATGATGAAAAGTCGGAGTCAGATTAGAATGTAAAAACAACCTCAGACCAGATTGCCTGGTTATCGGTATCGCCTTCACGGCTTTCAAAGTCGGAGTACTTAACGCCTGCCACAATGTTTTTAGCGAGAGTTACGTTAGCACCGATATCAAATCCTTCATAGCCGTCACCGCTGGTTACTTTGCCTGCTTTGTCTACTGCCCAGTTTGCATCTGCCGGATATGCTGCATAGCCGCCGGAGAAGATGGTCGGGTTGAGATAGGTTGCAAGCGGACGGTCGCTGTAGTTTGCGTAAACGCCCCAGCTGCCCGGTTTGGATGCTTTAGCACCGCGATAAGACAGGCCTACAAGGTAGCCGCTGTCATCGCCGTCAATTACATCGCTGTCACCGTAGAAGTAAGAGCCTTTTAATGTCAAATCTTTTGCGATTTCACCGGAAAGGGCAAATTCGTAAATATCGTTTTCACGCCAGTTATCAGTGTTGTAATAACGGATAGCAGCGTCCATCAGTTCCCAGTTAGCTTCTACGCCGGCAACATATACGCGGTCGCCGTCATCGAGCATATCATGTTCTACCCATTCAGGCTCGGTTTTGCCTTCAGGAGTTTCCCATTTTTCATATACGCCGTTTACATAATCATCGTTGGATGCTTTCATAGCCCAGCCGAAAACTTTAATCTGGTCGCCATAGGAAAGTTTAACGCCGTCACCGCGGTTATCAAGTACGTCACCTTTGGTGAAGTCCATGCGACCTGCATCAACTTTAACACCACCAATCGGGCCGGAAACGAAAGCCCAATTCAGGGAAACGTCATCATCGCCTGCTGCGCCTTTTTCACCTGCGTAATACTGGCTGTTTTCCAGACGGCCGGTGTAGCTCCAGTCCTCATTTACAGTACCGTTTACAAACAAACGGGTACGCAGACGGCCTTCGCTGCCGCCTTCGTCAGCGTCGAGGTAGGATGCGCGAATCTGGCCAGTAATTTTTACGTTATCGGATTTCTTTTCGAGGTTGGCAACGCGAACGCCAAGGCTGTCCAGTTCGTCAGCAAATTCAGCTGCCAGTTTATCAACGTTAGCGCCTTTTGCCATTGCTTTTGCTACAATCTGAGCCATTTCATAACGGGTCATCAATTTATCGCCACCATAGGTGCCGTCAGGATAACCGTCTACTACACCAGCCGCAGCAAGTTTATTTACTGCGTCATAAGCCCAATGTCCGGCAGGAACGTCGCTGAACGGGTTAGCTGCATAAGCAGATGCAGTTACGCCGAGTGCCATAGCCGTTGCCAATACTAAAGATTTTTTCATTTTGATTTCCTCCTTTGGAAACTCAATATATTTTATAAAGTGCGGAGGAAAATATTATTATTTCAAATAAAACTTTTGGTGCGAGTCTCCTGGTTTCCTCTACCTGTTTTACAATCCGTATTAATATATACACCGCACAATATAAGCATAGTTGAGGCTTTGCTCTGAGGTAGCAAAGCCTACGGAGAAGGTAAACCTGCAAAACAAAAAAACTCCAAATATTACGGGATAGGTGATAAGCGTAATATTAAAAGGGACGGAGTAAAAAATCTTTTTTACCTTCTTTAAAATTAATTATATAAACCATTGAAAAAGGGAGCAATTCAAATACCTAATAGCTGTGCTTATAGGCAAATAGCAGCTATTAGTTTAACTAATAGCTGCTATTTGACAGTTCATTTTGAATTTACTATAAGAGAAATAGTAGGCTGGCTCATTTTAAAAACATTTGCCAGGAAAAGCTGCGAAAACCCATGTTCTTTATAGAGCCGGATTATCTCAGCATCTCTGCCCTGGCGTGTGCTAAATTCATGGATTGAAATTTCTTCAAATTTCATACAAAATCCATAATCGTACAAAATAAAAATCCTGCGGCGCATATCATTTGTAATAATACTTATCTCTGCTGCTTTGCATACGTTATTACATTTATAAGTACGATTATAAAATTCAATCTTATTTTCAGATATTATTTTATAAAGTTCTTCCGGAATAATCGCAACATCAAAAGTATTAATGAAATCTTCCATGTAAGAATTATACTTATCCATAAAAGCCTGCCTTAAAACGGGATATTATCCATATCCGGCATAGGAACGCCCTCGAAAGGATTTTCAAATTCTTCATCAAATTTTTGCTGCGGGGAAGGATTGCTGTACATATATTCAAAATGCCTGCCTACAAGTTCAGTAACCCAGCGTGTAACATTTTGCTTATCAACATAAGAACGGGTTTGCAAACGTCCTTCTACAAGTATTTTTTTACCTTTAGAAAGATTGTTGCCTGCGACCTCGGCAGAATTGCTCCATAAAACAACGGGAATAAAATCAGCTTCATATTGCCCGTCAGCATTTTTAAATTCTCTTTGTACAGCAAGAGTAAACTGGCAAACTACTTTACCTGAAGGCGTATAACGTACTGTCGGGTCCTTGGAAAGTCGTCCGGTAACTGCTATTTTATTCATAATTATTTACCACCCTTCTTTTTTAATACTGGCAAACCATTTTTGCCGCTTTCAAATGTCGCTTTACAATCAGGATAATTATTGCATCCGTAAAAATCACCATTTTTACCGCTGCGTTTAATAAGATAGCCTTTTTTACAATCCGGGCAGAGAACAATAACGGGTTTACCTTTAACATCCGAAAAAGCAGCTTTACATCCGGAGTTTCGATATTCACTACATGACCAAAAATCTCCGTTCTTACCGTGCCGTTTTTGCAGCAGGCCTTTACCACAAACCGGGCATTTTTCAATTACAGGTGCGCCTTTATAATCTTTGAACGTTGCATTACAGCCATTTTTATAATTGCCGCAGCTCCAAAATTTACCATATTTTCCTTCGCGCGGAAAGAGTTTACCAACACCGCAAACCGGGCAGGTCAAGTAATCATTATTTTTAGGAACGGCCGTAAACCTGCTTTCAAGATTTATAATTCTTCGGATATATTCTTCCTGGCCGTGCATATAATCATCAAGCGACAACGAGCCGGCGTCGATTTTATCCAAATCTATTTCCATAAGTGCTGTCATATCCGGATAGGTAACTTCATCCGGCAAGCAGGCCAGGAGCTCTTTCACGCTATCAGAAACATACAGCTCCTGCTTTTTCTTTGATGGCTTTTCAATAAGCATGCCGCTGTCAAGCAGTTGCTTAATAATAGTGCTGCGTGTTGCTTCCGTACCAATGCCTTTAATGTTTTTTACAGTTTCACGAAGTTCCGGATTTTTTACATACTTATGAGCATTTGTTAATGCGGCAATCAATGTGCTTTGAGTAAAACGTACTGGCGGTACGGTATTTTTTTCAACAATGCTTGCCATAGTAAGCGAAACCGCATCACCTTCGTGCAATACAGGCAGCTGCTTGGCATCATCATCTTTTTTATCTGCGGTGCTTTCGGTAACGGCCGCTTTCCAGCCTTCTTTTATAATAACTTTGCCGCGGGCTGAAAAAGTTTCACCTTCGCACTCGATAACGGCCGTAGTCTGCTCAAATTCCTGCGCAGGATAAAACTGCAAAACATAACGTTCAGCAATCATGCTGTATAATTTACATTCATCTTCCGGCAAAGAATTTAAGTCAATTTTTTCCATGGTCGGGATTATAGCGTGGTGAGCCGAAACCTTACCTGTATTAAAGGCTTTGCTTTTAAGTGCCGCATCCGCACCGTCAACATATTTTTTTAAATTTTCGCTGCCGGTCAGCTTTAAATTTCCTAATATCACGGCAGCATCATTTAACTGGCTTTCGGGCAGATAATTACTGTCACTACGAGGATAGGTGGTTAGCTTTTTTTCATAAAGAGTCTGAGCCAATTCTAATGTTTTGGATGGACTGAAACCATAAGCAGGCTCGGCTGCACGTTGAAGCGTGGAAAGACTGAACGGCAAAGGCGGAGCTGCTGTGCCTTTTTCTGTTTCAACGGATTTTACGATACCTGTTTTGCCGGTAATTTTCTGCACGCAGGCGCGGGCCGGGATAACATCAAGCAAACGTCCTTCTTCGTCCAAGCCCTCTGTGTTTTCAGGTATTTGCCACATTGCCTCAAAAGGTAATGACGTAGAGAGCCGGAACAGACCGCGCACGTTATAATACTTAACAGATTTGAAATTATCAATTTCATCATTCCTGCGTGCCACAATTGCGAGCATTGGTACTTTAACACGGCCGACTTTAATTGTTGTGCCGGCGTCAAGCGTATATTTACGGCTTGCGTTTATGCCAAAAAGCCAATCGGTTCGCTCACGGCCTAAAGCAGCAAGATAAGTATTATGGGCTGTGCTGTTATCTATCATATTATCAAAAGCACGGCTGATGGTAGTTTCATCCATAGCATTAATATAAAGCCGCTTTACTGGCAGGGCATTTCCGGCAAGTTCCAATACTTCATCTACTAAAAGCTGACCTTCACGGTCAGGGTCACCAACATTTACTACTTCGTCAACTTCCTTCAGAAGCTGCGTAACCGTTTTATATATTTTTGGATAATTGCCATTTGGCTTAACGAATTTCTCCCAATGCTTTGGAATGATTGGCAAAGAAGCATAAGTATACTTTTTTAAATCAGGGTCATAGTCCTCCGGCATTTTCTGCGCAAGGATGTGTCCTTGAAGCCAGACAACATAATCATTACCTGCTTGAAAATAACCGTCTTTTTTGTTAGGATTGCCTAAAAATCCGGCAACAGCTTCAGCAAGTGACGGTTTTTCACAAATAAAAAGACGTTTCATAGGCAAAATCCTTTCAGGCCTTCAAATTTGCGTTTTAAGCGGTTTTTTAGCAGTTTATATCCAAATATAAGCACTGCTAAAATTAAAACGCTTGAAGGGGCAAAATTTTTAAGAAAAATAAGCAGCTGTAATTAAAACAGCTGCTTATTTCAGTTTAAAAGATATTATTTGCTTAAGCAGCCTTTTCTGCTTTTAATTCCATAACCATGGCTTTAAGTTCTTCAAGTTCTGTCTGCATTTTTGCATTGTTTTCAGCCATTACTGCGTTTGCTGCCGTCAACTGTACAATCTGTTCCTGCATTTTTTTCTTACTGCTGCGGCTTACTGCATTCGGGCCATCAAGCGCGAAGCTGATACCGAGGGTTGCCATGTTTTCACGATTACCAAATGTTCCGCCCAAATTAAACATTGTACGGTCATCCGGACGGTAGAACATACCGAGAGCCATAGCGCTGGCACCCTGGTAGCTACCTACTGCTGCCGCAAAATTAAGTTTCTGGTCCTCGTCAAAATCAAGCGGATGCAGGCCTGCAAGTGCTGCGGCATTAGCACCGGCCGTATCAATGCGGCCATCCAAACGGCTGATTTCACCGGTTAAGGATTTGCCACCATTGAAGATTAAATCCGGAGCATACAGGTTGCCACCAAAATGACCTTCACCACCAACATAAAGGTCATGGTCAATATTAGTATTGCCGGTTACATGCAGATTAGATTCAGCACCCGGAACGCCAGGCACGCCAATTACGGTATCACCAGCAATATACATATTGCCGGGACGGTCTACAACGCCATCACCGTTACTGTCAGCACCATCAAAACCAACGTAGGTGTCACCACCTAAATTAGCATTGCCGGTTACATCCAAATCAGAACGGTCTACAACGGCACCATTATCATCACGGCTGCCAACCTGAGTATCTCCGATAAGGTGAGAATCACCAGCAACATCAAGATTGCCGGGACGGTCAGGAGTACCGTCTCCATCTTCATCTACACCATCATGACCGATATTAACATCTCCACCAAAATTGCCATTGCCAGTTACATCTAAATCAGAACTATCAGTAGCATTACCGTTTTCATCACGGTTACCAATGGATACATTACCATCAAAATGGCCATTACCTTCAACGAAAGAGTCACCTTTAACGGTTTCATTGCCGTCTACGGTTTCGTTGCCACCAATGTGGCTGTCACCAGTTACGTCCTGGTTGCCTTCAACGAAGGAGTCACCTTTAACGGTTTCATTGCCGTCTACGGTTTCGTTGCCACCAATATGAGAGTCACCAGTTACGTCCTGGTTGCCTTCAACGAAAGAATCACCTTTAACAGTTTCGTTACCGTCTACGGTTTCATTGCCACCAATATGAGAGTCACCAGTTACGTCCTGGTTGCCTTCAGTATTGGTATTACCTGCCACATTAAGGTCGCCTGGACGGTCAGGCGTCCCGTCTCCATCCTCATCAGCACCTTCGTAACCAACATTCATATCACCGTCAACGGTACCGTCTCCATCTACATTCAAATCGCCACCGATATTACTATCTCCCTCAACATTACTGTCACCTTCGGTATTATTGTCACCTTTAATGGTGCTATTACCGGTGGTTGTAGAATTACCATTAGTGGTAGAATCACCATTTACTGTTTGGCCACCGGAAACAGTCTGCCCACCATTTACAGTCTGGGAGCCCTCCACGGTCATGTCGCCTTCTACGTTAGAAATTAAATCTTTAATTTCATCTTCGGTAATGCCTCCACCTGATAATATGGACTCAGCATCTCCTAATTTTGTAACAATTACGTCCGCATCATGACCTGGGCTTGTATGTAAGCCAACATAATATAGCTTTCCAGCATCAAATGTAGTACTACCATATTCCTGCCAGGTTACATGTTTAGTAGTTGGGGTATAGTATAAAAAACCATCCGGTAATTCAATTTGAAATTCTTTGTTAAAATCCATATTGGTTATATCATAGTTACCACCGAAATCTACTGTTCCAGGATTGTTTATCATAGAATCTTCTAAATCATAACTCGGTTTAATTGACCATTCATCAGCATAAGTGAGATTAGTTATACTAAATATCATCATACTTGCCAAAATAGCTTTTTTCAATTTATTATTATATTTCAAATTCATGATTGTACATCCTTTCCGTAAGACAATATAGGCAGCAATACCTATATTGAGTAAGCGCTTTTTACAGTCTGGGAGCCGGAGACAAAACCGTCCCCTGTAATATCCTGGCTGTCATTTACGGTCTGGTCGCCTTGGACGTTAGAAATTAAATCTTTAATTTCATCTTCGGTAATGCCTTCACCGAAGATGTCAGCTGCATTGCCGAGGGCTGTTACGGCATCATCACTATATTGAGTAATACCATCTTTTACTTTTAGACTTCTTTAACAGACTCATAAAAAGCGCTCCTTTTTACTACTTTTCAACAATAACCTGTTCCATCAAATCTGCTGTATTTCTTAATGCTGCTACCAGTTTTTCTGCCGGACTTTGTACTTTTTCGGGGTCAGTAGTAAGTTCGTTTACACTGCATTTTAATATTCCTGCGGCGCAACGCTGAAAATCTTTGTTTACCATTCTTTCGCCGCGTTCAATTTTCGATACAGCGTCAGTACTTAATTTAATGCCAGCAGCAGTCATCTTATCAGCAAACTGCTTTTGAGTTAGCCTTTGACGGACACGGGCTATTTTTAAATTAAAACCAAAAACCAAACTTTCATCCATCCGTATTACCTCCAGAGATATAACGGGTCCTCGTATTCTCCTTGATGCCACCATTCAAGATGCAAATGAGGTCCGGTAGAAAACCCGGTAGACCCGACATAACCAATTACATCACCTACCTCTACCTGGGTATCATATACAGCTGTAATACTGTCAAGATGGGCGTAAAGCGTGTTATATCCGCCTTCGTGGGCAAGAATAACGCAGTTACCGTACCCACCGTATTCAGCTGCATACACTACCCTGCCCGGCAGCATAGCTCCTACTGGCGTCCCATATTCATAGGCTATATCAATACCGGAATGAAATTCTTCTTCTCCGGTTATCGGATTTTCACGCCAACCAAATGGGGACGTTATTTCGGCCGCTGCTGCGGGCAATGTAATAAACAGAAATATATTAAAAGCAAGAAATGCTTTTAAAACATTTTTAAGAGTCATCTGCCCTTTTCAGCGTCCTTTACTTTTGCCATGGCTTTGGCAACAGCAGGAGTTTTGGCCGCGGCTTCAACAGTTTTATCAGCACGGGCATAATCCCTGCCGACAGGAGAGTGTTCTGTAATAGCATCAACAACAGATTGTTTCTCAAAGCCCTGCTTCAACATTTCTCTGGCAATTTTATTATCATCAATTTTGCTGAAATCACCTGTTTTCGCATACTGCTTATTAGCAAGTTCCAGGTATTTATCGTAAGCATCAGGGTTTGCTTCTTTGGAAACAAATTCCGCAATTTTATTTTCACGGACTTTTAATTCAATCTGCTGGGCAGCTTCAGCGCGCGTGGCATTTTTGGGTAACTCAATGCCAAGTGCTTCAGCTTTTTTTACTTGCTTTTCAGTAACCGCGCTTTCAGCCTGCTTCTGCTTTTTGATAATGTCATAGGCTTCACCCTTTGTAATTTCTTTGCCATATTTAATCTGCATTTTATCCAGCATATCAAGCTGGTATTCAGTAGCAGGCTGTGAACGTAATTCTGTAAGCTGCAAAGTATGTTTTCCAATTAAATATCCAGCACGGCCATAACAGATTTTATCTTTATCGTATTCAATTTTATTTGCGTTAAGGTATTTAATCTGTTTTTCGGTTGCAGGGCTCAAATAAATCTGGGCCCTTGCTTCAGCACGCGTGATATTTTCAGCTAGCTGGATACCATGAGCTTTTAACGCGGCAATCTGCTTATCCGTAGCAGGCGAATTATCCCTTGCTTCAAATTCACGCATTTTTTGCTCTATCAGTTTAGATGCTCCATTTATCGTAATTTCTGCCGGGTAACTTATTTTCAGCTTATCCATGTAATCCATCTGCTCAACAGTTGCATGCAGCTGCCCGATTATTTTTGACGCCTCACCTACTGTGATATTGTCTGCAAATTTACAGTTATTAGCAGCAAGCGTTTCTTTCTGCTCACTTGTTGCAGGAGCGTTGATTTTTTCAAAATATGCACTACGTTTAGCAACACGCTCTTTGATAATACGGTCAGCTTCGCCTTTGGTAATGTCATCTTCAAACTTTGCGCCAAGACTTACAAGAAAGCCTTTTTGCGCATCACTTGCCGGCATTAAAGCTGATTTTTCATCTTTGGCCATATTTTTCAACTCCTTATTTTCAGGTTTTAAAATGACTTCTGAATATACTGCATTAAAAGTTTTGCCTTCAAAACTTACATCACCAAAACGGATATTTTCATATTTTGCAAGCACGCCGGTTTCTTTCAGTGCCTTATATTCCTCAAAATCTGCCCTATCCAGTTCTTCCCTTTTAAGCATGGATTCTGCGCTGTACGCAAATTCACGGCCGGAAACAAAATGTAATAAGTGCGGGTTACTGCTTACGTATTCCATTGTATTATCGGAATTATCATATAAACCGTTATTGCCGTAATATTCCCTGTCACCTATATAAATTTTGTCATTAATGATGAAAACGTCTTTGCCGCGCAGCGGTATAGTTTCCGCAAGCTGCACCGTTACAATATCCTGCGGCAAGGTATTTTCTTTACTTCTCCGTTCTTCCGGAGTCATGCGCATTAATACCTGTTCATCATTTATGCTTTCAACCGCGGCCTGCTTAACCTGCGGTTCTTTGCCCTGCTCTTTAAGTTGCAGGTATTCTTTTTCCCGCTCATACAGGTAATTACAAATTTTTTCAGCATCAGCAGCTGCCTTGAAAATTTCGTTATAATCATTTTTCAGTGCAGATACCCAGCTTTTTACATAAGCTGCGTGCTGTTCATCACTGCCTGTTGTAGCTATGCCAAGTTCACCGCATAAAAACGTTGATGCAAGTTCAGCACGTAATTCTTCCCTCGCATAGCCTTCACTTCCAAACTGGCCGCCAAATTCACGGTTAAGCCTGGTTGGATGGCCGGTGCTGTGACCAACTTCATGCAGAAGCGTAGAATAATAAGCATCCACTGTTGCAAAACTTTCACGGGGCGGCAGGCATATAAAGTCACCACCGTGACTGTAAAAGGCACTGCCGTCTGTATTATGTGTTACCGGAACGCCGTTTGCGGCTATGATATTTTCAGCACGCTCTACCGGCGACCATTTCTGCGCTTGGTGTCTCAGTTTCGGTAACCCGGTGCATTGGTCAGCATTGAAAACGGCAGCCCTGTACACTTTAGGATGCTCCAAAGGAACTTTTTCTTTCTCGCCGGTTTCAGGATTTTCAACCTCTTTTTCCCATTGCCAATACTCAACAATTTGTGCTTTTTCACCTTTATTGACATGGCCGCCGAGTTTATTAACCTGTTTAAAAGTAAGCCAGCGCGGGTCCTCATAGCCTTTATCTATGGCAGTACACCAAAGCATTAACGCGTTTACACCATGATAAGGCCGTCCGTTAAAATTATGCGGCCGGTTCATTGCAGCGATACCGGCGTCCCATGGTTTTTGCCAGGGCGCAGTACCGCTTTCCAACATCCCTATAAGGCGTTCCGTTACAGCTTTTCTGTACTCACTTGTCTGCATAGCCTGTAATGTCTACTCCCATCTCTATAAGCTGCATAATTTCCTGGTCATCCAAAACATCTTCCAGTTCCAGCGCATCCTCGCGGAACGCGCCCATTGCCATTGCTTCCTCACGGGTAAATTCTTCACTCTGAATCATTTTTTAGACCCCCTTTTTTTAGGCTTTTGCGCTGCATGCGCGGCGTCAACCATTGCTTTAAAAGCCTTGCCGGCTTTAAAAGCAGGTACAGTAGCAGCCGGAATTTTTATTTCCTCGCCGGTTGCCGGGTTATGGCCGGTACGTTCACTGCGCTTACGGCTATCAAATGTACCGAAGCCGATAAGCTGAACTTTATCTCCGGCTGCCACGGCGCTTATTACCGTTTCCGTAAAAGCCTTAATAACACTGTTAGCGTCCTTTTGCGTCAGGCCGCATTTTTCACACATATTACGAACAAATTCTTCCTTAGTCATACAAATCAGCTCCTTTAAAATTTTTAAATACACCAGCCTAATCGGCAAAAGGTTTATAAAATAGTAATGCAGCTATTTGACTTAACAAATACATATACTTCTCATATGGTTCTACATACCTTCTCCGCTTTGTAAAAGGATGCTCAACCAAACCTTCAAGTAAACCCGCATCAACATGCTTTAACAATATCAACCACGTTTTTGCATAAACAATTTTTAAATATTGTAAGTAAAAAATTAAAGCTGCTCTTATCTCCAATGTATAAATCTTTGACCTCAATTCAGCGTCAGCATATACATCAGGAACAATATCCTTAAATTCAGCGTCAGCACTTAAACGGAAATTCATTATCTGATTTTCCAATTTAAAAATTATTTCTTCATCATACGGCTGCGACGAACGGCCAATAAGCCAGTCTACTTTTACTGCAAAGACATCTGCAATATTAATTAAAGTTTCATAAGACGGTGGATTTTTAGCATTTTCCAATGTACTTAAAGAACCTTTGCTCTTTAAATTAATTAACATTGCCATATCAGATAACGTTACATCATGATTTTTACGTAAAGCCTTAATTTTATCGCCAAAACGTTCCGCTTTTTCCATATCTTAATAACCGTCAGTTTTAATAACTCCAAGGCATTACCGCGTGCTCGTTTTTAATTACAACGCGGTCGCTGTTGCTGGTGGCCATAAAAATCTCATTGCAAACCCTGTCCAAAATAATGGTGTTATTGACAATTTTGTAATCAAGATTTAATAACAAACCTGCACGTTTTTGGAACACTACCGGGGTATGCCTTGCTGCCGCGCCGTCAGGCAATATCAGATAAGTTTTTGCGCCGTCATCAAAAACTGTTTCCGGCGTCCAGCTTTCCTTTCCGGATACTGAATAATCAAAATTTATATCCTGCACGCTTTCCACTTCCATGGAAATGCCCTGCGGGTTATATTCTTCCTTGGCTTCGCCCGGATAAGTCCAGCTGACTACCGGGGAATAATCGCTGTCTGCAATCAGACGCAGGCTGTAATAATGGCTGTCTGTATTAATAATCATGTTCGTTACCACGCCGAGCTGGAGAGGTTTAACATAAACGTGCCAGGTTTTGTCCGCCGCAAGCCTTGTTTCTACCGACCAGCTTATTGCATCACCAATCGTAATGCCGGTAATCTGTTCGCCAGGCTTTAACTGAACATCAGATATAAAGCCCGGAGCTGCGTACACGTCATAGCTTTCGCCGCGGGCATATTCATAAAGCGCGACATTTTCATTGGCTGCATTATCTTCAAACAAATCAAGCGTAGTATCTTCTTCTACAACAATTTCCGGCTGATAAACTTCCTGTTCTGCTTTAGGTGCAGGCTCCCAAAAATCCACATCTTCTGCCGGTACAGAAACATCAGTGCTGTTATGCGCAATAGAGCCGGACTTAACCGTAATATCCGCTGAACTAATATCTACTGGCGCGCTTGCCGTGCCGTCCCAATATACTGAAAACGGGTTATCTCTTAACATTTCAATAACTCTTGCTTTAAACGGCCCTGGCTCCTGTACGTTTTCTGCGGCCTCGCCCGTAACAGGCAAAACCAGAAGTACCGCAAGTGCTGCCGTTATGGCAGTACGTTTTTTTCTGCTTAACAAAATTACCAACCCCCTAATCGTTATCTTTTGGCAACGGCACGCTGAATCCACCTTGCGGTGATGCTTCAGGCGGCACTGCCTGTTTGGTTTCATCTATTGCTTTTTGAAAAGCGGTTGACGCACTTGCATGAGAAGAAGTGCTGCTGCCGCCTGAAGCCTCTCCTGCGGCAAATGAGGATGCGGTTTTAGCGCTACTTCCTCCGGCAGAGCTATTACCTGACGAGCTGAAAGCATTGGTACTTGTATTGCCTTGCGCGGCTGCTGATTTAGTGCTGCCCGAAGCATTTGAAGCAAAAGCAGAAGCTGTCTGCGCACTGCCCGATGCCCCACCTGTTGAACTGCCTGCACCTGCCGAGCTACCGGCACCCATACTTTGTGCCGCGCCAGCGGCTGAACTGCTTGCGGCAGAACTGCCTGTACTACCACTTCCGGAA